>JAEEGL014843212.1_pt1 | contig 13154 bp, 10 predicted proteins | sample 9134231 | NCBI WGS metagenome assembly JAEEGL01 (sample SAMN16246548, study PRJNA631951) | gut metagenome | biome: gut microbiome; feature: rumen; material: fiber-attached | host: Bos | place: Iran: Karaj | collected 2018-10
TCATCTCCGGATGTTTAATCTGACAGATATCCTGCGGAACAAGCGCCCTTCTGCGCTCGTTCTCCTTATGAGAGATCGGGAGCCCTACGGTTTTCATTTTAGATTAATGATCTTATATCTTACAAAGATAACACTTATTCCCAACTAATCGAAATGCGATACGGGATTCCATTCAGCACCTCCAAGTTCCCGTCGTACTCCTGCCCATAAACCGTTTCCTTGACCGTGACGGTGGTCAGACATTGCACGGCAATGAACCAGAGGCCCTCTGGGATGGTGGAGAAAGAGAGTTGCTGGTTGGGGCCGGAAACAGAAGAACAAAACTCCGCGACATCGGAATAGGCATAAGTTCCTTGATTCATCATCAAGGCCAGATCACATTTGCTGGAACTGCTTACCGTCACTTTGACATTCTTGGCATCCGAAGGGATATAAGCCGCAAAATGATGTGTCTGGAGATCTCCGATCCGAGTAAAAGCCGGTTTATTGTCCGATGATTTTTTATCCATCACCCGTGTTTCCCCATTCTTCAAATATCCTTTTAAAGCAGTCATACCAACGCCATCTATGGCATATTGCATCATTGCAGCCGTCAAGTCTCGCCGCTCCCCATCCTTGACTTCTTCCGGATGAGAACCTTCCATGATGACACGTCCTGACTTGGCGGATTTTTTATAGGCCCAAATACTGGGTTTCATATGGATACTGCTCTGCTTCGGATAATCATATCGCGCCAGGACCTCCGTTCCAGCAGGAAGATTCATCGGATAAGCGCCATTATTATGACGAATACCACTTACATAATTGTCCCCGCCAAAATCGTAATATTGCAGCAGAGGACTGTTTTCTTCGATAAACATCCCAAACCGGGCGTTACGAAGTAGAGTATGCATTGAGATACCGGGCCATGCCGAAATGTAGAAAACATAGTTAGCTTTTCCGTCATAGCCGTTGGAAGCAAGGAAAGCACCTGCGCATGTCCCGACATAACTGCCGCCATTCTCTATGAAAGAACGCATGTTCTTCACCCCATTCATTCCTAAATATGTCCCGTGGGAAGTCGAAGTACCTCCATTTACAAAGAGTAATCTGTATCGGGGTTGTCCGTCCGGATATAATAAACGTCCATTGAGGTCTGTCGGTTCGCCGGTAATGATAGCCGTCTGTAATGCTTTGTCCTCGGCGCTGGGGTTGGAATAGGGCAGACTGATTCCCTCTAAAGACAGTCCCAGATACTCCGCGGCCGCAAGTGTTTTTCGCGAGGTAAGAACGATTCCCGCATCCAAAAAAACATCCTTATAGAAGGAACGATTCGGGATATCTTCCTTCAGTGGACGAAAAGCTGATATCGTAGGAATGGATGTCGAATATCCCGATGATAAACGCATCTTGAATGCTCTTTCATCGGCAAGATAATCAAAAGCGACATCCTTTGCCAAATAGTCGGCCTTTGTCGTAGGATACTCCCCTATTTCGGTCGTCCTGATCCTGCAAACAATCTTATCACCACGCAAAATGAAAGAAATCGGGTTGGATGAATCCGTCACGCTAATCCGCTCTCCCTTCGAATCTTTCAAGAAAGCGCCATTGACCGTCCAGTAAAAACTGTTTCCATTCCGTTTCATCGATAGTTCCGGAACACGAATCTCATCCGACACAATTTCACTATACAATTCAATGTCTCCCCCTTCTTTCATGCTCAACCAATAGAGGACACTCCAGTCATCATTGTATTCAATGCTGAAAACGGCGATGCTGTCTGCCCTCATGCAAGCGTTTGCCAAATCCCTGAGTCCGCTCACATTCTTGTTCAGCTTCATCACCGTGGTGGAAGGGGTGCCGTCATCCTCCGGCTTATCATCTTCTAAAGTACCACGGCATGACAACACGATTAATACTGCAGATAACCCAAGAGGAATCTGAATAAGGTTCTTTATCAATCGGAAAGCCGCAGATTTCATGTTATCTATTTTTGAGTAATAACGCCCCGACTGTCCGGGCAATAGCCATGGCAAGGGTATTGGAGGACGGAAGAAGCATCGCAAGAATGGCGTCACCGAAAGTGATGGTGTCACCGACATAGTAGGTATCTCCACTCCCTGGCTTTATATCGCCAGACTTGATTGTGATGGTCTCATTAATTGAAAGGTAATCGAGAGCAACCATCGCCGTCATCAGTTTCGTGCAAGAAGCAGGTATCACCCGCGTCGTGCTATTCTTTCCGACCATCTCCAAATCCTTCTCGTAATCAGCCAATTCAGTCAGTGAAGGAATCACCCATGCGGAGCAATACGATGCCTGTACTGTCTGCGCTTCTGTCGCCGAATTGTGACGATAATCTTCCAACCAATCCAGCATCTGCTTAAAGGGGACGCCCCTATTATCCTTTGTTCCGGCTGTGGGATTATTCGTATTATACAGAATACAACCGACTAACCACGCATCGTCCACCTTACTTTTGCAAACAAGGCAGAGGTTCTCAATATGATTGCTGCTATTGACGATCCAGGTTCCGGACTTCCCTCCTATAATGTGGTAACAGTCCTCAACCGTGGTCATATTATCGCCCGTATAGGTGGAATAACCAGAAAGGGTACGAGCATTTGGACCGTCGACGAAAACGGAGTAAGAAGTCCGCCCCCAGTACTCCATCAGATTCTTGTATTTTGTGCAAAACATCGTCATTCTGGCGAGATCTTTTGCACATGAATATTGTGAAGATTCATCCATCCCGGAAGGGTTGACAAAGTGTGTGTCACTCATCCCGAAACGGCCAGCATATTTGTTCATTTCTTCAACAAAGGCAGCTATGCATTTTGCATCGGTAGACACCCCTGCATTCACCGACATATTGTCACCTTTATGGGATTCCGGCTTGCGCCGAACCACGAACCGCCTCAATGAATGGAATAATCTTTTAATCATTATGTCTCACAAATGATATACGGGATGAACTCTGATTAAAAGAATAATTCCACAACTTCCTTCCTCTTACGGATACTCTCTTGCCCTATAATAATCTCCGAATCTTCGATACTATCCTGACGAGCCTCAAGTATAATCTGTATAAATTCAAAGAAAGCGCATAGTGAATACCCCGAATAGAATCTCGAATATCTTTTGCCGCCCTTTCATCAAGCAATGTTACGATATTCTTCTCATCCAAAAAAGTTAAAACATAATTAGACTTAACTGTAGATTCAGTTAATTCGGATGAGACGATCATTCCAACCCTTGCCAAGTATGGCAACGTTTTTAGTGTCACTTGTTCAACAACTGGATACCCATCAGTTACCGGCAAGGTGGAATAATCAATCGGCTTATCCGGATAATAGGTTACCTTGGGAGGGGCGATCAGACGCTCCGGGAAGAGGAAGTTACCCATGCTATAGACGATACTTCCCTTTTTCGTATTGATGACGGGCTGTACCCGATGAGGATGACTGCCCAATACTAAACATGCGCCAGAATCCAACATAAGCCTTGCCATTCTATCTGTCTGGACAGTAGGCTTATATGTATTTTCCGCACCCCAATGCGCCATTACCACCACATAATCGTACAGGGCCGAATAATGCTTAATCTCTTCTGCCACATAATCCTCTCTCATAGGATTGACTCCGGGAGAATTCTCCGTAGCATAAGTGCAGTAAAAGACGTTATTATAGTCTGTATCGCAGAAAGCGAGAAAAGCTACTTTTTTTTCATTGACCTCAATGACGACCGGTTTGCCAGCCTCCTCCAGATTCTTTCCAGCACCACAATGCAAGATTCCTTCGGAATCCAAAAGCTCTATCGTATGTTCAGCACCGGCAATTCCCAAGTCATAAAAATGGTTATTAGCCAAACTGACGACATCAACATGAATCTCTTTTAATCTTTTGATGGACGAATCCTTCGCATAGATGACATTCCCACGGTCAGCAACTTTAGCTTCGTCATAAGTGGGCGCATTTCCTAATGCACATTCGAGTGTCCCGCATCTAACATCCCCTTTCAGGAGCACCTCTAGCGCGGCTTTATTAATACAAGGCAGATTGTTGTCACTAAGCAATCCACCCGGCATTATATCCCCAACTGCAATGATATCGATCATATTCTCCCGATGAATCATCCCTCTATCACTGTGTCAAAATAGCGGTATCCATTCATGGTACGACTATTCACAGAGATGAATTGCAATGGATCGATTCCACACAAGTCCATTACTACTTTTTTTACTCTTTGCTTTACTCCAATTTTCTTTGGTGCCTGCATGCCTCCATCAAAATCAGGGGCATGATTCCCTTCTATTAATCCTACACGCCCATCATCAAAGATAACCACATCCCAACCGACAAAGATTGTATTTGGCATAACCTTGGTCGCGGCGGAGCACATCTCTATCACCTTATCCCAATATGGTATTTGGAATCCTTTTATAGGAATATGAGAATCTGGATGCTCTTTATAAACATTGCCATTTGAATCAAGACCGTCCGTATCGATGACTCCGGTTTTCACGTCAATTGAGGCAAAAATACCACCGCTGTGTGTATTGTCAACAATACTGTCTCCTGTGCCCATCCTCAAAATCGCCCCGAATACATTGCATTCCTGAGGATTGGAGATGGTTACAACCCGGACCGTATTGAGCGAGGAAGGATGGAATGCCTCTATCTCCTTACACGCGTGCACACGCTCTTCAAGAAGAATATTCTCCTTCAAACACTCATCATACAGTCGCTGTATTTCGCTATTATCAGTTGTTTTCTTTATAATTCTGATACCTTTTCCCCACCATCCTTCAATTGGCTTGGCTATACAGTCAAATTGACTGACCATTGAGGCAAACTGTTCATATGAAGCTTTCCCGACCTCTAACCAGGGGCGATGGATATATGATGAAAATCTATTCAAGAAAAGGTTTTTATACCAAAAAACAGTTCTCACCTCCGGTTGCACCATTTTTCGATAAATACATTGCATTTCCGAGCAAGAAATAAACTCATCCCGTTGAGATTCATTTAATTTCCAAAACTCAAACTTATGCATGTATTCACCGTATGTAACGCGATGCTTTTTCAGTGCATCCAAGTAATCCTCCATACTCCCATGCGCAGGATTCGATCTGAAGTTCTCTCTCGCTTCTGCGATAAATTTCTTTCTCTCCTTTGAGAGAATCTGTCTCTCACGAATCGCCGGCTTACACTTCCTCCAAAGCGTACTCTTTTTGATTATTCTCTTCAAGAAAGACATATTACTGGTGTTATTAATTATTTATCACTTTATCTCTAGCTAATACTTTATTATGCTATAGAACCATTCTCCATGTTCTCTATGGTTCGCCGTGTGGATCTTTTCTTTGTATTCATTCGGCCAAAGCATTTTAATGCATTCACTAAGATTTGAAGCATGACTTGCCTTAAACAAAACGATATCTCCTGGATTCACAATCTTTCGGACAAGCTCGGAAAGCTCTTTTAATGATTTTGCCGTCATGACAGTCAAATCATCTCTTGTCTTCACCTCAGCTAATGCTCTTTCAAACTCCGCTCCAATAGTGAGAAGATAATCAAATGAAGAGTCATTAACATAATGCAAAATACTCTTATGCGTTTCAATCGAGGTCGCACCCGCTTCCGCCACATCACCCAGGACGGCAATCCGTTTACCAGATATACTGATGCTACAAGCACCATCAATTGCCGACTGCATTGAACGTCCCACGGCGTTGTAACAATCAGCATAGACCATTACCCCGTCTCGTGTTCTAAATACATTCTGCCTATCTCCAGATGTCCTATAGTTTTGAAGACCGCGGATGATACAAGTCGGTTCTATCCCAACATGATACCCGGCCGCAAAAGCATATAACGCACATTGTGCATTATGTGGCGCATAAATATCATGCAAACGCACAAAATGGTCCGTATCTGTCTCTTTAATATGGACACTGAACTCCAAGCCTTCTCGAGAAACATGTACCCCTTTCAAAGAAAAATCGGCAGTCTGACCCGATGAAGAAATTGAAATGATATTCTTTCCTCCTAAAAGATCAAAATCCTTGAACTCATCAATATCAACGATTACCGATCCTGATTCTTTCATATACTCAGTAATAGAGCATATTTCTTCTTTAATCTTTTGTTCGCTTCCAAATCTTTCAAAGTGAGACTTATCGATTGGAGTCATGACAAAGAGATCAGGATAAAGCATCTTTGAGATATAACGGGTTTCATCAGGATTACCTTCATGGATTTCCTGAATCATCATCTTTGCTTTCTTCGGGATATGCTGAACGGCAAAACCTACTGCCATCGATGTATTATAATTGGCACGCGTATAAGTTGTATTGTAACACATCTTATACACTTCTCCAATCATATTTTTCACCGTAGTTTTCCCGATACTACCGGAAACCGCGGTCACATGCAAATCACTACTCAAGTCTCGGTAATATCTGCAAAGCGTAGCATATGTCAAAATCGGTTTATCACAAACCAGGCAAGGGTATTCCTCATAGTTTTCTGGTGAAATCAGGAGTAAAGCGCCTTTCGAAACAGCTTTCTCAGCAGTATTCCGATCGGAAACAAGGCAGGCGAATCTCGAAGGAAAACAAAAGGATTGGTAACTGCGGCCCAACACACACACCTCATCAACTACAGAATGTAGTCTGGCGATCGCTTTTGCATTGAGTTCAGCTTTAGTATCTTTTACTATCTCAAAAATAGATTGGATAGTGATGTATTTCTCCGGCCGAGTCAGTTTCCTTACTATCGAAAAGAACAATAGTATGCCTCTGGTTTTAATTCTATTAAGCTTACTCATTTTGTTATCACACTTATGAAAGAGAATGATTATATAGTGACAAAAAAAGCCAAACAGAATAAGATTTGGGAACCGTTACAAGCCGGAACGGTAACATCATGATTCTGAGAACAATCGAATAAGATATTTATCCGTGAGTGGCAGTCTCCATTCACCCGTCGCATATTTAATACCCGTTTTCTTCCATGCCAGATAGCATTCACGAATATCATCTCTCCACCCTTTCTTGATAAAGTATTGTCCTGTCCGATCCCAAAAATCATTGACCTCAACGACAACAGGACCTTCATCTGTTATGGCGATATCCCAACCCGCGGCCTTGCAATAGGGAAAAGACTGTTGAAAACGTTGTACCTCGTCTTTAATAACTTGCCAATTCTCAATGATTATGCCATTGATTTGATTTCCACTATCAGGATGGCGCTCAATCTCCTTAATATTTCTCCATCCATTGAACTCCACCACATTATAAATCCTTCCTGTTTCCACATCAACAGCCGCATCCACATTTCCGCCGTTTCCGGCATTGTCGACACAACTCCCGGCACGTCCGATTTTAAAAAAAGTCGCAATCACTTTTGCCGAACCGTCAGGCCACAATGTGGTCATAAAACGCACAGTATTAACCGAAGATTCGTTGAATGAAGAAAACTGTTTCGTTTGATGCACAATGCTTTCGAAGACAAGAGCAACCTCGCCCAATACAGAAGACAACAAAAGGTCCTGCCCATCAAACCGACGAAGGATCGCATCGTTCTCTTGATACTCAACACTATTTATCACCCAAACATTGTCTCCATGAGAGCCTTCCGTTGTCTTGATGACACATGATCGTACAGCCTTTTGCCTCAAGATACTCAGGACACCCTTCAAATCATTGGCAATACCGTCTTCAGTGATATATCGAGCCTCAGGCTGATAATAGCAGTATAATTCTGCCTTGCGGACACCGGTATTCTCTAAAATCTTATGTGTCAAATACTTATTCCTAGCTAAAGAATAGTACTTCACTGGATTCAGATAATCCAAATAAAACCGCTGTTCGTTCAGTCCTAAAAAACTACGCCTGAAATCCTCATCGCGTTTTTCAAATTCAAATTCATAATACTCGTCGCGAGTCAACCCTCTAGAGCGAGCTAATGACACATAATCAAAAAAGACTTTCCGACGCTGAGATTTAGGCATTAACCTAGTCAGTTTCACTGCGTGACTAATCGGCCTAAGCAACGTTTCTATTGACATACACAAACTAATAAACCAAATACAATCTTAAAAACCAACAGCCATCGCCTAGGTTTCTATGAAATAATGAATCTCAATTATACTATGCACAAGATTCAATTTCGTTTCGCCGTCTTCTTGATGCGATGATAAAAACCTTTCACCCCTATCAGAAATAACTCCCAATCACTGAAATACTGAAGAAGCTTTTTGAAATAAACGGTTCTATCATCCTTCCCTGCCCCTGTCCTATCGATCAATTTTGATATTGCCTTGTATGCATCCAATATTTCATCCTTCATCCTAGACTTGGTTTCCTTAGAGGCCCCCATCTTCTCAAGGATGTCATAACAACGAGTCATTGAAATAAACTTCCCTCCACTTTTGCGAGTATAGCTTTCCTGAAGAGAAAGAGCCGCACCGGTATCTCTCATATAATAGATATACATGTCATACGAAAGACACCTCACTTTCCGGACTACATGCTCTATGAATAGATAATTATATAAAACATCCTCTCTATAATGGATATCCTCCGGGAAATAAATGTGGTTCTCCGTAATGACAGACGCCCTGAATAGCTTATTGCAACACCGTCTGTCATAATTACGCGGCTGGGGAATGATACCCATTACCGAAGCATATTCATCTCGGGAAAAGTCCTTATCAAATGATTGCTTGACGGGTATCTTATAACGACCATCTTTGTACCAGAGATAAGAGGCCGAAACCAAATCTATCTCATCCGATGTATTATTGTACAGGGTCTCCAGAGAATCCAGTGTCAACTCATCATCCGGATCCGGCATCAGCACCCACTCCCCCCTCATTTCTTTCAGCCCGGCATTTCTCGCGGAACTGACGCCGCCATTCGATTTATGAACAACCTTTATCCTCTCGTCTTTCAGTGCGTATTCATCACAGATCTTGCCACTCTCATCAGTTGATCCGTCATCAATAAGCAACAGCTCCCAGTCCGTAAACGTCTGCCCGATAACACTGTCAATGAAGTTCGGCAGATACGGAGCGACATTATAGACCGGCGCTACTATTGAAACAACAACACTCCTCTTCATCACAGATGGATACCGTTTATTTCATCTGTGCAAACGCCGTCAGATACTCGAATCTCGGAGTAAGTTTCCCGTCTTTCAGAATCATGGATCGATTGATGACTTCAGAAGATTCTCCGGCTAAGAGCGGCTCAAATACATGCTGAGTCAGCATTTCTCCGAAATACTCGCTGGTATCCATAGCCAATGCGTTGGGACAAGTATCTACCGCCATGACAGAGATATTCTTTTCTGAAGAAAAAGCCGGCTCTTCTTGCTCGGTTACAGGATTAAAATCAAAATAGGGAGCAGCGTGCGTACTCGAGCGGATCGTTGACTTAATACTGCCCTTGATGTCGCACGTCACATCGCCTATCATGCGAATACGCATGTCTTTTCTCCGTAAATCTTCCTCCGACAGATAAACCGGGGCCTCCGGTTCCCAATAGTGACAACAGAGCAAGATATCCGTATGTTGAGCCCAACGGATAAAATCGCTTTCATAAGCCGGCATATTTCCCAAGAAATCCTTGAAGGAAAAAGGAGAGCCGTCCTTGCACTTGACCAGACGATCGATATCCGCCACACAATACGACAGAGACGAAACCGGTCCGTCGGACAGATACTCTTTCTCCTCCATTCTTTTGGCGCCAATGGCGCTCAAAACGTGTTGAGCACCATGGGAAACACGGCCGGCTCCCGTTACCAATAACCTGACTTGAGGAAGTTCTATCCCCTTCAGGGACTCAATCAGTTTTTCCAAAGTGAATCGATGGTCGGGTTTGGGCAACTCATAAAGATGATTCTTGATGCCATAACCGCGCAACGTATAATAGACACCGACGACACCGGCCCACCAACCAAAAGCGCAAACCCGGATATTGTTGTCATCCACAAGGTATTCATAGTCACAGAAGGTAATCCCCTTCCGCATCAACGTCTGAAGCAAAGGTCTGTTGTACTCTTGCATTTTGGCGAAATGGCCGAAGAAGAAGTACTGTTTATTCGGAATCAGGCTCTCTAATTTCGCTTCTTTAATTCCAAAGAACACGTCGCAATCAGAGACATCGTTCACCACACTGACTCCTTGCTCTCTATACTCTTCGTCCGAAAAAGCACGGATTTCACTTGACTGAACGACGATTTGATGATTCGGATATTTCTTGTTTAAGTTCGCTACCTGTTCTGGAGACAATGCCACACGATTGTCAACCGGAACCTTTGTTTCTTTAATAAGAGCTATCTTCATACTGGGGAGGATTGTATGCTAAATATATTGATCGATGACGCGACGCTTTGGTCCATGGTTGGACTGGGAAAGTCCCGGACTGTCATTCCCTTCAATGAACGAGAAAGAGTCTTCCGTAATGGCCACGTCCCATCCTATGATTTGCAGGTCATCCAGTTTTTCGTGCAACTCAATGGAGGCTTTAACGGCTTCTCTCAAATGCGGTATCTGAATCGTTTCAAGCGGAATCTTCAGTTCCGGATGCTCTTCCACTCTCCGGGATCCTCCGTCCGCGAAGTAGTATCCGAAATGCTGCAGATAGCCGGTTTCGAAATTGACGCCGACGGCCATTCCGCCTCCAGCCATGTTGTCTGTCAATGACTTGCTGCCACCTATACGCAAGAAGCCAGCCACAAATTCGACCTGTTTGCTTCTCTTGTTCCGTCCTGTAATGATTCTCACGGTATTGACGGAAGTGGGATTCAAGGCAGACATGGCCGGATGCTGGACCAAAACGTCCTGGATGATATACTCATCTTTGAATGCAGACGAAAGGAATTCGACAGCATGCTCCCGATCGACCGATTCTCCATTAATTCGAATGTCATCACCTATCTCGAGGATGAATATCCCTCGTCCGCATTTTCCATTGTATGGTTTACAGAAATACTTGCCGTCCTTATCCAAGAAAGAATCAACAGGTATCGACTCCACATCCCATTCTCCCGTCATACGCCAGCCGAAAGGATAGATGCCCCCGTCTTTCGAATAGGCAAAAACGGCCGGTGTATTGAATCCATTGGCACGAAGGAACAAGTAAAACAGGCGCTTATCCCTCATGATGTTTGTATAATCGTTCTTTGCCCTCAGAATGTTGTACTCAAACTCCCTCCACATCAATTCCTTGTTCCCAATATACTCATCCATCGCCTTGAACGGTTTGACATCCAGCCCGTAAAGGTTGTACTGCCAAAGAATTTCACCGTACTTGAGCAGATACCAGGTGAGTTGAAAGGCTCGCGCAAACTTATTCTTTCTCGGAAGTTCCGGATAGCAGGATGCTTCGCTGATCAGCCCGGACTTGAATAAAGCGACGATATCTTTGATCCTGGTAAAAAAAGACTTGATCCTTCTTAAAACAATGACAGGGACGTACTGTTGTGTTTTCATTCCTCACAAATACACTATAACCAACTAAAGATACTTCTGAATCCTTTTCTTCAATCCCCCATTCACCGTCTGCAATCCGGAAATCTCCGGATTGTCATTTCCCTCGATAAAGACAGGGCCGTCGGGAGTGATGGCGATGTCCCAGCCGATCAGGCAGATGGAGGGTAATTTCGCGTGCAATGCTTCCGCTTTGGCGACGGCTTCCCGGACATACGGGAGCTTGATATCGGCAAAACGGACCTGGCTGTCGGGATGGACCGGTGTCCGCCTGGCACCGCCCTTCTTGCAGATGCCGAACTCGGACAACTGCCCGGTCTGCAGGTCGATTCCGACGGCAACACCGCCGGCGGCCAGATTGTCAACCACGCTCCCATGGGCACCAAACCGGACTTCTCCGGCCACGGAAACCGGCTTCCCGGCTTCTTTGTCCATGACGGTCAGGATGCGTAACGTATTGACGGACTTGTCATAGATGCGGGCCATCTCCGGATGCTGGACGACACAGGTCTGAACCAGATAGACGCCCTGGGAAAGCTTTTCCCGAACGGAATCGCGATCGGTATCGACAGCCGTATCCAGACGGAAGACACCACCTCCACACTGGCCGTCCAACGGCTTGCAGAAGAGACATCCGCCCTGCTCGAAGAGCATGTCGGTAACGGCTTTCGCTTCTTCGGGGGTCCGGACGCATGCCACGGTATGGGGAGTATCAAAGCCCCATTCCGTCAGAAGCGTAGCAAACAACCCCTTGTCCCGGAGGATGCAGGTATAGTCATGGTCCGTCAGGACCGTATTCAGCATGGCGCACTTCCACAGGAACCAGCCATCGTCCAGATAATCGTTCTTATCCCGTAAGCCTTTGACGTCCAGTCCATAGGAGAAATAGTAACGCTCTATGTTTCCGTATTTCCAGATATGCCCCAACTGGTCCATCGCCATCCGGAACCCGCTCTTTTGCGGGAGTTCGGGATAGTAGGATTCCGAGCGCAGGAACCCGGATGTGAACAGTTTTACCGGAAGGGTAAACCGCCGTTTCATCAGGGATGCCCAGCGTCCCAGCTTGATGAGGGGATAATACTTGGCGTTCATCTTATACTTTGTATTCGAACTCGGAAACGCAGTAGTCTTCCTTCCCGGAAGGGAGGACGGGAATCTCGTCCACGAAGGACAGCGATACTTCAGAGCCCACGAAATGGTTCCGATAGTTGGTGACGACAAAGTCGTACCGGGCCGGGTCTTCATCGGCCTTGTCTTTCATCTTCAGCAGGATTTGGATATCTCCTTCCTTGTCCTGCCGGATCTGGAATTTGTCGATCTTGTTATAGAGGACCTGGCTTTCGAGTTTGTGGTAGTCCAGGTCCGGATACATCATGATCGGGAGCATGGTCGGGGAAATGGGTACGCCCTGCTTGTTATAGACAAGACGCCCGGCCCGGCCCATGATTTCTCCGAAGCGGCGGGATTGACGGCCACAGGCGCAGGCGCCCGGCTTGATGAAAGCCATATCGCCCACCTGGTAACGGAGGAACGGGAAAGCGTAGTTCTCCAGGTCTGTCGTGATGACGTACCCGACCTGACCGTCGGGAAGGACGTTCCCGACCTTGTCGGTAATCTCGATGACGCACAGGCTCTCTTCGATATGCAAGCCGTCCCGTTCGGGGCATTCGTGGGAA
>JAEEGL015023853.1_pt1 | contig 13154 bp, 17 predicted proteins | sample 9134231 | NCBI WGS metagenome assembly JAEEGL01 (sample SAMN16246548, study PRJNA631951) | gut metagenome | biome: gut microbiome; feature: rumen; material: fiber-attached | host: Bos | place: Iran: Karaj | collected 2018-10
CATTGTATAGATTTTATGAATGGCGATTCAGAAACACAAGAATCTACTGAAGAAAGAACAACTGATATTATTAAAAATTCAAAAGAAATAATGGCTTTATTAAATAGAGATGGAATAAAATTAGAAGAAGTAGACGACTATCATATATATCCAATTGCTGATAATGATACTCCAAGATTATCAGCTGATAGATTTGAATATACTTTTGCTAGTGGACTAACATTTTTTAGAGTATGGGAATTGGAACAAATAAAAAAGATGTACAATAATATAACAATTGTAAAAAATGAGGATGGTATAGATGAACTAGCATTTAAGGATAAAAAAGTGTGTGAAGAATATATTCATACTATATCAAGACTTTGGCCTGAATGGATAGGTGATAAAGAGAGAACTGTTATGCAATTTTTAGCGGATATGTGTAAATCTATGAGTAATGCTGGATATTTAACAATAGATGATTTATATACATTATCAGAAGAAGAAATAATTAATAAATTTTTAAATTGTAATGATACTTATCTATCTGATAGTTTTAGAAGATTTCAAAATGCTAATACAGTTTATCATAGCAATGAATATGTTGATGGCAGATATTGTGTAAATATTAATGCAAAAACAAGATATGTAAATCCATTAGTTACAACTGAAGTTGGACCACTAAGAATCAATGTGATATCAGAACTTGCAAATCATGATATAAACTCATATCTTAATTTACCAAAAGGAGGATATTATACATATTTTGATTTTTATTTTAAACCATATGAATATCCGATAAAAAAACTAGTAAAAGCAAATATAACAAATAACCAATAATTATTTTAAAAAAATATTAATATAAAACGGTAAAATATAGTTTACTTAATCCTAAAATGATATATTTTATCTTCTACGTTAGAAAGCGGCAGTACAAGCTGCAATTAAGTCTGGGGCGAATAAGTAAAAAAGTAATTAAGATTAGATGATAAATCTACTCTTTTTTATGGTATAATTTTTTTTAGGGGTAGTTTTATGGAAGAAAAATTATATAAACTAACAAATGAAAATGGGGAAGAATACTTAAGCAGTATTCCTGGAACATTAGGTGGAAATAAAAGGTTAAAAATATATGGTAGACTTGATTGTCCCTCTGCTCTTAGATGGATAGAACGAGGATATTATATTAAAGATAGAGTCTTTTTTATAGATGAAGAAACAGCAATTAAAGCTGGATATAGACCTTGTGCAGTTTGTATGAAAAAAGAATATACAGAATGGAAAGAACAGCAAAAAAACTTAATATATACTTTACAGAGAAGAAAATAATGCGCAGTTTATAGTTATTTTAATCTAATTCATCCCAAATAGGTCCATGATACATGTTGCTATACCGAATTTGAAGATAATAATGACAGTTGGGCTGATTATTCACTATCATTTGAAAATACACATCATATGAAATTTGATAGACTTTCTATGGATGAATGTGTTGTTTTTCCTAAAAAAGAAAACTTACTAAGAAGGGAAGCATAACAAGTTTTATTAAATAAATTGATTGTAGTAGTATAAATAGAGTCAACTATATATTCGTTGGCTTTACTTGTTAACTATATGTTATTAAATAAGAAATATATTTTAGATATTCAATTGCAATAAAAAGTATTTTAGTTTATAATAAATTTTCATATGGAGGTTTTTATGGAAAGGGTATTTATTTCTGCAGGAGAATATAATGGATTTTTAGAAACAACTAGATACTGCGATAGTACAGAATTTAATGTCAATAGAATTATTGAAATTTATGAATTTTTAAGAGATAAAAAAACAGAAGAAAGAAGCTATTATGCAGAACCAAGGAAAATTGAAAATGCGCATTTAGATTTTCTTAGAGTTGCATTAGGTAGGACTTATTATTCACCAAAATATAATCAAGCTACTGAAGACTTTTTAAAATCTGATTTTCTTTCTCATGAATTAAAAAAAGAAATATACGATGTTTTAAATGGAATCTGTTGTTCTGAACAATTAACAGCATTACTTAATAGTGAAAGAAGAATAAGTGAATTTTCAAAAAATGAAATAAAAGGAATAGAGGAATCTTTATGTCAAGTATCTAATGCATTATCTGGCAATAAATACATGGAAAAATGTAAAGAAATATATGAAATGTTTGAAGATTATATTTTTGTAATAGATGGTGTCGGTCCAATTGAATATACAAAAGAAAAAAATAAATCAGAATTGCCAATCATAATGCTGGAAAAATCTGGTATTCCTAGCCATGCATCTTATTATTCTGGGTATGGAGTTGATAGGCGTTATTTAGGTGAAAACCATTTATTTTCTATATATAAAAAGTTTACTAAATATTATCCTGATAAAGCAGATCAATTTGTTAAAATGGTCAGAGCTATTTCAAGATTAACACCTACTGAATTTGTGACAAATTATTTATCATTTGTAAGAAATGGGTTGAATAGTGATTTTAAACATAATGAAGGCAATTTTTCTGTTGATGGAACATATAGTGAAACAAGAGATTTAGTTGGGGCTGTGTCCATGTTTCATATGTTTGGTAGAGAACAAAGTGATTTAGATAAGAGATTTGAATTAGATGAACAGATATCAATTAGAAGAAGTTTTAATCAGATGATAGAAGAATTTAAAAATAATCGAGAAATTAATAATTCAAAAACATTATTAAAAAAAAGATAATATAAATATATATAACAGATTTATGTCAAATGAATACACTAGAAAATATGATATAATCTATAAAATAACAAAAAAGAAATTAGAACATTTTGATATTGGAAATTGAGAAATCAGTTCTTTTTTTTTAAATACTTTTTTGTAAAAAATATGTAAAATATAATCTCTATAGGTTAAAATTATGCTATAATGATACTGTAGGAAAGGAAATATTATAATATGGAGAAAGAAAATGTAGAAGAAAAACTTCAGCAAGTTGATAGTTTGACATTAGAAGAATTAAAAAAACTTTCTAGTGAATTAAAGTCTGAAAATGCTATGGCACATTCTGATTATGATGATGGTAGATTACATTTAGAAAATTTGGTAAATATGGATGGCCTTATTCTACCTAAAAAAATAGGCGATGAAGCAGAATTTGAGCCGTTAGACGAAACAGACGATAAGCATAAAACTAGATAGTATTATGGAATACAATGTTCCGATGACCGCAAATGAAATAATGGATAAATTGGATATTAAATCAAAAGAAACATTAAGATCAACATACCTTGATCCAGTAATAAAAGAAGAAGTTGTTTCATTAACAATTTAGATAAACCAACAAGTAAAAATCAAATGTATTATAAAGTATAATGACGGAACACAAATGTGTTCTGCTTTTAGTAATCTTACGATTTATTAAATCTTTGAAATATGTGGTACAATAAATATATAAAGTTGGTGATAACAATGAAAATTCTTATTATATCGAGTGCATCATTTTATCATAAAATTCCACCTATAAAGGAGAAACTTGAACAAATGGGACACATAGTAGAGTTACCTAATACATACGATTGTCCTAATTTAGAGAAAGAAGCATGGAAAAAAGGATATAAAGCTCATGCAGAATTAGAAGAATTTCTAAAAAAGTATTAATTATATATTAAAATCATTTTAATTCTATTAGTGCTAAATATATTGAAGTATATATTGCTGTAATGTAAGTGATGGTTAAAGCGAAAAAACATCTTTAAAATAGGATAAATTTCATTGTCCCCAATGGGGCAGTTGTACAATCTGTGATCAAGGCAAAGATGGATTAATATATAAAGACTAGGCAAAACTAGTCTTTTCTTATATCATAATTGACATTATTGATATAATATGCTACGATAATCTTGTTTTTGGAAGGGAGAAAAACAATTATGGGGGAAACAGGTTTTGTAATTACACCAGCTGATTTTACACAAGAGCCAATTGATTTTAGTCAAAAAGAGACTTTGGAATATGAACAATATGTAGTTGAAGAGTTATCTAAATTTATTGATACAATTCAATTAGGATTAAGTTTTTTTGATATAAAGGCATTTATTAATGAGAAACATCGAAATCAAATAGATTTTTATGATAGCAATAACAAATTGTTACATAGTAAGCAAATAGAGACTCCAAAAAATAAAACAGAATTATTAATGTGTTTGCTTAAGGCCCAATTTGCTGCAGAATTTAGAACAGATTTAGGTGAATTCTTTTGGAAAAGTGAATCTATGGATGAAAATTCTGAAAACTATTATTTTAATCTAAATTGTGGTGATTATTCGAAAGGTATAGATATTTGTAGAAAAAATGGAAAAATATGGAATATAGATGCAAAAATCTATGGCCAAAAAGATTTTAATTTAAAAGAATTATCTATTTCTAATGCGAATAGTGAATGGTTAGAGTTTAAACTTGATGATGTATTTGGATCAAAAGGAAATCATAAAGACGGAAAGGTAAGATGCTTATATTACGATAAGTCAACGTTTAATATGAATATTTCTGCTAGTATAAATGAAAAATATGTTTATGAAAAATCATCATCCATTAATTCAGAACATACTTCTTGGGATGGCGAAGAAAGAGATAGAATAATTATATGGGAAAATAATAATAGGAAAGAATTTGAAGTTTCAAATGCTACGATGATAGATTATATTAATAAAATTTTATCACATCCTAGAAGTAAGGAAATTATTTCATACATGGAAGAAGAAATGGAAAGAGAATTTCCTGGAATAATAACTTTTATAAAAACTAACTTTGATGTATATAATAATATTACAAAACTAAATTATGAAAAAGATCAGAATTTTGAAGAGTTAATGAATGACATAATTATACCAGAATGTGATTTTACAGTTGAGAAAAACAAAAAAGATTTAACTAAAAGATATAAAAAAATGGCAAAAGAAAAAAATAGATAATATGTAAAAGTAGATGAAAATCTACTTTTTAAATGGTATAATGTATATAGTGATATTATGAAAAAAATAATAACAAATGATTATAATTTAAATGAAGAAGATATAACTGAACATGTTGTAAGAGTTAAATTATTAATAGTTAATAGTAATAATGAAATATTACTTGGATATTCACATAATGAATATCAATGTATAGGTGGGCATGTTCTTGATGGAGAAAGTTTAATTAGTGCTATTAATAGGGAAGTACAAGAAGAAACTGGTATTAACTTAAATATTAAAAAAGCTAAGCCGTTTGCTAGTTCAATTGGGTATTATAAAGATTGGCCAGCAATTGGTAAAAATAGGAAAACGGTGATTTACTATTACGAAATTAGAACAGATGAAAAACCCGATTTAAATAATACATATTATACGGAATCAGAAAAGAAAGGCAGTTTTGAATTAAGATATATTCCAATAGAAAATGTTGAAAATGAATTTATTAAAAATGCTGAAATATATGGAGATAAACATGGAATTGTCAAAGAGATGTTAAAAGTATTTAAAATTTACAAAGATCTAAAATATAAATAAGGTATTTTATTCTTTTTTATGATATAATTTTTAGAAGAGGTGCATAATATGAATGTTGTTGGAACAATGTTTTTTAAAGATGAAAAATTATTAATAGATAAGCCTAGAAAAAGACAAACGTATCAAATGATTGGCGGTAGAGTTGAAGAAGGGGAGACGCCACTTGAAGCGGCAATTAGGGAATGTCATGAAGAACTAGGTGATGAAGCTATATTTGATTCTAAATTAATTGAGTTAGTTATGGAATTTGATGAGATAGCTACCAGTGATGGAAAAACGCCAATTCACTTTTATGTCTTTAAATATAATGGCTTGTTAGAAGGTAAACTAAATACATCAGATGAAATTGAAAAATTCAAATGGTATGAATCAAGTGATGGCACTGATATATTGTCAAATACACTTAAAAATGAAGTTGTACCATACTGTTTAAAAAAGAATCTTATAAAATAAATATATAGTTCCTTTAGTTAAACAATGGACAGACTGTTTAAAGAGAAATTCAAGTGTTCGAATAATTAGGACTAAAATAGATAATTTTTCTTTGTTAGTATAAAATGAATTTAAAACTAATCATATTATTGTATAATAATATAGAAAGAAGGTTATTAAATGTCAATATATGATTATTCTATCATGGATAGAAATGGTAAAGATGTAGGTTTAGAAGATTATAAAGGAAAAGTACTATTAATTGTTAATACTGCTACAGGATGCGGTTTTACGCCACAATATGAAGGATTGGAAAGACTATATAAAGAGTACTATAGTAAAGGATTAGAGATAATTGATATTCCATGTAATCAATTTGGCAATCAAGCTCCAGGAACTGATGATGAAATACATGAATTCTGTGCTTTAAAATATAATACGTCATTTGATCAATTTACTAAGGCAGATGTAAATGGTGAAAATGAATTACCATTATATACTTATTTGAAGGAACAGGTTAAAGAAGATAAAATTGTTGGAATAAAAAATAAGATGGCTATGAAAGCAGTTGAAAAAATTAGTAAAACTATGAAAAAAAATGGGGATATTAAATGGAATTTTACTAAGTTTTTAGTAGATAGGGAAGGGAATGTTATCGGAAGATATTCGCCAACATTTAAGCCTCATGATATGGAAGAAGATATTAAAAAGATAATATAATAAGTCGAGAGTTCTATCTCGATTTTTTATGTTATAATTTAAGTGGTGAATAAAATGAAAAAATATATTAATAGAAAAGATTTTTTAAATATCGATGAACGTGATGTCCTATTTATTACTAATCCAGGAAGAATGGGTGATGAGGATGGAATAACTTTTGTTGTAAAAAAAGGAAATAATTATAATATATATAGGGTAGATGGCTGGATGTATCCTGATAAAAATGATAAAGAGCGTATAACATTACGGGATGCTATAAGGCAATTTCCTAAATGGTATGAAGCGTTGGAGAATTGTAATAATGAAAAATATCATGGAAAATATAAGTATTTATATATGGGGTTTGGTAATGGATTATGTATTGATAATTCAATATATGATGAATATAAGCCATATTTAGATGAAGAAGTAAATAAGTATTTAGATGCATGTAGTGAGGATAAAGAAGCTTTTCAATATGCTGCTATATTTAATACTTGGGATGAAGCACTTATAAAAATGATCGATGATAAAAATGATAAGTAAGAACGAGACTTTTATGTTATAATTATCTTGGTGAATGAATTATGCATATTGAATATGAAGTTAGAGTATTAGAAATTGATGTTAATGATATTAAAAATAAATTAACTGAATTAGGTGCAGTATTAATTGAGGATGTTTTTCAGAGAAGATATTTATATGATTTTAATCCTGTAGATCCAGATAAATGGATAAGATTAAGAACTAATGGTACTATCACCACTTTAACTATTAAAGATGTTAGATCGTCAAAAATAGATGGTACGCATGAATTAGAAATAGTGGTTGATGATTTTGATAAGACGAATGAAATACTAAATGAACTTGGATATAGAGCACGAGGTATTCAAGAAAATAAAAGAATTAAATATGATTTATTAGGAGTAGAAGTAGATATTGATACATGGCCTAGAATACCAACATATTTAGAAATTGAAGGAAAAAATAAAGAAGAAGTTTATCATATATTAGAACTTCTTGAGATACCTAAAGAGAAAGCTATTTCATTAAATACTCAAAGTATATATAAAGAAATATATCATATAGATTTATCTAAGGAATCATTATTATCATTTGATAAATAAAAAATAGCAAATTGATTATTTGCTATTTTTTTTGTTTAATGGTTTTTCCCCATATTCATTTATAAATGAATCGATACCAGGTGTTATTACCATAAGAACTTTATCGATACCTTGTTTTAATCCTTCAAAATTATAATTTAAGTTTTCTCTTGAATTCATATCATTAATGGTATTATTTAAAAAGTTATTAGTTACTTTCATTAAACTATCAGCGTTAGGATAATCACCATCTAAATATTCATGATTAATTTTAAGAAAATTTTCTGAACCATTATTGTAATAAGATAATATTCCCCATTCCGTAATAGTTCTATTATCGGAATTGGTTGATACATATATTTCTGTATCCACATGAAAGTTAAATCTATTTAGTTTGCAGTTTACGGCATTGATATCGATTTGAAAATCAACATTGTCGGTAACCCTTTTTGAAATAGTTATTATTTCTTTTGGATTATTAGAATACTCAATTAATGGATATTTTTTATATTTATAGCATACGCCATTTCTTTTATCGGTAATGTATAATTCAAAGTTACTATAATATAAAAAACCATAATAAACCTTTATGTCTGGTCCATCAAACATAAGATTATCCCTTTTCAAAAGATTATTATTTGAGTCATATAATTTCATGTCTTTTAAATTATCTTCTTTGATAGTAATACCAAAGATAGGAAAAATTTTTTTACTTTCTTCAAAGACAGCTATCTCATATTGTTTCATTTTCTTATCCATAGAATCCTCCGTTTTTTGTTATATATTATACTTATTTTTTTATAATATGCAAGTATTATCATGTTGAATTAACAATAATCTTATATTATAATGAAGCTGGAGGATAAATAAATGGAAATAATTGAATATGAAGATAAATATTTGGAGGATATTAGAGATTTACTGGTTGAACTTGAAGAATATATTATATCAATAGATAATGATCACTTAGATAGACTTCACGAGGATTATCGCGAAAAAATGGCTTTATTTGATTTAGCAGAAGTAAAGAATAATAATGGTAAATGCTTTATAGCAATAAATAATAATAAAGTAATTGGCTTAATTATGGGGATTGTTACTTCTTATCAGGAATATGATTATTTAGATTATAAGTGCCCTAAGAGGGGTGAAATTATAGAGTTAGTTGTATCCAAAGAAATGCAGAGTAAGGGAGTAGGACAAAAATTAATAAAAAAGATGGAAGATTATTTTAAAAGTATTCATTGTGAGTATGTTATAGTTGATGTATTTGGATATAATGACTCAGCTTTAAAATTCTATTTTAAACAAGGATATCATGCAAGAATGCTTACAACTATTAAAAAATTATAGATGATGAATGGACATAAAAAAAGACTTATGTCTTTTTATATGCTTAGTAAATTGGTGGCAATTGTAAAATAAACGATTAAACCTAAGGCATCGACGATTGTTGTAATAAATGGGCTAGCCATAACGGTAGGGTCAAAGCCTAGTTTTTTGGTTAGTATTGGAAGAGTACAACCTATAAATTTGGCAACAACGACGATCATAAAAATAGTTAAGCAAATAACGGCCGCAACCTTGATAGTGACAGCACTATTATTAAATAGCATGTGATCAATTAACATTAGTTTTCCAAAGTTTGCTACAGCTAAGGTAGCACCAACCATCATTGAAACACGTAATTCTTTCCAAATTACTTTACCAATATCTAAAAAATCAATTTGATTAAGTGATAGGCTACGAATTATGGTAACGGATGCTTGGCTACCGGCATTACCACCGGTATCCATAAGCATTGGAATGTAGGCCGTAAGGATTGGTAAAACGGCAAGGGATGTTTCAAAATTACTAATTATTTGACCAGTAAAGGTTGCTGAAATCATAAGGAGTAATAACCAAGGTATTCTAGCTTTCCAAGTATCCCATGTACTTACTTCTAAGTATGGCTTTGAAGATGGCGAAATAGCAGCCATCTTTTCAATATCCTCAGTGGCTTCTTCTTCCATGATATCCATAATATCATCAATGGTAATGATACCGACAAGTCTATCTTCAGAATCAACTACGGGCATGACAGTTAAGTCATATTTTTTAAAGAGTCTTCCGACTTCTTCTTGGTCGGTGGTTGTTTTAACACATACGGTATCTTTGTGGGCTACATCCATGATTGTGGCGTCGTGACTAGCAAGAAGAATATCTTTTAAACTAAGATGACCTAATAGCTTTCTTTTGTCGTCTACGACATAACAAACGTTAATTGTTTCATATTCATTTATTTCTTTACGAAGCGTATTGATAGCCTGTCTAATTGTAAGGGTATTTTTTAATTCAGCGTATTCGACAGTCATAACTGAACCAGCTGAATCTTCGGGATAATTAAGTAGTCTATTAATATCGCTTCTTGTTTCACTATCACATTGTTTTAAAATTCTTCTGACAATACTTGCCGGCATTTCATCAAGAACATCGGCAGCATCATCGGCAAACATTTCATTGATAATGAAAACAGCTTCTTTATCGGTTAGTTTTGATAATAATTCAGTTTCAATAGATAATGGTAATTCTGAAAATAAATCAGCAGCCATATCTTTATTTAATAATCTGATAATTTTAGCAATTTCATCAATTTCTAAGTCTTTGATATTTTCAGCAATATCAGCAACTTGCATGTTCATTAAAATTTCTTTTAATTTTCTAAATTCTTTATTTTCTACTAAATCCTTTATTTCTTTTTCCATATATACCTCCAGAGAATGACATTAAAATATAATTAATCGACGGTAACGAATCCATAATATCACTTCCTTAAGTAAGTCAATTATAACATCTAATTCTTGAAATACAAGGAAATAATCATATTTTTTAGTAAATATTTACATATATTGTTAATATATTTATATGTTTTAATAGCAAATATTATATTTTTTTGTGTTGAATTAAGTTTCTTTTTGAATTATAATGTATTTATAGGGTAGGTGTTAATATGAATAATAAGCATAATATTCAAGATTTAGATTTATTATATGCAGATGCAAAAAAACTTATTGATGAGGTTGTTTTAGAAAGAATTGATGGAGATATTTTGATAAATATTGATGAAGTTATCAATGATATGGATGAAAAATGGCATGGGGTAGATGCTAATTTACAGATAAATAAACTGATTGATGTTAAAAATATGATTCTTGATAACCGTGATATTGTAGGAAATATTGCTGTATATTTGTCACAATTAGTTAAAGGTTATCGTGATGCGCAGAATGCTAATGCTAATATTTTACCATCTTTTTCGGTACTTAATTTTACTAAGATTGCCAAAAGTTTAAAAGTAGAAAATAATTCTACAGAAATATATATGAGTGATGATATAGCTAATGAATGTACTGTATTAAATAATCTTACGACAAGTATTGAAGAAGTAAATGGTTTAGTAAATAAAATAAGTAATGCTATTTTTATTAATTGGATACAAGAAGAAGAAAATAGAACTTATGCTATAAAGATGTTTGAAAAATTTTCTAAGAATTCAGTAGATATTAATAAACAAATAAATGATATTATTAGGGCAATTAATAAGTCTTATGATAGTTATAATTTTACGGTAAGTAAAGTAGATACTACACCTAGTTTGGAAGCAATGTTTACTGAAAGTAGTGAAGAATACACGGAAGAAGAAAAAACTGTTTTATCATCAATAGAAAAGAACTTCAATGATAATAAGGCAATTACTGATAATTTTAATATGACATTGGTTGATGAAATTAAAAAAGATTTAAGAAGTAAGGGAATTATAGAATGAATATGGTTTTTAGAAAAGCAACAGAAAAGGATAATTTAGAAAAAATTGCTGAATTATTATATTATACAGACCCATATATTTATCCATATTGGTTTGAAAATTTAGATAAATGTCGAATAGAATTACCACCATTATTAATTCAAGAAAAGTTCTTCTTTAACGTTAATAATTTATATATTGCATTACAAGATAATATTATTTTAGGTTTAATATGTGTTGTCGATAAGAAAACAGATTTAAGTTATAATTATAGTGAATTAAAAAAAGTCAGTAGGAGATATCAATTTACAATAGATAATTATATAATGAAGTTAATTGATGAAGTGGAGGCTGCTGAATTTGCATATATTTCTAATGTGTGCGTCGATCCTAATTATAGAGATATGCATATTGGAACATTTCTTTTGGATAATTTAATTAAAGAGTATAAAGAAAAAAATTATAATGAAATAGTTTTGGATGTTTTAGCTGATAATCCTAGGGCAATTCATTTATATCAGAAGATGGGTTTTGAAAAAGAAAGCGATATTTTTCCGGGATTTAATGGTCCTAAAAAAGAAAAACCAGATGTATTTACAATGAAGAATGATATAGAATAATAGGTGATATGGTGAAAAAATTCTTTGGAGATATTAATTTAACGTGGCCTAAAGTAATTATTATGAGTATAATTATAGGAATATATACTTCACTTATGGCTTTAATACCAATTATGAAAGATACTTCTTTTAGTGATTTAACGGTAACTTTTGAAGTATGGATATTATTTGGAATATTTATTATAATGAATAGTAAATCAGCGAAAGATTCAGCTTTAAAATGTTTTGTCTTTTTCTTAATTAGTCAACCTTTGGTATATTTAATACAAGATATTATTACTGATAGTATTCTATTTAAGACATATTATGCATATTGGTTTAAATGGACAATTGCTTGTTTACCAATGGGCTTTATTGGCTATTATATGAAAAAAGATAAATGGTGGGGATTATTTATATTAATGCCGATATTAGGTTTATTGGGAATAGAATATAGTGATTATCTTTCTAAGACGATATTTTCTTTTCCAAGGCATCTACTGACGACTTTATTTTGTTTAGGAACATTAATTATGTATCCATTAGTTATATTTAAAAATAAAAAAATAAGAATTATGGGTGTTATAATTAGTACTTTAATAATTATTGCTTTTACAACATTAGTTATATTAAAACCTATGGTATATTCAACAGATATATTATCAGATGGAGAAAAATATCATTTTGATAATAGTTATAAGGTATATTTAAAAGATAAGAAATATGGTACTTTAAATATTAGATATGAATCTGGCGTTGAATGCTGGATGGTCCATGCTGAATTCAAGCATGCTGGTAAAACAGAATTTGTATTAGAGTCTCCAGAAGGAGCAAAGAAGGAATTTGAAATAAGTATCAGGAGAGATACTTATCAAGTTAAAGAGAAGAACCGATATGAACTAGTCAAGTAAAAATAGACAATTTATAAAAAAGAGCATTTAAAATCCTGATTCATTTTTATATTGAATTGGGGTTTTATAATTTAAAGAATAACAAGGTCTTTCATAATTATAATAATTAATGTATAATTTAA
>JAEEGL015187710.1_pt1 | contig 13154 bp, 8 predicted proteins | sample 9134231 | NCBI WGS metagenome assembly JAEEGL01 (sample SAMN16246548, study PRJNA631951) | gut metagenome | biome: gut microbiome; feature: rumen; material: fiber-attached | host: Bos | place: Iran: Karaj | collected 2018-10
CGCAGCCCCAGGAAGTCCATCTTCAGGAGGCCCAGCCGCTCGATGATGCCCATCGGGTACTGGGTGGTAATCACGTCGTCGTTCCGCTGCAGCGGGACGAATTCAACCACCGGCTTTCCGGTGATCAGCACGCCCGCCGCGTGGGTGGAGGCGTGCCGCGGCATGCCTTCCAGCGTCATGGCGGTATCGATCAGTTCCTTCACCCTGGGCTGTTCGTCCACCATCTGGCGGAGCATCGGGGAAAGGGCCAGGGCCTTTTCCAGGGTAATGCCCAGGTCCATCGGCACGGCTTTCGCCACCGCGTCCGTCTCCTGGTAACTCATGCCCAGCACCCGGCCCACGTCCCGCACCACGCCGCGGGCCGCCATCGTACCAAAGGTGATGATCTGGCTCACGTGGTCCGCCCCGTATTTCCGGGCGACGTAGTCGATCACTTCCTGCCGCCGCTCGTAGCAGAAGTCCACGTCAATATCCGGCATGGTCACCCGCTCCGGGTTCAGGAAGCGCTCAAACAGCAGCTGGTACTTCAGCGGGTCCAGCATCGTAATCCCCAGGGAATACGCGACGATGGAGCCGGCGCCGCTGCCGCGGCCGGGGCCCACCATGATTCCGTGGGATTTGGCGTAGTGGATGAAATCCCAGACGATCAGGAAATAATCCACATAGCCCATATGCTCAATGGTCGACAGCTCGTACTCCAGGCGTTTCCAGGGCTCGTCCCCGTCCTTCGCGTCCGGGTACAGGCGCCGGATGCCTTCGGCGCACAGCCGCCGCAGCATCTGCGAAGCGGTCTCCCCTTCCGGCACGGGATACTTCGGCAGCCGCGTCACGCCGAACTCAAAGGTGACGTTGCACCGGTCGGCGATCTCCTTCGTCCGGTCCACCGCGTCGGGCACGTTTTTGAAAATGGCCCGCATCTCCTCTTCGCTCTTGACGTACAGCTCGCTGGTCTCCATCCGCATCCGCTGGTCGTCCGCCAGCGTCTTGCCGGTCTGGATGCACATCAGGACCTCCTGGGCATGGGCGTCCTTCCGCTCCAGGTAGTGGCAGTCGTTCGTGGCCACCAGCGGCACGTCCATCTCCCGCCCCAGCGCGATCAGCCGCGGCAGCACGGTTTTCTCGTCCCGCAGGTTGTGGTCCATCAGCTCGATATAGAAATTGTCCTTCCCGAAGATCTCCTGCATTTCCCGGACGTACGCCCGGGCGCTCTCGTCCTGCCCGTTCAGCAGCATCTTCGGCAGGTCGCCGGAAAGGCAGGCGCTCAGGCAGATCAGCCCTTCATGATGTTCCCGGATCAGGTTGTAATCGATCCGCGGCCGGTAATAATACCCGGTCAGGAAACCTTCGCTGATCAGGTACATCAGGTTCTGGTACCCCGTATTGTTCTCGCACAGCAGGATCAGGTGGCTGTTCTCCCGCCCCATGGGCGACCGGTCCGTCCGGTCCCGGCACACATACGCTTCGCAGCCGATAATCGGCTTGATCCCGGCGTCGGTCATGGCGGAATAGAAGTCAATGGCGCCGTACAGCACGCCGTGATCCGTCACAGCGCACGAATCCATGCCGAGTTCCTTCAGGCGTTTGACCAGCGCCGGAATCCGGCACGCCCCGTCCAGCAGGCTGTATTCCGTATGCAGGTGCAGATGTGTAAAGCTCATACCGTCTCCGTTTCCCCTATGCTTTCCATAATGGTTTTCGTCATTACCGCCGCTTCCGTCGACCCGTACCAGAACAGGATCATCTGCGTCGCGTCCCCGTCCTGCGTCATATATCCGACCGCTTTCCAGCCGTCGTCCTGCGCGGGATACCGGAAAGCGATCATGTCGATGCCGTTGACCGGAACCGGCGTAATATCCTCCGCGCCTTTCGCCAGCACGTCCGCCACAGCCTCCGTCATCCCGGCCTCAAAGCGGAAAAAATGGATTTCCAGCAGGAATTCCTCATACACGCAGGCAAAGGCTTCGCTGTTCTCCGGCGTGGGGCCCTCATAAACCATCCCGTCCGGCAGCGTCACGGCATACCGGCTCTCCGGCAGCCGCACGACCTCATCCGCCGCGGCGCATCCCGCGGCCAGCAGGATCACCGCCGCCAACAGCAAAACCCCAACCTTCCGCATATATCCAAACCTCCCCGTTATCATCCTGAACACATCAGTGTCATCCCGAACGCCTGGTGTCAACCTGAGCATCTCGGTGTCATCCCGACCATCTGTTTTCAACCCAAGCGTCTTAGCGTCATCCTGAGCGTAGCGCAGCGGAGTCGAAGGATCTCCTGTCCACTGACCACTGACCACTATCCACTGTCCAACTAATATAAAATTATACCACATTTATCCTGATCCAGTAAACATTTCGGACAGAGGAACGGCTGGTTGCGCGTCCCGCAGGGGAATGCTATAATCCTGGACAGAGGGACGGTTCCTCTGTCCAGGAGTTGTTTTAATACAATAAAAATAGGTAAATCCTGTCTTGGACAGAGGAACCGTCCCTTTGTCCACTTTGTCCAGATCCTGTCCGTAAGGAGGAAAACCAATGCCGTTTGAAATTGTCCGGAATGATATCACCCGAATGAAAGTGGACGCCATCGTCAACGCGGCCAACCGTTCCCTGCTCGGGGGCGGCGGCGTGGACGGGGCCATCCACCATGCCGCCGGGCCGGAACTCCTGGCCGAATGCAAAACGCTGAACGGATGCGAAACGGGCCAGGCCAAGATCACAAAAGGCTACAACCTGCCGGCCCGGTATGTGATCCATACGGTCGGACCGGTATGGCACGGCGGCAGCAATCATGAACGGGAGCTGCTGTCATCCTGCTACAGCAACTCCCTGGCGCTGGCGGATGAATACCAGTGTGAATCCGTTGCCTTCCCGATGATCTCCGCCGGCGCTTACGGCTATCCCAAAGACGAGGCCATGGAAGTGGCCGTGGAAGCCATCAGCCGGTTCCTGCTCCATCACGAAATGACCGTGTACCTGGTCGTCTTCGGCCGGACCGAATTCTTCACCGGTAAAAAGCTGTTCCGGGACGTGCAGGAATACATTGACGACCACTACGCGGCCACCCATGTCCGGAGGAATATCGAGCAATCCCGGGAAATGCTCTGGCATCTGGACGAAAAGAAAGCGCTGGAGATGGACCAGAGCCTGTATGCCGGCATGGCGGCGGATATGGCGTTCGCTCCTGCGACAGCCGCGCCTTCCCCGGCCGCCAAGCAGAAACCGGACTGGCAGCAACTGATCCGGTCCACCGATGAGGGCTTTTCCCAGGCGCTGCTCCGGATGATCGATGAAAAAGGAATGACGGACGCCCAGTGCTATAAGAAAGCCAACGTGGACCGGCGGCTGTTCAGCAAGATCCGGTCCGATCCGGAATACCGGCCCAGCAAGCCCACGGTATTCGCCTTTATCATGGCGCTGGAGCTGCCGATGCCGGAAGCAAAGGCGCTTCTGAAGAAAGCCGGGTTTGCGCTGACCCGCAGCAGCAAGCTGGACGTGGTCATAGAATACTGTATTAAAACGCGTTTCTATGACGTGCTGCAGATCAATGAAGTGCTGTATGAACTGGACCTGCCCCTGCTGGGAAACAGCAATGTCGCATAACAGGCGACCAAAATAGCCTCGCTTTCCGCTATCATCTGGTTTGTCAGGAGGAACAGTACTCCTGAACAGACACAGAGGAGGGCGAAACTATGAAAAAGAATCTGACGGAAATGGTCTTTATCCTGGACAAAAGCGGATCGATGGCCGGCCTGGAGGCGGATACCATCGGCGGCTTCAACAGCATGATTGAGCGCCAGAAGAAGGAAGCCGGCGAAGCGATCGTATCCACGGTCCTCTTCTCCAACGAAAGCTCCGTGATCCATGACCGGGTGGATATCCGCAAAATCGAGCCGCTGAACAGCCGGCAGTATTATGTAGGCGGAAGCACGGCCCTGATCGACGCCATCGGCTGCGCGATCCACCATATCGGGAATGTCCACAAATATGCCCGGGAGGAGGACCGGCCGGAGCACACCATCTTTGTCATCACCACGGACGGCATGGAAAACGCCAGCTACCGCTACAGCAGCGATGAAGTGAAGAAGATGGTCGAACGGCAGCAGAAAAAGTACGGCTGGGAATTCCTTTTCCTCGGCGCCAATATCGACGCGGTGGAAACCGCCGGAAAGTATGGTATTGCCCCGAACCGCGCCGTACGCTTCCACAACGACCGGAAGGGCGTAAAACTGAACTACGAAGCCGTCAACAGGACTGTGGGATGCATGCGGATGAGCGCACCCATCTCCGACGACTGGAAGGCGGATATCGAAGCGGACTACGCGTCCAGGAAAGCGGAAAACTGAAGTTCAGTAGCAGAAGATCCCCGGTAGTATGCCGGGGATCGATTTATATGCAGATAGATCTGAGTAGAACAGCGGTGGAACAGCAGGACGGTCTTTTTCGTTCCGCTATCTGTCGAGTCGTTATGCAAAAAAAAACTAAAAGCCAGTGAAGTTCACCGGCAAAAGAGAGACAACAGCTGAGAAGATGGCAGGTCAGAAGATTCCGGATTGCAGATTCACCCAGATAGCAGGGCGGATGGCGACAGTCGTGTCGTTGACTTCAGTACTGTTTAAAGGGTTGAAGTCGTAGTAAGAACCGCTAATCACACACTCCGCCTTATACTGCATGGAGCCGGGTGACCGAAGCCACCACCACCCCGTCGGTTTGCCGTCTGTTGTTCTGCGCTCGTCGTCGGCATATGCGCCGGTTTTGATCGCATATTCTGTCGGCGCTGCACAAACCTGGTAATATGTGCCTTCCCATGTAACATGCAGATACTGCGTCGCCTCCGCATAGCTCAGCAGGAAAACCTTATCCTCCGTATTGTTTCCGCCGGTGGTTTTAAAGGGGCTGTAGCCCTGGCTTGTACTGTTGTCCACCAGAGTGGTCAGGATTGCGGTTTGTTCCATTGCGCCGAATGCCTGATTCAGAAAATCGCTGTTCAGCCAGGCACGCAGCGTACATGTTTCCCAGGTAACGTCTGTCATTTCCGTATTGTACGGTTTCGCTTCCAGCCCGTACCCGCTCAGCAGCAGCGCTTTGCCGTCCTGTACATCCAGCACCATCCACTCGATCGGTTCCGGACCGTTATCCGGATTATTGTCCTGCTCATAGCTGCCGAAACGAATAATACTTCCAGCTGAAACACCATTCCAGGATTTTCTTTCTTCCGGTTTTGATATCAGTGCCCCGGTATCGGCGTCTCCACTGTTCAGATTCAGCCATAACGCAGCACGGACAGCAATGCTTTCCATATCGGCTTCCACATAGTTAACACAACCGCTTTTCCCCACGAGACCAGCCATGCCCATACTGCCGCGGGGAATCCGAATCCACCAGCCAGCAATGCCGCGCATGGATTCTCTTATGTTTTCCTGATATTCTCCGGTGATGGTTGCTGATTGGATTGCATATTCCGTCATTGCCGCGAATGCTTTGGGATTGGGTTCTTCAGCAACATTCGGGAGCAGCACATCAAAGTATCTGTGTACAACCCCGTAACACAGCAGGAAAACCATGTCCTTTGTATTGTCCCCGTAATCTACCGGCTCCTTGTCATCGTAGCCCATACCGGCAGGACTGTTGTCCAATTCAGTCAGCTGGATGGCTTTCTGTTCTTCCGCGTTGAACGCCGTGTTCAGGAAATCTTGATTCATCCATGCCCGCAACGCACAGGCCTCCCAGGAAACTTCTTTGCTGCCTGTATTATATGGCCTGGCGGCCAGCCCGTACTTGCTCAGCAGCAACGCTTTCCCATCCCGTACGTCCAGCACCATCCACTCGATCGGCTCCGGGCCGTTCGCCGTATTGTTATCCTGCTCGTAATTGCCAAAGGTGATTACGTCGCCGGCAGCGATCTGATCTTTCGTTCCGGTGCCTGCTCCAGAGGCGTCGAAATTAGCCGGTTTTGAGGAATCCGCAGATTTCGCAGTTCCGGAATCAGCGGGCTTTGAGGTGTCTTCCTGGTTGGAACATGCAGAACACACAACCAAAAGCATCAGGGCGATAAACAGGGCAATTCCCTTTTTCATATGCGATTTCCTCCGTTTCAGGGATACCTGTATTATAGAAGAAAACGCTGAAAACTTCAACCGAATCAATGGCATATCCGCGCATGACAGCATTCAGGATACTGGAACGGAGGGACGGTCTTTTTCGTTCCACGCTCCCTGTTATTCCGTGATTTTGCGGAACTCCGCGCGCATTCCCCACGGCCAGGTAATGGTGATCGTGTCCGCCGTCCTTTCAAAGGTGACGTCCGTCATATCGAACGTCCTGATCTGAAGCCCGGCGACTTTCCAATCCAACTGCGGTTCGCCGTTTTCTCCGACAGACCATGCGCTGTACAGCGTAAGGTTCGGATATCCTTCCGATCTGAGTATTTCATCCATTGCCGGACTGAAATGGATATCCAGGCGGAATCCGCCCAGCGACTGCAGCCGCATCTCTGCCCAGACGCACATACCGTCCCGTTCCCGGATCCCGTCCTTTGTCTCAGCAACGGTAATTTTCTGTACAGCGGACTGGTCCAGGGCAACCAGCCGCCAACGCGTGCCGCTCAGGCCGCTCGTTTCCCAGCCCTTCAGTTTCGCTACCATCTCCGCTTCCGGTTCCGCGGCCAGGGTTTCCGCAATCTCTGAGTTCATGGGAATCAGCCCGCTGCTGCCTACATCTACGGCGATACCCAGAATACTCGTCACCTGGTTGTACAGATCCATATTATACCAGCGGTTTCCGTACCGGGCGCAGGCCATTGTCTGGATCGCCTCTTCCCCGTTCAGCCGGATCCGCGCCCCGACAATGGTCATGTCGTCCGCTCCCCAGTAAAGGTTCTGGGCTGTTCTGTTGGCATTATTCCCGGGATAAAGCAGTTTGGGAAAAGCTGCCGGGGAAACCCACTCCACGAACTCCACATGGCCCGGCCAACGGTCGACTATGTTTCCGGCAAGCGCGTCCTGTACCCTCTGAAACGTATCGGCGTCATTGATGCTGAGTGTCATGCCTTCCAGCGGCAGGGCGGCATTCGCGTAAAACGTCAGCAGCCGGTTTGCCAGATAGCTGAACCGGGTGGCCGTCAGGAGGGACCGGGAATAATCCCCTGTGACCGGTACGCTGTTCGCCATCATGTTGGTCATCGGGCTGACGGACCGCATCCTCAGGATGTAGTTTTCCGGCTCAGCGTGATCCACATAGGTCTCAATCGCGAATGTGGAAAGCATCTCCATAGCATTTCCCCGGTTCATGGCGTCCAGGTACGCTTTCACAGCGTCCTCCGGCGTATCGTATCCCGGACCCTCCAGCTTCGCGGCCTCCGCCGTATTGACAGGTCCCGCGTTCGCGATGCCGGCCTTTTCCGCCGCCACTGCCGCATCCGTCCCGGCAGTTTCCTCTTCGGGTTTCGAGCAGCCGGTACAGAACACAACGGCGAGAAGAACAGCAAACAGTATCGTCATGACCTTTTTCATCATAGCAGCCTCCTCCTGTATAAATGAACTTTATGCCTTTAGTTTCTGATAGCGGTAAAGCCTGCCGCATTCCGGGCATTTTCTCCGCGCCCTGATAAAGTCGCGGCTCACACGCTTCTGGCATTGAGGGCACCTGACGAACTCGCTCGAATCATCCAGCCAGTCCTCGTCGTCACTGATCCGATGGTGTACGCCCGAAACAAGTTCTTCCCACAGTCTCTTTTTCAGGTCCTCAATGGCGCTCCTGGCGCATCCGTACTCCTTTTCAAATTCCAGTTTTGTCTTCAGTTCCTGATCAACAAACGGATACAGTTCAGCCATGCCGGTTTTTTTCCAGATGCTGTAAATCTCCGCGTCGGACCAGACATCCTCGATGGCCTTGCAGAAAGCGTATTCATCCTTTTTCTTTCTGTACACAAACACGTTAACCTGTGTTAAATCTTCTCCCCGTTCCGTGCGGACAACACTGTTCTCCATCCAGGCCCCAGGATTTTTGACGTCTTCCAGATTTATTTTCAGTACAGGCGTAAACCCGGCGTTCTTCAGCTTCCCGATTGCCGTATCCTTATCCAGGCCGGTCACATCCGGGATATCGTATTTCATTTTCAGCACAATCGTCATCGGGTTGTTTTTCTTGCGTTCGCATTGCAGAACAGTTCCCGTTGCTCCCGCGGGAAAGACCGGATAATACTCCGCCCTGAATCCCGCCTCTTCCAGGATAGCTTTTGCCTCCGACCCGCTTTTTCCGGTCAGGCCGCCGGGAAGTGGATTCCGCTGCTCGACCAGGATGGCATTGACGGAATCCTGAACCGTATCCCTGATACTTCTTTCCAGCCTCTGTTCCATCTGATCCAGGATCGGCTTCAGCTGGTTCATGTCTCCGCGGGGCCGCATATACGGAAGATAGGGACTCACTTTGTGTACATTTCCTTCGACGAGCTCAACCACACCGTTGCTGTAATAGACCAGAACGCTGTAGGATGTATAGTTTGTCGTGAATCCGCCGCTGCCTTCCTCCGCCATTCTGGTCCCGACAATCTCAGCATAGACAATATTCGCCAATGTCGCTCACTCCCTTACAAAAGCAGGATTGCCGTTTTTACGGCAATCCTGTTTTTCCGGTTTTAATATCAATCCGCCTTCATATGGATCATGCCGTGCCAGCCGCAGTTGACGGTCCAGTCGTATGTCGCGCTGTGGCACCAGGCAACGAAATCCAGGATAACGACACCCTCGGCGGCCTCTTCTTCCCCGATGGAGTAGTAGAACTGGTTGGCCAGCTCATAGGATTCACCGGGCGCCAGGACGGCATCGGGCCGGTCAGCCACCAGCGGTTCGCCGATCTCGCCGTTCCCGTCCACGGGATACCATTCAAAGCGGATGCCTTCGATGGTGTCCTCCGGGTTGACGTTTTCCACCCGCAGGTTAATCATTACCTTCTCGCCGGCCTGATAGACCTTGTCCTCAAAGGAAGCGGTGAGGACGGGGGCGATATAGCTGCTCCTGGGATCCTCCAGCGTCAGTTCCCACACGCCGATGGCCTGCTGCCACATATTGCTTTCGCCGTGGGAGGGTCCCTTTTCCGGATCGTCGTAGCTGTGCTCCGCCCAGAACACAAAGCGCAGGATGTTCTCGCCGTCCTCCAGGGCGGCGCTTTCCTCCTCCTGGCCCACGGGAACGGTCAGGCTGAAGGCGGTGCTTTCTCCCGGCTGCAGGACGGATACGCCGTTTTCCGGCGTCAGGGTATAGGTGCCCACCGTTTTGCAGCCGCCTGTCATCAGTACGCCTTTCACCACCGGATCGGTAACGGGGATATCGCCGATGTTTCTCAGCGTCAGGCTGACAGGAATGGAAGCGGCTTCGTTGGAGCACAGATGGTCCGGCTTCTCCATTTCGCCGTCCAGGAAGGTCTCGGCGGTCTGCGGCGTCTGGAGCTTGGCCGTGACATTGGCCTCGGCGGAATGCCCCTGGAGGTCCTGTACGGTCACGTAGCGGCCGATCCAGGCATTGGGATTATTCTCCGTCACCTTTCCCAGTTCCTCAGCCGACGGCCGGATGGAAAGGCTGAAGGTGTAGCTCTGCCCGTAGCCCAGCAGCAGGCCTTCTTCCGGCCAGCCGGTAAACTCGTCCCCGTCGCGCTGCTGTCCCATATAGTCTTTCGCCGAAACGGAGACCAGGCTCCAGCCCGTCACCTGGTTGGTCACCGTCAGGTCAAAGGTGATTACCTCATCCGCGCCGCTTCCGCTGCGGTGCATGTTGTCCACGGTGAGCAGCAGGCCGTCTTCCGCCGGCAGGTTGATCACGATCGGCTGGACGGCGGTGACCTGCGCAGCCGGATTTTCCGACGTTCCCCGGGCAAACACCAGGCGGGTGATCACCTTTTTCTCACCGTCGGTATACATGCCGTTAGTCTGTGCCAGGTACTGGAAGGAAATCGTTTCCCCGGGCTGAATGGTTCCGGGATTGTAATAATCAATCCCGACGATCTCATCGGTGATCACCTCGGCGAATTCGCCGGGATCCCCGTCGCCGTAAGTGGCGCCGAGCTTCAGTTCCAGGGGAATCGTGCCGTTGTTTTCCAGCGTCATATCCACCTGGTATACGTCCGTGTATCCGTTCGCCGGATCCAGGCGGGTCGTCTTGCCGCTGGCCAGCCGCAGCCCGGCTGCCTCCTGGATCTTCTCCTGCGTTTCCCCGCACCATTTGCACGTGCGTTCCTTCTTGCCGGGAGACACCTCTTCCCATTCGCTCCATGTATGGCCATGGGCGGGAATGGCCGCCGGCTCAGACAGGATCGCGCCGCAGACAGCGCACTGGCTTCCTTCCGTGTTTCCGGCCTCAGTACAGGTAGCCGCCACGGCAGGAATCGGGACCGGCGTATGCCCTGTGGCGGGAATGACCGCCGGTTCAGCCAGGACCGCGCCGCAGACCGCGCACTGGGTCCCTCCCGTCTTTCCGTCCGAGGTGCAGGTGGCCGCCACGTCGGGAGCCGAAACCGGTGTATGGCCGAGGGCGGGAATCGTTTCGGTTTCAGATGCCTGGCAATGACAGTAGCGGACTCTTTCGCCGTCTGTCGTGCAGGTGGGTTCCTGGGTTATAAACCACTCATCCCAGTCATGATGACCGGTGGCTGGGATCGTCTCTTCCTCCGTGGCGCCGCATTCGCATGTCCGCGTCCGCAGGCCTTCGTTTACGCAGGGCGGCACAACGACCAGCCAGTCGCTCCAGTGATGCGTCCCGTCTGCGGACATGGGGCAGGGGTCCGCCCCGGCAGACGGTATCAGCAGCAGGCTCAGCAGCAGAATCGCAATAAGGATTGAGATCCGGTTTTTCATGGTGAGTTCCTCCCAGTCATTCAGTTGTTCGGTCGTGCAGGGCAGTTTCGTATGTTCAGTCGTCTGGATTTATTATATTTCACCATGCTGGTGCCGTCAAGGCGATTTCCGCCCGTCCGGTGACTTGTCTGTACTTTTTCTGGTCGGAAAAATAGTTGTACGTATTTTTCTCTTTTAACCTGTTTATTCCTGGGCCGGAATATGGTAAAATCCCCGTGATCAAAGAGAGCGCCGGAATTCGGCAGAGAGGAAGAGTACCCATGATTTCACTGCAGGGCGTAACCAAGACATACGCGAAGAACAATACAAAGGCCGTCGACAACCTGACGCTGAACGTCGAGGGCGGCGAGCTTTTCGGCTTTATCGGACCGAACGGCGCCGGTAAGACTACGACCATCAAGCTGATGACCGGCATCCTGACGCCGGATCAGGGCACGGTCACCATGGCCGGCCACCGGATGGACGAGGACCGGATCGCGGCGCAGAAGCTGATCGGCTTCGTGCCGGACGGCAACGACCTGTACGACCGGCTGACCGGGATTGAATACCTGGATTTCATGGCGGACATCTACCAGGTGGACGCCGCGAAGCGCAAGGCGCATATCGAAAAGTACCTGGACATCTTCTCCCTGGAGGACGCGATCAACAACCAGGTCCGTTCCTACTCCAAGGGCATGAAGCAGAAGCTGCTGGTCATCGGCGCGCTGATCCACAATCCCCCGGTGTGGATTCTGGACGAACCCCTGGGCGGCCTGGATCCCCGGGCGGCGCACCTGCTGAAGGAAGAAATGATCCGGCACTGCAAGGAAGGCAATACCGTGTTCTTCTCCACCCACGTGCTGGAGGTTGCGGAAAAGCTGTGCACGCGCATCGGCGTCATCAGCCACGGCAGCCTGAAGGCCCTGGGCACGCTGGAAGAACTGCGCTCCGGTGAAGTGGACGCCAGCCTGGAAGAGCTGTTCCTGGAGCTGACGGAAGACGGAGGCGAGCAGGCATGACAGGCTTTTTCCCGCTGCTGAAACTGCAGCTGCTGAGCCGCTTTGCGGACTTCAAGCCGAAAAACATCAAAACGGCCCTGAAAGAGAAAAAAGGCCGTACCGTCGGCATGTTCATCGCCATCCTGTTCCTGATTATCTACATGGGCGCCATCCTGATCATCGTGGAACAGCAGATGCTGAACATCCTGGCGGATCCGGAAACGCCCGCGCAGTTCCGGATGCCGGACCTGCTGGTGACCATGGCAGTCATGCTGACCACCTTTGGCACGCTCATCCTGGCGTTCTTCTTCGTCATGAGCAGCCTCTACATGAGCCGGGACGCGGCGTATATCGCCGCCCTGCCCGTGAAAACCCGCACCGTGCTCAGCGCGAAACTGGTCCAGGTGTGGGTGTCGGAAACCCTGATTGACGCGATTATCCTGCTGCCGGCCTGCATCCAGTACGGCATCCGCGTCGGCGAAAGCGCCGGTTTCTACCTGCGGATGGTTCTTGTCTGGCTGACCGCCGCCATGCTGCCCATCGCGATCATCACGTTCATTTCCGCGCTGCTGATCCGGATCTCCGCCCTGTGGAAACACAAGGAGCTGATGGCCACCGTCGGCGGAATCGCCTTCTTCATCGCCTATATGTTCCTGATGATGAACGTAGGCCGGGTGACGGGCGACGCGGCGGACAACGGTGAAATGATCCGGAACTTCATCATAAGCTATACCTCCCGGATTGATTCCATGACGGGCATGTTCCCGCCGGCCCGCTGGGCGGTCAAGGGCATGCTGGGCGACTGGAACCAGCTGGCGCTCTTTATCCTGGTCAGCCTGGCCGCGATGGCGCTGACCGTATGGCTGATGGGCTATGTTTACCGGAAGCTGAGCCTGCTGCAGACGGAAACGCCGGTAGCGAAAGGCAGGAAAGGAATCCGGAAAGGCTCCCTGAACGTGGACAGCGCTTTCATGGCCAATGTGAAGCGGGAATTCCTGCAGATCATCCGGGTGCCTTCCTACGCGATGAACATCCTGCCCATCGCCGTCATGCCGCTGGTCATGACCATTATGTTCACCGTGGTTATCGGCAATAACATGGGAGACGGCGGCGAATCCCTGGGCATGCTGCTGGGAATGCTCCCGCGGTCAGCCGTCATGGGCATCCTGACCGCCATCATGGCCTACATGGCCGGTATGAATCCCGCCCTGTCGACGGCGGTCAGCCGCGAGGGCAAGGGCCACGATTTCCTGATCGGCCTGCCCATCGAGCCCCGGACGCTGATCCGCGCCAAGTTCACGGTCGGCTTCGGCCTGGCCCTGTGCGGCATCGGCC
>JAEEGL015778444.1_pt1 | contig 13154 bp, 15 predicted proteins | sample 9134231 | NCBI WGS metagenome assembly JAEEGL01 (sample SAMN16246548, study PRJNA631951) | gut metagenome | biome: gut microbiome; feature: rumen; material: fiber-attached | host: Bos | place: Iran: Karaj | collected 2018-10
ACCCCCTGGCATCGGACGGGCAGCCCTCATCTGCCAGTATATTTGGTTTTGCAGGTTCCGGCGCCGTACCCGCGCACCGTCGCCGATGCGCGTCGTGAGCTCTTGCCTCGCGTTTTCACCCTTGGCCGAAAGGCCGGTAATTCTCTGTTACGGCATACAAGAGGTTACCCCCTTCTGCGCTTTCCGCAGCGGATCGCCCTGTCCTGTCCGGACTTTCCTCCCTTGCGGGCGGCAGAACGCTCCTCCTTATAATTGTGCGGCAAATATCGCAAAAAAAGAAAAAATTGCATAAATTTGTTAGACAGATGTACTGATTCCGGCCTATGTATGCCAAAAGACTAATATTCATAGCCTTGGCCCTGGCAATTCTGGTATCCTGCCAGGGAAAGGTTAAAAAATACCGCCTCGACGTGGTACAGGAGTATCCTCACGATACTTCGTCATATACCCAGGGGCTGTTCTTTCACGAAGGTACACTGTACGAGAGCACAGGGCAGATAGGCGAATCCACAATGCGCATCGTAGACCTTCAGAGCGGCAAGCCCCTCCGCAAGCTCTCATTCGATTACAATTACTTCATAGAAGGCTCTGTAATACTGGACGACGAACTTTACATCCTATCCTGGCTCAACAAAGTGGCTTTCATATACGACGCCAAAACCCTGGAATACAAAGAGACATATTCATATCCGAGGGAAGGTTGGGGTCTCACTACCGACGGAAAGAACCTCATAGCTTCCGACGGCAGTTCCACCCTGTACTTCCTTGACAACCGTTTCAACGTGCAGAAAACGGTAAGGGTTACCAATGACGGCAAGCCTGTAAGGCTGCTTAACGAACTGGAGTGGATTGACGGAAAGATCTGGGCCAACATCTACACTACGGACAATATAGCCATAATCAATCCCAAGACAGGAGCCGTAGAAGGCATGATAGACTGCTCCGGGCTGCTGGACAGGAAACTTCGCACTGCCAGGACGGACGTGCTCAACGGTATAGCCTTCAACCCCGCCGACGGCAAGATTTACCTGACCGGCAAGTACTGGCCCAGGATGTTTGAGATTAAACTTAAGGAAACCAAATAGTAACACACTTCTAATTAACTCTATTATGAAAAAGTATTTTGCTGAATTCATCGGAACAATGGTGCTGACCCTCATGGGTTGCGGCACTGCTGTCTTCCTGGGCTGCGGCACTTCTGCAGGCGTAGTAGGTACCGCCATCGCTTTCGGCCTCTCCGTAGTAGCCATGGCTTACACCATCGGTGAGGTCTCAGGTTGCCACATCAACCCCGCCATCACTTTCGCAGTAGCTCTGTCAGGCCGTATGACCTGGAAGGATGCTTGTGGATACTGGATCGGCCAGTTCCTCGGCGGTATCTTCGGAGCTTTCCTTCTTTGGGCAATCATCGCAGCTACCGGAGCACCGGGAGCAATGGGTGATCCTGCAGGAATGGGTGCAAACGGTGTTGCAAACGCCGGAGGCGCAATGGGAGCCTGCCTCGTAGAGATCATCGCTACTTGCGTATTCGTATTCGTAGTTCTTGGAGCCACCGATTCTAAATATGGCGCAGGCAAGCCTGCAGGCATTGCAATCGGTCTTTCCCTGATACTCGTGCACCTGGTATGCATCAATCTGACCGGCACATCAGTAAACCCTGCCCGCAGCTTCGGACCCGCCCTCTTCGCAGGTGGCGCCGCACTCAAGGACGTATGGGTATTCATCGTAGCACCTCTCATCGGAGGAGCTTGCGCTGCAGGTCTCTGGAAATGCATCGCCTGCTGCAAAAAATGCAAGGAGGAGGCATAATAATCCGACTTCCCAATAAAAAATCCGGCCCTTATGAGCCGGATTTTTTATTGCTTGTCCTCTGTCTTTTCTTTCCTGCGGCGAAGCCTCGGAAGACGGAGACGCCAGCGGCGGCGAACCTTGTCGCGACGGTCCTGCCACTTCTTCTCAAGCCTTTCTTCTATATCTGCTTTTATTTCAGGGAAACGTTCGCGAAGTTTCTCTACGTTCTCCTTGATAAAGGATTTCACGTGACGGGACTTCTTGTCGTCGAACATATCGTCGAAATTGACCATGATGCCAGTCTCGTAAACGTTGGCCAGTTCGTCGTTGAGGCAGGTGCCGAACATCTTCATTGTCGGGGAGACGTTCATATAGGAGTTTACGAGAGGCGGTATGGCCGTACCCAGCCTGAGCACGGCGTCCTTGAGGTTGCGGTAGTCAGTCTTCAGGTCATCGTCCTTGAGGATCAGGTTCATTATCCTCGGGTCGCCTTCCGGCATTATGAGGTCGTACGGGCGGGCGAGTTCCTCCTTGTCCCCGAAGTGTTTCCATAGGAAATAGAGGATAAGGTTGCGGGCGGACGCGTCGTATGAAGGATACATCGTCATCTTTCCTACAAGATACATTATGCTGGGATGCTGCAGGATAACCGCAGTGATGCCGTCCCACAGGTTATCCATCGAGAATATGGCCTTGGCTCCCGCCTTGGAACTCTGATACTCCGGTGCCACGAAAGAACGTCCAAGTTCCATCGTATGCGGCAGGTAATGCTTTATGAACTCGTCTGAATAATGGAAAAGGTGGGTGGAAGTGATGTTTGGCTGCCCATTTTCCAGGAAGGTGACATCGGTGCCGAAAATATAGCGGTAGCCGCCCAGGATGGCTTCGGCTTCAGGATCCCAGACCACTATCTGACGGTAGGGGTTCTCCATCTTGTCAAAGTCGTCCAGGTCAAGTGCAAGGCCGGTGGAGCCTCCCGCCTGACGGAAGGCCTCTTCGCGCAGGCGTCCAATCTCAGTTACGACATTAGGGGAATCGTGCCAGGTGACCACGTAAATCTCATTCCCTCCCTTGTTGGTGTCCCGGAGTTTCTTTTCGGGGGTGAGTTCCGCCTTGAGCAGCTTCTTGTCTACGGGATCTATGATCTTTTCCATGTGGTTAGATTTTATAAGCCTCTTCCCTGACCCACTGGGCCCACTGCTGGGCGGACCTGGAAGAGTCAAAATGGGAATATGGTATAGGTTTTCCGAACTTTACGGTATAAGTACTGCCTTGTGCCTTGAACATCTCGTCAGGAAGGAAAAGCATGGTCAGGTTGGCCTTTATGCCAATCTTCTTGAAGAAGATGTCACGGTTGTAGAACTTTTTGGAGTTCTGGCCGATAAAATGAACAGGGACAATGTCTCTCTTTGTCTCCACGCTCTTGGTAATGAAAGACTTGGACCAGGCTACATCCTGGATTACTCCGTCTATCTTGCGGGAGCACTTCCCTGCCGGGAATATTATCATCTGGTTGTCGGACTCGTATGCCTCCGAAATGAGGCGGGGCAGGTTCCTGCTCTGTCCCCCTACCTTGTTAATGGGAACGCAAATGGGCGCCAGGCCCTTTAGGTTCATCAGGATATCGTTTACAAGATACTTGACCTTTCCGTCGAAAGCCTTGCCCAGGACCATCCCCAAAGTTACGCCGTCGATACCGCCCAGAGGGTGGTTGGATGCGAACGTGTAAAGGGTATTTCCGCTGGTATCCAGGTTCTCCAGACCTTCTACGTTAACTTTTACATCTATGTAGTCCAAGGTCTTCTCGCAGAACTCAACGCCCTCGTATCCTTGAACGAGGAATGCGTTAATCTTGTCAAGATGAATGATTCTCTTGAGCAGGCTTATGGCAAAAGCGGGCATTTTCTTGTTACCTGCCTTAGATTTGACTATCGCATCCAGATCGATAGCCATAGACTGGTTTTCAGACATTGGTTCAGTTTCAGTTACTTTTACAAATATATGGAAAAATCTTATATTTGCACAGCTTTCAAAAAAGCGTCCGTATGAAATTGTTCGGCAAGAAATACGACATAGCAGTCATAGGTTACGGCAGCTGGGCCACCGCCCTTGTAGGCCTCTTAACGGGCAAGGGAAAGAGTGTGATATGGCATATCCGCAATCTAGACATCCTGGAAACGGTGCGTTCAGAAGGCATCAATCCCAAGTATCTTTCAGAACTGGAACTCAATACCAAGTTCATAGAAGTCTCTGCTGACATTAACGCCGTGGTGGACAACGCCGACACAGTTCTGATTGCAGTCCCCGCCGCTTACCTGAAGTCTTTCCTGGAGCCGCTGAAGATATCCCTTTCCGACAAGTTCATCATTTCCGCTACCAAGGGCCTCATACCGGGAGAGAACATGAGCGTATCGGAGTACCTTACCTCAACCTACAAGCTTGAAAAAGGCAGCATCTGTGTCATTTCAGGCCCGTCCCACGCCGAGGAAGTCTCCCGAGGCAAGATGTGCTTCCTGACTGCCGCAGGCGAAGACAAAGAAAAGACCCTGAAAGCCGCGGAACTGTTCTCCACCCGCTCCCTCAACTTCAACTACTGCGACGACGTCGCCGGAATTGAATATTCCGCCGTCCTCAAGAACGTATACGGCATCGCAGCCGGAATCGCCCTGGGCCTCGGTTACGGAGACAATTTCCTGGCCGTCCTGGTATCCCAGTGTGCCGGGGAGATAAAGCAATTCCTTGAGAAAGCCTTCCCCGCTGAGCGCAACTGCCTGGACCGCAAGTATATGGCAGACCTTATGGTTACGTGCTACTCGCCTTACAGCCGCAACCGCCGCCTGGGGAACCTCATTGGACGCGGATGTACCGTCAGGGACGCCCTCAACGAACTTACAATGATTGCAGAGGGCTATTTCGCAGCCTCCGGCATAAAACAAATCTGCGATGAACGCAACCTTCAGCTGCCCGTCGCAGATATGGTCTATAAAGTCCTTTACCAGAACATGAATGCCAGGAAGGCTATGCTGAACCTGGCGTCAAAGTTTTAGCTGAGCCCTGATCTTCTGCCTGAGTCCGGGAGACAGGGAGATAGGATGGATCTTGTCGCTCTGGTCAAGCCATTCCATTGCCAGGTTGTAATCCTCTACCATATAGCATCCTACTGCCATATTGTAGGCGGCGCAAGCCTTCTGCTCCACGTTGGAAGTGCTGGATATGATGTTCATCCACTGGTTCATTGCATCTTCCCACTTGGAGTCGGCGGCGTTTATCAGGGCGGAAATCCATTCGTCTGAATAATCGTAATAGATCAGGGAATAATACTCCTTACGCACATCCCTGGCAAACATTCCTGCCACATTGGTTCCGAAAGATGCTACTGATGTCTGGAGATTTGCGTTGTTGAGGAACTTCCTGTTAAGGGTAATGGCAATGACCGAGTCTCTCTTCCTGTCAAGTCCGTCATAGACATAGAGGTAAGAGGATGCCTGGACGGAATCACGCGCAGAGGTGAGCCTGGGGCTGTCGAAGAGGAACAGGACGTCTGCGTCCGTGGCCATCATCAGGCTTATCAGGGAATCCTTGGAATGATAGACTCCCCTGGGATTCTTTGGAACGCTGATTACAGGAACCGCCTCTTCGGAGTTGAAATACTGGCGCTCCAGTCCTTTGGCAAAGCCGCTTGCGAGGCTGTAGACATAGGTGGTATCCTGTCTGTTCCCGTCATTCAGGTAGACCACGCTCATGGTCTTGTTATCCAGGACGAATCCTGCTTCGCCGGGATAGTGCATATCATAGAGCAGCGAATAGGCCTGCGGTGCGCAGGAGCCCAGCACTGCTGTCGCTAGAACTAGAAGAATAATGCGTTTCATAGTAATTCTGCCGTCAAATCATATTCATCTGCGCCAGTTATGAGCACATTCACGAACTGGCCCTTTTCCAAAGGACGGAGGCTGCTGAGGAGTATTTCTCCGTCAACTTCCGGACTCTCGAAACGGCTTCTGCAAATATACACACCATTGGCGAAATCATCAATCATAACTTTCTCTTCGGTCCCCACCCTGCTCCTGTTGAAGGCGAGGGAGATGTCTTTCTGGACCATCATAAGTTCTTCCAGGCGGCGCTGCTTAACTTCCTGAGGAACTTCGTCCGTGAAGTGCTCCGCGCCGTATGTGCCTTCCTCTTCTGAATAAGTGAAGGCTCCCAGGCGCTCGAAGCGGGCCTCCCTCACAAAATCCAACAGTTCCTGAAACTCAGCCTCCCCTTCTCCCGGATGACCCACTATCAAGGTCGTGCGGAGCACCACGCCAGGCACTTTTTCCCGCATTGCCTTAATCAGGCGACGGGTCCCCTCCGAGTCTATATGGCGGCGCATCTTACTCAGGACGCCGTCAGAGATATGCTGGAGAGGAATGTCCATATACTTGCAAACCTTGGGGTTGGAAGCCATCTGGTCCAGCACGTCCTGGGGAAAGTCGGCCGGGTACGAATAATGAATCCTCAGCCACTCTATTCCCTGAACTTCCGAAAGAGATTGCAACAAGTCTGCCAAAGCGCGACGTCCATATATGTCCAGTCCGTACCAGGTAGTGTCCTGGGCAATCAGGATAAGTTCCTTTACGCCCTGCGCGGCCAGCATCTGCGCTTCGCGGACGAGAGTTTCAACAGGCACGCTGCGATGAGGCCCCCTGATATGGGGTATCGCGCAGTACGAGCAGCGGCGGTCGCACCCCTCCGAAATCTTCAGGTAGGCGTAGCCCGATCCCTTGCCCTGGAGAAGGCGCTCGACTCCGAAGTCCGGGCCCGGGACCGCTCCGAGGGCCCTGGCCACGGGTGCGAGGTCACGCGCACCGAACCATCCGTCCACCTCCGGGATGAGGGAAGGCAGGTCCGAGGCGTAGCGCTGAGACAGGCAACCGAAGACAATGAGCGAACCTACGCGGCCCTGCCCCTTGAGGGCGGCCGCAGAAAGGATGGCCTGAACGGATTCTTCCTTGGCATCGCCTATGAATCCGCAGGTGTTAAGGAGCAGATAATCTACATAAGGAGGGTCCGAGTCTTCCGGGAACACCTTGAAGTCTTTCTGCAGAAGGCCAAGAAGGTGCTCGGTATCCACGGTGTTCTTGGAACAGCCGAGGGTTATGACGCGGACCGACTTCTCAGGCATTTGACTCCTCTTCCTCTACAAAGTCCAGGGATGCATACTTGGCCAGCTGGTTGTACCAGTCGAGGACTTTCTTCATATGGGAGACATAGAAGCGGTCCTGGTCGTAGTCGGGCACGGCTTTCTGGAATATGGCCTTGAGCTCGGCGTCATTTGGTTTCTCGGGACCCGGCTTGCCGTCATAAAGCTTGCCCAGGCTGAGGAATACTTCCTTCAGCTTGATCTCTCCTGAAGCGGCGAAGATGGATATGTCCGCCAGGGTGGTTATGCGGCTCTTGAGGTCCAGCATAGTCCTTTTCTTGTCGGAAAGAGCCTCGGCGATGACGCCGCTGCGGGCCTGAGCCAGGTATAAGAACAATCCGCTCTTTCCAGAGACGGAAAGTATTTTGGTCAAATCAGTTTTCATCTTTATCTGTCAGTTTGTCTTTAATTTTTTCCATTGCCTTGTCGACCTTCTTGTACAGGGTCGGTATGTCAGAGCCGTTGAGGATGACAGCATCCACCCGCCTGCGGTCGAAACGCTGAGCCTTCATCCTCTGCCGGACAGTCTTTGCGTTTATATTGTCCCTGCGCGCCGCTCTTTCCACGCGCAGGAAGTTCGGAGCCTTCACCAGGATCACGGCGTCCGCCAAATCGTGGAAAAGCGGCTTTTCCAGGAATATGGCCGACTCCATAACCACGAAAGGGGCCTCCTTGATGCGGTCGTCCCGCCAGCGGACGAAGTCTTCGTATACCATAGGATGGACTATCTCCTCCACCTTGGCCAGCTTGGACTTGTCGCCGAAAATGATGGATCCCAGTTTCTTGCGGTCCAGGACCCCGTCCTGATCAGTCACGGATTCACCGAGGGCCTCCTCTATATCCATCACTACCAGGGGGTTTTCGTAATACAGGGCCTTGGTGCGGGAATCGCAGTCATAGACCGGTATGCCCTTGGAGGAGAGATACCGCGCCACGACGGTCTTTCCGCTGCCTATGCCCCCAGTAATAACCAATGTTTTCACTACTAACTTCCTTTATTGTTCTTCCACGCACTCTATTATCTGCGGCTCCACGGTGTAGTCTATTACCGAAGACGGCAGGCCCGACACGCGGGCCACGCAACGGCCGTTGATAGATTGTGCGAATTCTTCATAGTCTACATACAGGCTGACGCTCCTTGTGGGGTCTGCGGAAAGCGGGAAAATGCACTTGAACACCACTTTGGCCGTAGACGGGTACACTGACAGGAACTTGTCTGCAGGAAGGTTTATCACTTCTATGCGGATTTCGGAACTGACCTCCACATAACGGGTCACCTGGAGAGAATAGCTGACGCCCTGTTCCGAAGCCCTGAGGCCGGCAGGCACGTCCAGTCCTATCTCTCCCTGGGCATCGTTTTTCAGGTTCTTCAGTTCCAGCGGCCTGGTGAAGACCCTGTCGATGCTCTCGAGGTAATTGGGGTCTCCGTACAGCATCACTGAATCGGGAGAGAACTGGACGCTCCCTATGGACGTGTACTGAGGCCTGAAGCTGGTGATGAGCCTTGGAGACACCGGCACTATCTTGTAGTCCTCCGCCGAGAACCTGAAAATTGCATTCTGGGTCACGAAAGACTCAAGCTGGACGTCCTCCCCGAAAATCTCGGGCACATAGGACGCCAGGGCATTGGAAGAAAGGTAATAAGTGTCGTTGTCGCCTTTGGTGAATTCGTCGGGATTGAAGAAGACCTTTACGGTCTTGTCCTGATTGCGGCCGCTTTTCAGGAGCTTGAATCCCGTTGCCCTGCACCTGGCAGTTATGACTGCCGTATTTGAAGATTCCGCCGCCCTGCCCTGGATGTTGCTCACGGCCGTAACCGTGACATTCATTATGGCCGAGTAGCGCAGCGTAAGGTTGTGCACCAGCCATATGCCTAAAGCAAGCGTAAGGGACAGCAGGAAAACTACCAGGTCCCTTACGTCTATGTGCAATCGTTCCAGGAAACGGGGCTGAATCTTATTGGGCATTATTCTGGTTCTGTGCCGAGAAGTCCTTCTGGATGCAGCTCTTGTCCACCCTGATCTTGACGTCTCCGTCAACCTTCAGGAGGATTGTCCTCTCCTCTATTTCAGCGACTGTTCCGTAGATGCCGCCATTAGTGATGACCTTATCGCCTTTCTTGAGGGAAGAACGGAAGGCTTCGAGTTCTTTCTGCTGCTTGCGCTGAGGTCTGATCATGAAAAGCCACATGATGACGAACAGCAGGAGGAACATGATCCAGATTGAGGCGCCGCCTGCGGCAGGATTTGCTTGTAAAAGTGTAATCATATCTAAATGTTTTTAGTTAGTTTTTCTTTCAGGAGCTTGTCCAGAAGGCTGTTCACGAATGAACTGCTCTTGCGGGTGCTGTAGTACTTGGTAATCTCCACGTATTCGTTAATGGTTATTCGCACGTCTATGCCGGAACCGAATTTCTCCTGCTCGGCCAGACCCAGGGCTATAAGGCAGACGTCGGTGGTGAACAGCCTGTCCTTGTCCCACTGGGGCACGCACTCTGAAACCATCTGGAAATAGCGCGGATATCCTGCAACTGCAGTCTCCAGCAGTCCGTAAACGAACTGTGAGTCCGACAGCTTGGTACCGGCGCCGCCGTTCATATCGCTCATGAACAGCTGGGGATAAGTCCAGCGTCCTGTGACGCACATCTGGTCCAGCGAGCGGCAGCAGCAGGTGAGCGAATAGGCAAGGTCGTCATTCCAGTATATGGACAGGTCTTCCAGGATAGCCTCCAGCGAGGCGTCGTCAACCAGTTCCCTTTCGAATATCTTGGTGAAGAGGGCCGCGTCCTCCTTCAAGGAATTGCCGGGGGCGTTCATATATGATACGAAATAGTCCCTCTCGCGAACGGTCTCGTACAACTGGCGCAGGAATACGTCGTACTGTTCCCAGCTCAGTTTCTTCCTGGAAAGGAGTTTCTGGAAATCAGGGTCTGCCTGCAACGCCGACGCAAGGGCGTTGGAAGCGAATTTCATATTGGGGAACCTTTCCTGGTCCGTGGGGTTGAACTTGTTCCTGGCAGATTCTATTCGGCTGAGAGCCTCGGAGGTCAGAGCCGGTATCAGGGCCATCATCAGAAGATACAGATCCCTGGTGGCCTCGCACGAGACCTCAAGTTGCTTGCGGGCCTCTTTCAAGTCCATTGTCGGATTTTCCGCATAGCTGTAAAGGGTCTTGAACGCCTTTATCCTGAGGATTCTTCTATTGAGCATGATTTCAACGAAAATTATATGCAAATATAATAAGAGAATCGGGGAAAAATTCTATTTTTGTGAATAAATGTAAATCTACAACAATATGTACAGAGAGGATTACGACCGGAACTTCGTTCCGGATGGGGGTACGGATGATGTATATTCTAAACCCGTCAGGGCTGGCAAGCGCACATATTTCTTCGATGTGAAATCCACCCGGGGCAACGACGATTTTTACATTACCATTACGGAAAGCAAGAGAAAGCAGGGCCGGGACGGAAGCTTCACCTATGACAAGCACAAGATCTTCCTTTACAAAGAAGATTTCGAGAAGTTCGCAGAGGGCCTTCAGGACGCCGTAAACTACATCAAGGACAACTGCTTCGACGGAGAGATCCCCCAGAGGGAATACAAGGCTGAAGAAGCTGAAACTGGAGAATTCTAATACAGTTCCAATGCCTGGAATACTATTGAAAAACGTCACCGTCGACGGCTGTCAGCGGGATATTGTCATTGACGGCGGAAAGATCAGCCGCATCGTACAAGCCGGGGAATTCGAAAAGTCTTTCCCGACTTTCGGTTATGACGTGCTGGACTGCTCTTCCCTTACCGCCATTCCCGGTTTCGTCAACAGCCACACCCACGCCGCAATGGCCCTTATGCGCGGCGTTGGTGAAGACATGCTTTTCCAGGACTGGATAAAGCGCATATGGGACATAGAGGCGGGGCTTCACAAGGAATTCGTATACTGGGGAACCAAGGTCGCCTGCCTTGAGATGATACGCACAGGCACCACCGTCTTCAACGACCAGTACTGGTTCTCCTCCACCGCCCGCGAGGCAGCAGCCGAGATGGGAATCCTCCCCGCGGTTTCCTACATCTTCCTGGAAGGCGAAGGCCGGCCTGACGCCGAAACCCAGAAAGCCAAGTGCCAGAAGTGGTACGATGCGTCCCTGGGATGGGGCGACAGCGCCATATTCACCGTAAGCGTCCATTCAGTCTATTCCGTAAGCGAGAACCTCATTAAGTGGGCCGCGGAATTCGCCCGCGACCACGGCATCAAGCTTCACATACACGTCTCCGAGACTTTGAAGGAGAACCAGGACTGCCAGGCCGCGCACGGCGGGCTCTCCCCCGTGGAATACCTCGACTCCCTGGGAGCGCTCTGGTCCGACGTCATAGCCGCCCACACCCTCTGGCTCAGCGACAATGACGTCCGCATCCTTGGCGGACACGGGGTCAGCTGCGTCCACAACATAAACTCCAACCTCAAGCTGTCTTCAGGCTACAAGTTCCGCTACACTGAGCTCAAGGAAGCCGGAGCCAACCTGTGCCTCGGCACCGACGGATGCGCATCGTCCAACAACCTGGATATGCTGGAAGCGATGAAAACCTCAGCCATAGTGCAGAAAGCCTGGAGGGAAGATCCTTCGGTGATGCCGCTCGACGAGTTGGTGGCAATGGCCACCGAAAACGGGGCCCGCGCCCTGGGACTTCAATCGGGACGCATAGAAGAAGGCCTCCGCGCCGACATCTGCCTGGTGGATACCCGCAGCAGTTTCTTCCTCTCCCCCGCCCCCTTCCTGGCCAATCTGGTATACTCTTCGCATTCGGACTGCATCAGGACGGTAATAGCCGGAGGAAAGATAGTTATGAAGGACAGGGTCATCCCCGGAGAAGAAGAAATCCTGGCCAACGCCGCAAATGTTTTGACTCAACTCAAGAAATAATATGGACAATTCAAGAATGGAAAGGATACGCTCGGCAGCCCAGTCAGTAGCTGAAAGGCTTGAGGGCAGAGTGCCTCTGGTAGGAATAGTGCTGGGCAGCGGCCTGGGAGACCTTGCCGACAAGATCAAGGACCCGGTAGTCATCCCCTACAACACTATTCCGGAATTCCCGGTATCCACCGCAGTTGGCCACAAAGGCAACTTAATCGCGGGAAAGCTCGCGGGTAAATGCGTCATAGCTATGCAGGGACGCTTCCACTTTTACGAGGGATACCCGATGGAACTTCTGGCCCTTCCCATCAGGGTAATGAAGCTCCTTGGAATACAATACCTGTTCGTTTCAAACGCCGCCGGCGGAGCAAATCCCGATTTCAAGATAGGTGACATGGTCATAATCAAGGACCATATCAACAACCTCCCCAACCCGCTCATAGGGCAGAATCTGGAAGAGTTCGGCCCCAGGTTCCCGGACCTCACCTGCGCATACGACCTCGAGCTTCAGGACAAGGCAATGCAGCTGGGCGCCAAACTGGGCCTGAATCTTAAGAGGGGCGTCTACTTCGCCAGTTCGGGACCCACTTATGAGACCCCGGCAGAAGTCCGCTTCTACCGCGCCGTGGGCGCTGACATGCTGGGAATGTCCACAGTTCCCGAGGTAATCGTAGCAAGGCACTGCGGGCTCAGGGTATTCGGCGTGTCCGTGATTACCAACGTGGCCAACGTGGCCAACGAGCAGCAGACATACAACGACGCAGACGACGTGGTTGCCCAGGCAGGCCTCATCACGGACAAGATGTGCAAACTTTTCACTGAACTGATCAAAAAACTCTAGAATATGGTTTGGCTGATTTTCATACTGGTAATGGTAGCCAGCTACGTTGTCCAGGCTACCCTGTCGAGCAGGATCAACAAATACAGCAAGGTCGCAACCAACTTCACGGGCGCCCAGATAGCCCAGATGATGCTGGAGCAGAACGGCATCCACGATGTCAGCATAACCTGCATCAGCGGCACCCTTACAGACCACTACAACCCGCAGACCAAGACTGTCAACCTCAGTCAGGACGTTTATAACGGAAACAACCTGGCTGCGGCGGCAATAGCCGCACACGAGTGCGGACACGTCATCCAGCACGCTACCGGATACGCTCCTCTCAAGCTGCGCACCGCCGCGGTTCCGCTGGTCAGCTTCGCCAACAAGAGCGTACAGTGGATACTCCTCCTGGGTATCATGATCCTTCAGATCACCCCCGCCATGCT
>JAEEGL015782567.1_pt1 | contig 13154 bp, 13 predicted proteins | sample 9134231 | NCBI WGS metagenome assembly JAEEGL01 (sample SAMN16246548, study PRJNA631951) | gut metagenome | biome: gut microbiome; feature: rumen; material: fiber-attached | host: Bos | place: Iran: Karaj | collected 2018-10
AGGCGATTATCATGCGCCCTGGCTCTGATATGAAACTTCCTGAAAACCTTCTTTGCTCCCGACATCGAACCCCTTAACTTCCCAGCCAGAAACCGACAACTGTCATAGCACTTGTTATCCCTTGTAGCAATCGAACGTAAAAAAACCGTCTTCTCAGCATCCATCCTCTCATACTCATACTGCATCTTCCTCACGCAGTCCTCCACCTCCCTATTACATCTTCGCACCTCCTCCTCAGACTTCAACTTATGGTACACCCCCATCAAAAAACTCTCAATTGAAACTTGCTCGCACTTCTCAGCCACGAGCTTCATACTACTGCCGATACTGTCCTCCTCCTGAGCATCCAGTACCTCAAACAAAATGTTGTTCATTGTATTATTTTATTTTGGTTTATAAGTAATTTCCACAAAATTCGTGGAAGCGGGCGGATGACAGAATACGAAAACTGAGGTATACCACTAACCCTTGCTCCATATAACCGCCATTGCCCACGTTCCACGAATGGGAACATGAGCTCTGACAGTCACCTTTTCGGAGCTAAATTTTGTGGTATTTTGAGTTTTCGAAAAAGAGACTGATGCTCTATGTATGTTATGTTTTAATCGAGTCTAATCCCGATTATTTTATTTCGGTGTGCAAAGGTACGAGTAAGCGAAAACAGAACAAAATAAATTCATTTATTTTTTATGTTGAGCGAAAGTACCTTCGACGAAGTCAACGTATAAAAATTTCCTACTCATCCGAAAATGAATAGGAAATATTTGTTGAATCAGAGGTCTTACATCTTACTTCTTACATCTTACTTCTTCAGTTTAGTTGTTAGTTTGATGGTACTGGGATTTTTCATAATTAATTACCTCTGTAAAACAGTAAAGCTATTGAACTAAAAACATTAAAATAATACAAAAAAAAGATTATAATAATGCCAATAATGGAATATCCTTTTTTAGGGTTTAATTTACACCATTTTCCAAAATGATACGAGGCAACAAAGAATAAACCAACAAATATTATTACAAGACCACCTAAAACTGCGGTAATGAAAAACATTCTTACTGTTTGAGCGTTTTCTAAATCTTTAAATTTAGCATGAAACAACAATCCTTTTTCTATAATCTCGTGGATTTTCCATTTATTATGAAATTCCACAAAACTCATACCAATAGAATCAGGCTCTGGATACATCTTCGAAAATTCTGTAGCACCAACAAAGTCAATTTTCAACTTTAAAGTGTCTAGTGTGGTTGTCAGAATTCTTATGTTAAAATAAGATTGCGAAATATCTTCTAATCTATACCATACTGGAGAACTTAAACTACCCAAAGTTATCTTATCTGTCCTTTCGATACTCATGTTATCCATAATAGATTGTTTTCTCATGCATATATTATTATTATCTTCCCTATAATAATAATTGTAAGAATTATTTATAGTATCATTAGTATAGTTATAATAACCAGCTCCGTTTATTGAGTTAAATGGATTAGTGTTATATGCCATCGCAAAATATGAAATGTATTTATATTTTACATGGAGATACTTATTCTTTAAGTTGTCAATAACAGACCTATTGTTTTCCAGTTTTATACTTTGTATTATTAAAGAATCTCTTTCTGAAACTATTTGATTTTTATAATTAGAATTAATTATTTTAGGCAAATATCCTTTCTTATGTGGTGTTTCATAAACCCAATAACGAATTTTATAAGATTTGTTATCTGCAACAGACTTAGTCATAGGCATTTTTAATTCTAGTTCGCCACCATAAGTATAGACCGAATCCGATGAGTTTTGCGAAGATCTTTCTACCTTATCAAGATTGATAGCAATAGTTCTTACTGCAACTGTATTCCAGTTATAGAAAAAGAATACTAAAATTAACGAAATAAGAAAGTAGAAAAAAAACTCAACAAAGGATTTCAGTCCGAGTTCATTCTTTGATGGGAAAAAATGCCACTTCAAATGTCTCGCTATTTTTTCATATATAAATCTCAAAAATTTATGCATTGTAAGTTGTATGAAGTTTGATAAAACTATTCCTTCTATTCTACATATTGATATACTTTACAGGATTTTGTGAGCGACCATAAAACTCCCGTACACTTTTACCTATGTACTCGCTTTCTTCATCTTCTTCACCAATGAATTCGCATCGTCCCATATGAGTAGGTTCCTCAGTATATTTCCATTCCTTAGGAATATATACAGCCTTAACAACACCATTCACTACAGCAAGCACATGAGTAGCCTTAGAAACTCTACTCAATGTTACCTTCCAGTATTTACGAGTCATCTCATATAGATTCTCTCGTTTTACCATTCCTACCTTCACACACAAGATTTTATCTAAAGGACTGGGGGCTAATACTTCGTTTTTCATATTATTGATTATCTTATTTTATAATTTTACATCCTCCGTGAAAGCAAACTTAAGCCTAATCATGGTTTTTGCAATTTGTGAATAAGCCTCTTGCCAATTGCTTTTATCATCGAGGTTAGCAGATGAATATAGGAATGCACTACCTTTAGTTGAGAACAGCTTCCACACTAACACCTTATCCATACTCGACTCAATCCAATTTCTCCCATGATGATACCAGAAATGGAAACTATTCAAATTACCGAAGTATGCACCAACACGAATCTCATTCTTTTTAAAATTGACACCTGCGACAATAGCAAAAGACTGACCTATATGATAATCCTGATAAGACCTAACAGAAGGATATGGATGAACCTTAAACTCCTTTTGAAATTCAAAATCCAACTTTGTATAATCATTAAATCCCTTCCAGAAACTCCAATACGACTTCTGCAACGGAGTTATAGGCTTTTCAGTCCTTTTTATTGCCATAATGATAGTTTAGAGGTTAGTTGGTATCTATAGGCATAACAGAAGAATTTAGTATTTAAGTATCAGTCTGGCTCCACAAGCTTCCACATTATAACTTCCAACAAAATTGGTAGCACATTCTTCTGCAGGTGCGTTCCAATAACCACCTCTAGCCATTCTAAAATCCGGATTGGATTCTTTGTGCACAATCTGAGATTTTGCTTTAATCATGTAAGGGTAGATATCATAAAATGTTGATGAAGTAATTTCTAATACACCTCCAGACATATCAAAAAGGCCCAATTCATTTGGTTTTTTTGTCTTTCCTTTATTAAGCATTTCGCTTGGCATATTTCCTTTATAACATGCAACTTCATCTATATTATTGCTTCCTGCATATATGTATCCCATACTTTTTTGACCGCCTCTTGCTGCATATTCCCACTCGTATGAAGTAGGAAAAGCAAATTTTCTTCCCGTCTTTGCTTCTAATTTTTCTAAGAACAAATCCCATTCAACAACCTTTACATGATCCGCATAACATAAAGAAACCGCAGTCATAGGATTGTGATACAAGGTGTCTTTCATAACATAAAAGTACAAATCCGTTGTTACAGGGGTTTCGCCAATTAAGAAACTTGAAATATGTCTAAGTTCTGCACTAACTGAATTATGTATTACAGTGTCTCCATTATACGACTCTTTAATTTGTAAGGGATTCGAAAATAACATCTCACCTCCATCAACTGGCACAAATCGGTACAATACAATATCACCGATTCTGATTTCATTATCTATCACTTGCATAGGATAAGTTTTACCAACAGCACTCTTTGTAGACGAGTTTAAATTATATATGAATAAAATTACAAAGAGTGTTGAGGAAATTATTATTAGCCAATAATATTTATTTTGCTTCTTCATAATATACATTTAAGGTTTTACATAGATTGACTTTGGTGTAAAGTGTGCATACCTCTTCATTGCCGAAACATCGTCATCGTCTATTTTGATATACGGAGATGTAATACCATTCATTTTATAATACAAATAGAAGATAAAATTTTTCCAACCTGCTGTAGGGCTTACTGTTCCAATTGCAATCTGATTATTTTTTATTTGAGTTGCATTTAACATTATCAGGCCTTTTTCATAATAATATTTGGCGCCATAAAAATCCTTACCTAAACCCACCAGTTTATGCTGACAGGCATACCCTCTTGCATTAACAGTAATGAGTACCTTATCTGAAAAATTATAAAACGGCTTGTCCGTTTCTACCTCAACATTGCGGATTGCAGAAGTCATCCCTGACAAAAAAACAGGAAAGCCAATGATAAACAGTAGAATTGAAATAATTATAGATTTCTTTGAATACTTTAAGTCTATCATTCTAAATATAGTAAAAACGCATATAATAGCAGCACCAAATAACCACTCATAATTAAATGCATTAGAAAATATTACTATTAGAAGACAAAGAGCCAATATCCAATACCAGGAATTTAGGAATAATTGAAATAGGTGATAGGATATTTTATCTTTCGAAATATCATCATCGCTCAATATATAATAGCTCTTTATGGCAGTAAGCACTACACTTAGCATTAAAAAAACAGTAAGCATATAATGAACCAAAATATAGCTCATTTGTAAATTAGTCGACTCACTGCCTGTAAAATTACAAATGACATTATTTAAATATACCCATGCCGAAACAAAGAATACAATAACAGTTATCAGCAATTGAATATCCAACCGATCAACTATCCGCTTGCCTTGAGTTTCTTTTGTATCCATAATGTATATTAATTAGTTAATAAATTATTATAAAGTTTCATTCAAAGTTTAGATGTCAGTTTATGTTCTGTGGCATCCATTTCTAATGCATATAATTAAATCTCATCATCTGTGTTATGATTTGCTCGATTATCATAAAAAATAATAATCTTATAGCCAAGATAATTTTTACTAATTGTAAACCAAACAGTCTTTTTTCTGCAATATTCGTAAAGTGCTTCAGCTGCAATATTCAAAATTTCACTTTCACTTAAATTCTCTATAGATTTCATATCATCTACAGAAAATTTTTGTACCAAGGCCTCTTTCATTAGGTTTGCGGCTTGAATAGAATCTATATCATGTAGACCTTGAATATAAGATGCTTCATAACTTTTATTGTTTACACTAAGTTCATATGATATATCCTCATCGTCTGGGATGATGTATTTATCAGCATCACCCATAGGCATGTATTTTTTATTACGTGCAAATTGGTTGCAAAGATTATTGAATCTAATTTTTATCTGAGACTCATCACATGGGTTAGCATCCATAACTGCAATTCGCCACACCTTATTTCTGTAAGTAACAATAGATATATCTACTTTTCCTCCATTAAATTCTCCCTCAAGAATATCTTCTTTCACATTATATTTAAAACCCTTCTGAATAAGTTTTTGTTTCATGGATTCTTTTGTTCCATCTACCGGAATACCAAGAAATTTCGTAACATCTTGTGCATTCGAACCAAGTGAAATCATCATCACTAAAATGATTGAAATAAGTTTTTTCATAGTTTTATGTTTTTAGTTTGTTTTTGCAAGTTGAAAATGTGTGAAACACGAACCTGTCCCGGTGTTTTCCTATTATTCATCTATTTTATTGTATTTCATCACAAATCGCTTTACGGGATTGTCTAAACCCGATGTATAGCATGACATAATATCAATATGAGAAATATTAAGAATATACAACTCCTGACAACTAGCCATAATTACGATGATATCATTAGGAGATGTTATAGGAACAATTTCAGAACCAAACCACATACGTTTGTCACCTCTTTTAGCAGACTTATAAACAGAAGTTTTAATCTTCTGCTCTCGTTTAAAAGTTAACAGGTGAGTAGTGATATATGTTTTTTCTCCATCATTTTGCGAATCAAAATCATGAATTCCTTCATTTTTTAAAAAATTAATGATAGATCTAGTAGCATCAAAGATATAATGAGAGAGAATATTTTGTGTCATAAGTACTTTGACAAAATTTATTCCGACCTCATTCAAGAATAATTCATTCTTGCTTTCTATTTCAGTTAATGCCCTCATTATTGAATATTTTTTAGTATAATGTTACCTATAGCCCTTGCCATTAATGGTGGTACTGCATTGCCTACCATTGTATATTGTGGAATCTCTGATTTGCGTTTATCACCTCCCGTAGTTCTTTTACCTTGAAAAACAAATGAATCATCAAAAGATTGTAAACGAGCCATTTCCCTCACAGTCAAAGCACGATGTCGATGGTAATGGATAAAGTCATCAGGTAAGGTTACAACCGTTGGAGACTGGCTTTCTGGCTTTAAAACCGTGTAGTTTCGCTTGTCAGAATTAAGACCCATATCCTCCAATCGTTTCTTCACGTCATCTGTGTAATCGCCCACTTCTGCTATCACAGCCAAACGCCTCAGAACATCCTCGCTTTGCTTGCTAGTCTGATGATTGAACAAATGCGCGTGCTCAAACAGGCCATTCTTTAGGTTGTCGAGATTTCTAACGTAAAACGGTGGTTCTTCAAATGTAAAACGATGATTAAGCCTTCCAGATTTCGACCATTCAGAATAGGTCTCACCCTGTTCGTTTGGTTGTCCATCAAGACTTCTTCTCACATTCAAAGACGAATAACGTTCATCTTCTGGCACATCAGCATAGTCATCAGCTGTTTGAGCGTTATCAAGAAAGTCTAAATCATGAAGAGCTTCGTAGGAGGTAACTTTGTTTTCCTCTGTAGTTGCAGGAATCTCTGTAATCATAGGCTGGTCCTTACGACAACCAATGAAAACAACCCTTTCTCGGTTTTGAGGCACACCATAGTCAGAAGAATTCAAAACTAGTGGTTTCTTTATTCTATAAAGATGAATATCATTCATAATGCGCTCATAATCTTCGAGAGAATCGTCATCTATAGCATATTGACGCAACTCTTCAAAGACTTCTTCCAAAGTCAAAGTATAGAGCTTAACAATATGCCTCAGTCTTTCAACAACATCAGCTTGAGTCTTGAACTCTTCAACCCAATAAATATGTCTTTCTATTAACTCAGCTAACTGGTCGTCACTTATTGCATATACAAAGTCATTGAACTTCTTCACCAGCTGGTCATTGTCAACGTCTGCTTCTGCTTTCAGATGCATAACAGAATCTATCAAATTCTGTCGTTTCGATGATAATTTAAGTAGTGACAAAGCATGGCGTATCGTTGTGATATGCTGATTGCTTTTGCTAACCTTCAATGAGACAGTTTTAGTGAGTTGCTTATATACAGATTCAACGATTTGGAAATATTTATCAACGAATTTTTCTTCCTTACCGTCTTCAACAACTTCTATTCTTATCTTATTTATGAAGCATTGACGTACAGAATCGTTAGCCGTTCTGCTCAAAACCCCATTGAAGTAAGCGAGCATACTATCCACTTCTTTTTCGTCAATAATAGAACGGATTTCATTCATCACAGCCGTCTTAAATTTTCCACGATCTTTCGTAAGAATACCCTTCACATTCTCCATCACGAAATACTTTGGACGGAATTTTCTGATGACTTTCAAGTAGTGGATAAAGAGATTATCACGCTTATCAAATTTCCTTCTTCGCCCAGACAAACTGAATGACTGACAACTTGGGCCACCTGTTACAACGTCGATGTCCTGATTGCCAATCTCTTCTTCCAGATGCTTTATAAAATCCTCAGACATGATGTCCCTTGTTATAAAAGCAGTATCTAACCCTAATTGCCGATTGTATCTCACCTTATGGGTCAATTCGCAGTTACTATTAATATCACTTGCAAGAACAAACTGGAAATATTTATCGTCAGTATATGCTTGCAAAAAGCCCTCACTAATGCCACCTGCACCAGCAAAAAGATCAATAAATGTAATCGGACTTTTGCCCTTAATAAATTCTTTTTTTTCTGACATAATTAATCGTTGTCTTGCAATTCTATCTCATGCTTATGTTGATTAAGATATCTTTCAACATCATCCTCATCCCAGGTCGATAATTCAACAACACCACCTTTAGAGTTTAAAAGACTTGCGCAATAAGTTGCTCTAGCCTGCATATGATGAGCAAAGATAGTATCTTCATTCTTCATAATATAATCTATTATTCCTCTAAAAATGCGATCATTCCTGAAAATAAATTGTCTAGCTGCAATACCTCTATCTCCCAAAACTCGCCGAGAAAACAGAAACCTTGTTTCTGTATAGTCAGGATTTCCATTCTCTTGGTATTTAACGGACTGTCTAACTAACCAATACATTCCTTCAAGATGACTTCTTAGCTTACCATTTTTGTAAAACCAATGAGATTTTATATGTCCAACAAGTTTTTCCCCTTCTGGAACATCTTTGTTAAGCCATCTTTCACGCATATATGGGAACAAATCCACATGTGACAAATATATCCAAAATGGGCGATGTGAAGCCTGTAATGGAGTTAAATTTTTATATGCCTCAAATAATTTTATAGCCGCATCTACTTCCACTTTCGCTTCAGTACTTAAAAATGGCATCATTTCATCAAGTAATCCTTCATGACCCTCAAAAGGCATGTCGCATACACGAACAGAATCATATTCAAATTGGGATTTAAAATAGTTTTCGCAATTTGAAGAAATATTATCTTCCAGTTCGTCTGCGTAATCTATAGTGAATGCTTTCTGTTTCATAATTGTGTCTTTTCTTGACGTTTCTCTTCAGTTTCAATATCATTCAACATCCTCATAACTGGGTCTTTTAGAATATTGTTCGCAATAGTAATACATTGCTCTAAACTATATCCTTCTTCACCCACATCATCAGTTTTAGGAATATTTTCATCATCCATTAAATCGATACATTGTGTTAAAGTGTAAACCCAAGGATATTCATCATTAGATTCCTGTAACTTACTTATAGCAAGAATAAGAGCTTGAAATACGATAGAAGAATGCATAACTGAAGGATATGGATTTTTGCTCCCATAATCATCAAATATCTCGAGCTGTTTTTCTGGAATCTTTATTTTAATGATTCGGTCACTACAATCATATTCAATTTTATTAGTATCCTTATTTTTTACGACCTTCATAATATCGTCAAGAGAACGCAAATTATCACTCAACTCAGCACTAATTTCAAATGATGTTATATAACCAATCATTGCTCCTAGAGGGAAATTGGCTTTCCCATGATAATCTTCATTAAGCATATCTGATTCATAACCCATAATATCCTGAGTTGCAATTATCATCCATTGAACTCTAACCAAGCCACTAACTTCACGGCGAGGAATAGAAATTGTAAATTTGGCATCCTTGCTTGGAGTAAACTTATGATAATAAGTTTCCGAACAACTTGCAACACATGCATATACAGCTTTCTCGGCCTTTATAAGTGCTTCAATGTCTTTATTATGAACCTTTAAATCAAGTTCGTATACGAAGTTATCTTTATCGTGTATTTCCGATATGCTATAATCCTCTTCGTTAATATCGATTGTATAATCATCTCGCCACCCCCATATTGGATAGGCATAGGATATTTTGTTGCTAATCTTCATAAGCCTTTAAACTTAAACTATGAAAGTCATTGTCAGAAAATTTGATGTCAATATAATTTTTGCCCTTTACAAGACTAAAATTAGATAAAGTATTCATATCCTTCCCACCAACTTTATACTGTTGGTTTAAAGGAACAAAACTTAATATGGTATCACTATCCTCTCCTGCAATATTAACAACCATAGAACAAGAAGAATAGTCTTGATCAGAATTTATTATTATTCGATGAATTAATCCACTATCCTCAATTAATGGAACAACTCTAAACTGGGCTACCACTTTATTGATATGACTACCTGTAGAAGTTGGTTCATGATATCCTTCACGCTTGTCTTGCTTTGGAATAAGCTTACTATTATCTCCACTTGGATATTTGGGGGCGTCTACAGGATTGGGATTAGGTGTAGGTGGATTAACATTGGGTTTTATTTCAACTTCCGTTTCACGTACTGGAGGGGCTGGCTGAGTACCCATTTGCAATCCATCCTCTATTGGCTTCTTTCCCTTACGTTTTTTCGCACCTCCTCTTTTTCTTATAACAACTCTCCCAAGATTTTTTCCATCAACTCTCCGCATCGTATAACCGTTAGAAGTAGTAGAATTTGGTGTTTGAGGAGTTTGTGTTCCAGCAGATGATTCCTCCATTTCTTTTCCTTTATCAGAGGTGGATCTATTACCAGGCGAGAGTAGATACTTACTCAAAACAGGAACACTATATTGCTTATCATCAGATTCTGGGAATAATTCTCTTCTAACATCAGTAACAAATTGTTCTATTTCTTTTAAAATTGCTTTGGCTTTGACTAAATCTTCTATAGCCAATTTCTTCTCAACAGGTCGCCAATCCCATTTTTCATGGGTAACATTCTCAATTTTACGAAGTATTTCTCCACTGCTTCCTCCACATACGAGAACACCATAATACCCCTTTCTAGTTTGACTCCTTCGAATTTCGATAGCCATACCCATATCTCGCATACAAACTATTCTATCATCTGTTTGCGACTTTATGTTTTCATCTATATAAATATATAATTTGACAGAACCTAAGTTAGGATACTTTTCCTTATCTGAGGTAAAAACTCTATAAATATCATTGTTAGTCCCCTGTCCCAGAATGCATTGCTCATAATATGGTTTTGGATTAAACTCTTCAAATAATTCTTGATTGTTTCTTCTTTTTACATCGTAAGCACCATATTCATCACTATAAAAGTATTCTTCCATTTTAGAAATTAAGTTCTCATCGCTGAATAACTCATCCTCTATTTCCACCACAAGTTTTTTCTCGTGGATTGCCATCCAGAAACTTCGTAACACAGCTTCTTTCATTGTAAGAATATCCCTTTCCTCACGGTCTACTCCAAGAATAAAAACACTTGTTCCAGGTTTATTTCTTTTGAATATATCTGGAATATTCTCTTCATCAGGAGAATAACCATCATTTGAGTCATAGAATGCATCACCATGATAACTTATACCATTTAATTTATGGTCACAAAGAATCACTACACCTTCTCCATATGTTTTTTGCTCTGTTGTCATTGTAGAAAAGTAAACAGCATTACAATTTGACACTACAAATCCTACAGTTTTACCATACCCGTGACTACCACCAGCTCCCATATCATCTTTCAAACTCGCCCCAATAGTTCGTACGCCTGCATTAAAACCGCAATGCTCGCCTTCACCTTTGTATGCCATACCCGTAGTTTCTTCATCGGATATTTCAAGATAGCCACATCTGCCATTTTGAATATTCTTCATAAAGTGCACTTGATTTACAAAGGGATTTACACTATTTGTATTATCATCACACTCTTCTTTACATGCTATAATATGATTTAATAAATCATTTCCAAGCAATGATTTAAAATTAGAAGTCTCTATGGAATGATATTTTATTCTTACAATTACAGGAGTATTATAAGTTTTATCACGTGCTGCATCTATGGAATTTTGAATGTATTCACGAACCACATAACGGAAAGAATTAGAACTAAACTTCTCAAAAGTGGGATGCTCACCACTCAAACCTAGAACTTTACGTGACAGTTCGTCAAAGTTCCATTTACAGCCAAGATTTTTATCTCCTTGTGTAGGTTCGGTTGGTAACATATTACTGAAAAGATTCATACGAAACTATTTATTAAATGTAAAACCAGACTTTCCGTTTCCTTTGCTAAGCTCGTTGGCATAAACAGCTTTAGCATCTTTGAGAGCTTTTGAGATTTCCTCAAACATGTGATTCACATCATCCTCGTCATACTCGTAGTTTCTACGGTTCGAGCAATTTTGCAGAAGATTCAGATAATCAATGATTTTCTGAACACGATTGGTAGCGACTTTGGTAAATCTTTTACGTCTAGAATTTTCAGCCATAGTAAAGTTTTGTGTTAATTCTGCTGCAATTATAGTCTATATTTTTAAAATGTAGTCTATCCTTTGCAAAAAAACTACAGAAAATAAACAAACTTTAACATTTGTATAAGTTACATATTATGTACTACACTTTTATCATACACCCTAAACTCCCATAAACACTTTTTCTTTGTGGTAAGCTAAGAAGTCTTTGCTGGGTTGATATTCTGATGGTAAGGTTATCTGTTGTCCATCGATGCAAGCAAAGTGCTTGGCGAAGTATTCTTCACTCTCATACTCCAGCAATGCTGAAGAGAGACTTACTTTATAGTCATCAGGCGAGATGGTGATAAGCCCTGCATCGAAAGCTTTGTCGTAGAGTGCTGACAGACAGATTCCGTTGCAAGGATTAAGGCGATCCTGTTTGTGTGTTTTATCTCTCCAGGGGATGATATGACTCGCAAGCAGCAGTTGTGGAATGTCGATTCCAGTCAGAGCACAACGACCTCCATAGTTAGCAATTATCATACGACGGAAGTATTCCTGACCTTTTCTGTGTTTTGATTCTGAAGTTACATCCTCGCCTTCTTTTGTCAAGTCAAAGTATTTGATGAGTTTTGTGGAGATGGAATGCGGATTGGACTCTTTGTGAACAATCTTTTCCGCTCCTTCATATTGGGCATATTCAATGAGGCTTGTTAATGCAGCTGAGCAAAAGTTGTTCAACGGATAACTTTTTTGGTTTGGCTTTCCATAATCAAAGATATTCGGTTTCTTATCTTTCATCTTCTTCACTTCATCTTTTACCAAATTCCAAATTTCTTCCAATATGGCTATATCGGAAATGTCGTAGAGCGAGCGCCCTTGAAGATCTATTTCATTCTGATATGGTAGTACTTCGTCAAGAATCTTTATAGCACGAGCATAACTATCAGCCTTACCAGAGTTCTCTGGCGATAGTTTGGTGTTAAAGTCTATAAAGCCCTGCTTGTTCATTTTCTTTTTTCTAGTATCAGATTTAACTCTGTTTTTCTTTTAACTCGCAAATGTAAGGTATTTTTTTGACAATCACATAATCTGAAATAAAAAAGTTTGGAATAAAAAGAGTTACTTCGTACGAAAACGATAACGATAACGAAAACTCTTTAACCGTTAACCGTTAACCGTTAACCATTATTGACTCTGGCTAAGGTTTTTTCGGTTACATAGAACTTCTCTTACCAGGATGTTTGATGCTAATTTTATTTATAGGAGCTATTTTATAGTTTATGTTATTTACTACTGCGTCAATAAAATGAAGATTACCATCATTGTCCACAAGAACATTTGAAGATTTAACATCAGAGATTTC
>JAEEGL016363763.1_pt1 | contig 13154 bp, 12 predicted proteins | sample 9134231 | NCBI WGS metagenome assembly JAEEGL01 (sample SAMN16246548, study PRJNA631951) | gut metagenome | biome: gut microbiome; feature: rumen; material: fiber-attached | host: Bos | place: Iran: Karaj | collected 2018-10
GTGTATGAAAAGAATAATATGCAAAGAAAATCGCGTTTTTAAGTTCGATAAGCCAAAAGAAATTGATTTAAAGCAGGTGATAAAGCTTTTTTTGTATCCTTTTTTGTCTTTGTTCTATAAGCTCCTATTTGTTTTTCAAACCAGAGATAAGAGGAGATGTGCTTATAGTCTGTCTGTTTGTTCTATCTTTAAGAATGAGGCCCCTTACCTTCGAGAATGGATAGAGTATCATCTTATTGTTGGAGTTGAACATTTTTATTTGTATAATAATAATTCGGAAGATAATTTTGAGGAAGTTCTAAGGCCATATATTGAAAAAGGATTAGTTACTCTAACAGATTGGCCTGAATATCCTGGTCAAGTGAAGGCTTATCGCCACTGGTACGATAATTATCGGTTTGATTCTAATTGGGTTGCATTGATAGATTTGGATGAATTTATTTGCCCAAGAAGTGACAATAATATAAATGACTTTCTAAAAAAATACAAGTATCCTGTTGTTGTTGGGTACTGGCGTTTTTTTGGGACATCAGGGAAACTGGATGTCTCTCCTGACCAGCCATTGATAGAGCAGCTAACGGGTTGTTATGAGAAACTTATAAATATGGGGAAGGTTTTTTACAATACACGTTATGACATAGATTCTTTTGAAAAAGGGATGATGCATATCTGTTATGCAAGGTTTAAAGGATTTAGAATACCACCAGTCAACGAGCAGGAGAAGTATATTATCTGGGATATTCACCACTTTAAGTCTAAGCCTTTAAGTCTACAGATTAATCACTATTGGTCACGTAATTATAGCGCATATTGTAAAAAAAAGAATAGAGGTGGCGGTATGTCTGGGAAGTGGGTTACAGATGAAATTTTCTGGCGTAATGAGCATAATAATACAACGAAAGATTATACTATCTTTAAATATCTTTTGAATCTTAAACTAAAACTAACTGAGGTTATTAATCAAGACATTCCTGTATGATAAGAATTGATAGATGTAATTTTTTGTGTTTTTTGCTACTGGTGCTATTTTTGGTGTCAGTCCATTGGTTTTATCTCGATAAGATATGGACCCCCATTTTTTCGTGCGTTTCGATTATTTTTTTATTTTTACTGTCAAATAGACATAATGATTTCAGATTCGTTGCATCTTCGCTGATAGGTGTTCTTTTCTTTTATTGCTATAAACTTGTAAGGTTCCCTGGTCTTGGTGTTTTAATTGAGCCGCTTATATTAGTTATTGTTCTATTATTACCTGAAGAAAAAAAGAAAAAAGTATTACGTTTTTTAACTGTTGCGTTTTCAATAATTACATTATTTTCAATAGTTGCTTGGATTTTTTATTTACTTGGCGTTGTTGATGTATTCAGTCAATTTGAATATAGGGGTTACAACTTAGGGCAACATCCGCTATTCCTAGTAAATCTTGATATCGGAATGGGAATTCTGCCTCGATTCCAGGGACTTCTTTTGGAACCAGGGCATATGGGTATGATATGTTCTTTACTCCTTTATGCAAATAGTTATAATCGCAAGGATGTTTTCAGCATTATTCTATTTGTAGGATTGTTACTGACAGTATCCTTGGCAGCTTACGTGCTTTTTATAATAGGTTATGTCTTAAATAAATTTTCAGATAAAGGAAAGAGGTCAAAAGGTGCTGCTATTCTTTTTATTATAGTTGTAATCTATGTAGTATTTACCTTGCTTCAAAGCACTGACTCCATGTTGTATTACTTGTTATTCAATAAAGTTGTGGAAAGTGAAAACGGTTTGTTTAATAGCAATCGGTATGGGGCGGATTTTCTTCAATTCTACAATAACCAGTTATCTGATCCTTTTGTCGCCTTGTTTGGTTTAGGAGGTGCTTTTGACGTGGAGCGATTCCCTGGAAATTCTGGATATAAAGTTGGCGTCATATCAATGGGATGGGTTGGTATTTTGATACTTCTCTTTGCATATTATTGCATAGCAAAGCCATACCATAGTAAAAGATGTTATTTCTTCCTGTTGCTATATATAGTTTCGTATATTCAAAGACCCTATGCAGACTGGTTGGCAGAATGGTTTATCTTCATACTTGCTATGCCTGGTTTATCACAAATGTCGAATAATTATATTTCTAGTTCAAATAATGAGAAAGTTTTGTTATCTGATAGGAAAGTTTCTTGCAGTGCTATTTCCTGAGACTATATATAAGTCTTTAATAGGATGTAGGAAGTATATACGCACAGGGTATTATTCACGAAAACTGAAAGCTAAAGGTGTTGGTTTTTCTTTTTCTTCCGATTCTTGCATTATAGGCCCTGAGTATATCACCATGGGAGACAGAGTGGAGGTTGGAAAACGAACAGTGATTTCTGCTTGGCATAGGGAAAGTGATGCACCAAATCCTTCGCTGGTTTTAGAAGAAGGAGTGATTATCGGGGACGATTGCCACATAACAGCATCCAATAGTATTGTTATTAAAGAGCATGTTTTGCTTGGAAAAAAGGTAACAATAACGGATAATGCACATGGAGATATAAATCTCGATTCAATGCTAGTTAATCCCAGCCGCCGACCGTTGGTGTCTAAGGGCCCCGTGGTAATTGGTAGTAGGGTTTGGATTGGTGATAAGGCTACGGTTTTGCCAGGAGTAACGATTGGAGAAGGATCAATAATAGGAGCAAATGCTGTTGTCACAAAGGATGTTCCTGCATTCTCCGTAGCAGTTGGCATACCTGCTGTTGTAGTAAAAAGTCTCAAAGAACATAATTAAACTCATGAAAAAATTATCTGTTATAATAGTTACATACAATTCTGAGAAACATATATATGACTGTTTGGAATCTCTTTTCAAATATAATGATATTGGAGAGGCCCTGGAAGTTATCGTGGTTGATAATTGCAGCAAAAAGTATGAGGAAATGGCAGAAGAGATTGCAGCACGCTATAGTCAGAGCGTACAAGTAATCCAAAACACGAAGAATGGTGGCTATGGTCAGGGAAACAATGTTGGAATTAGAGCATCCAAAGCACCTTACATTATGATAATGAACCCGGATGTAAGAATGTGCGAACCGATTTTTCAGAAGGTATTAGAAAAATTTGATGGCGATGATTCTATCTTGTTGCATGGTATAAAACAGTATCATCAAGATGGAAGACCGGGTAAATCTTTGGGGTGGACAACGCGATGTAACCCGTATATTTATGAGCCTTTAAGATATATCTTTTGTAAGATGGACATCTATTGGCAACGATATATGTTTTTTAACGGCTCATGTTTTTTTGTAAGAAAGAGTTCTTTCGAACATGTTGGATTATTCGATGAGAAGATTTTTATGTATTGTGAAGAAGACGATATACATGGACGTCTATCGAAAATAGAAAAAGCTCATTTCGTTTATGACAGATCTTTATCATGCTTGCATTTGCATGAGACCGTAGAGGATTATGAAAAAGAGGGTTATGGTTGGATGCAAAAGAATTTAGAGTCACAATTGTATTTGGACCGTAGAGATGGCATCTCCCCAATAATTACATTAAAAAGAGCTATCGGTCGAACTAATATGTCAATAGTCTTTACTAAAAATAAGGCAAAAAAGGATTACTTTAAAAAGTGGAAAGAGACTCTTGTTTCTATGAAAGATGTAATATAAGTTTGGTTTTGAAAGATGAAGAAACATATACTCGCAATAATTGTTGTACTGTTCACATTTTCTGCTATAGATAGTAATGCGAAATCATATGTTATCCGTGGTGTGTTGGATTTAAAAGGAGGGAAATTTGAGATCCCAGAAAATACGACTCTACGGTTTAAGAAAAATGGCATGATAATTAATGGTGAGATAGTCGGGAATAAGACGCATGTTAAGGCTTCCAAAAAGAGACTTTTTGAGAATGTGACCATTTCTGGTTCTTGGGTCATTGAGACGGTGTATAGTGACTGGTTAGATTTTTCTTGTGATGAGAATTGTGATAATTTGCATAATTTCAAGAATTTGATGGCACTCTGCGACGAACAAATCCGACAGATTGTCTATATATCTAGAGGTTCATACTGGACTTCAACGTCATCGCAGGGTGAGGCATTATTAATTCCATCAAATACGAGGGTAATAAATGATGCCTCTATTTATGAAATCCCCAATTCTTTTGAGCATTGTTCATTAGTAAGAATATCAAAAGCCGAAAATGTCTCCTTAATAGGAGGTTTTTACTATGGGGACGTGGAGAATCACAAAGGAACGACAGGAGAGTGGTCTCATGGTATCCAATGCGAAGGTTCAAGGAATGTGGTGATTAAGGATGTAGTTTGTAATGATTTCTGGGGTGATGGCATTGATATAGTGGAGGCTTATGACGATAAAAGAAAGCCGACATTGATATGTTATAATATTAATGTTGACAACGCTACTTGTTTATATAATCGTAGACAAGGCATCAGTATTGAGGCCGTATTTGGGTGCGAGGTCATTAATTGTAATTTTTCATATACGGGGACAAAGAAGTACACACGTCCAGCTGATGGTATAGATATAGAGGCATGGAATACATACGGAGAGAAGTTGAAGGATATTACAATACGTAATTGTACGATGGAAGGCAATAGAGGGAAAAGTATTTCGATTTTTGCGAATGGGCCGTGGTTAAAGGATTATGAACTTTATAGAAATAATATCCTAATAGAGTCATGTTCTATGAATGATGTTTTTGCCACATGTTCATACGGTATAGAATATAAAAAATGTACAATGGATAGTCGGATGCATCAGTATGTAACTGAATTAATATATACCAATTGTGTTGTTAATGGGAAAAAGGTGTCCGATAGAGTTACGAATCGGTGGGAATAAATCGTAATATATCATATTATGAAAGTTTCGTTAATTTCACTTGGCCAAACAGGGGCAGGGCCAGTTTATTCATTAGAAATGGCAAAGGCTTTGGCGGAAAACAGAGAGTGTCAGTTGCAAGTAATCGTATCTAAAGGCTTGACAAATATTGAAGCATGGAGGTATGTGTTTGAGAAATCAGAGGTTGATTTTAATATTGTAAAAGCTTATAAACATACACGCCTTTCTGTGTTATTGTCATTTTTTAATTATGTACGAAAATATAAGATAGTAAGACTGATAAAAGATTTTCACCCCGATGTGCTCTATGTCCCATTTGGGCTGATGTGGTCAAGATTTATTTATGCGTTTATTCCGAGAGATATAAAGATTATAAGTACGATACACGATGTAGAGCCGCACGATCTGTTTAATTTGGCTGAAGTCGTATCTAGATTCCTGACCACGGGTGCAGAGCGATTTGTGGATGGATATGTTATTCTGAATGAGAAGGATCGTCACATTGTAGAGAAAAAATATAATAAACCAGTGGTAGTTATACCTCATGCTAGCTTTGGTTATTACTTTAAGGAGAATAAGGAAACTCGTTCAGATCTATCATATAAAATTGGGTTCTTTGGTAGGATAGAGCCGTACAAAGGTCTTGATTTGCTGGTGGATGCACTTGAACATTCGCAAACGCCGGGTTTAAACTTGCTGATTGCAGGTAGTGGTTCTATAGAATCAGATTTATTAGAAAGGATTAAGAAAAACAATAATATCGAACTCATTAACAGGTATATTGATGATAATGAGTTTCAACCTTTGTTAGATAGTGTGGATTTTGTTGTACTTCCATATAAAAGGGCATCACAATCTGGGGTTATTCCCATGTGTTTTGCATATGGGAAAACGGTGATAGCTACAAATGTAGGAGCGCTTGAGGAACAAGTCCCTGAAGGAACGGGTATTATTACCAATCCGAATGCGCAGGATATTAGTGCTCAAATAGATGCATTATATCAGAATCCTAATTCTATTTACAAATATGGTAAAAATGCAAAACAGTATGCAGACGAAGAATTATCTTGGGAGAAGTCAGCTAAATTGCTATTGGAATTTATCGATGAACTATAATACTTTTGGTAATGAAGAAAATAATTCGAGCAGCAACGGTCCCGCAGTCATTAGATGTGTTCTGTAAGGGAATGCTAAAGGAACTGTCAGAGAAATATGAAGTCGTTGCGCTGTCCTCGCCAGGAGAATCGTTGGATAGGGTGAGGGAACGTGAAGGCGTGCGCACCATAGCCGTTCCGATGGAGCGGCATATATCATTGTTCAAGGACCTGAAAGCCTTGATAAAGATGATAGGCGTGTTCCGTAGGGAGAAGCCAACGATGGTACATTCTATGACGCCAAAAGCTGGTTTAATCTGTATGATGGCAGGGTGGCTGACAAGGGTGCCAGTGAGGGTGCATACTTTTACCGGACTGGTGTGGCCTACGTCAATAGGACTGAAACGAAAGATACTGATGATTACCGACAGGATAACGTGCGGATGTGCTACGCATATTAACCCTGAGGGCGAGGGCGTGAAGCACGACCTTATAGCAGGTAAGATTACGAAGAAGCCGCTTAGGGTGCTGGGATATGGCAATGTGATGGGGGTGGATATGGAACATTTTCGTGTCAGTGACGAATTGAAGGCGCAAAGTGAGAAGTTGCGGACACCGGATAAATTTACCTTCCTGTATGTGGGACGTGTCGTCAGAGAGAAAGGAATTAACGAACTTTGTCAGGCTTTCGACAAGCTATCAGGGATGGCCCCTGTAAGACTTTTGCTAGTCGGACCATACGAGGACTCGTTAGACCCGATCTCAGAACGGAGTCGTAAGACAATCAAGAATAATCCGTCAATAGAGTCAGTGGGGGCAAAATATGGCGATGAGCTTTTAGAATACTATGCTGCTTCTGACTGCTTTGTGTCTCCCAGTTATCGCGAAGGATTCCCAAATACGGTGATGGAGGCCGGTGCGATGGGACTGCCAAGTGTTGTAACTGACATCAATGGCTCTAGGGAGATTATTCGCGATGGCGAGAATGGCGTGATTGTTCCGTCAAAGGATGAAGATGCGTTGTTTGATGCTCTGCTGATGATGGTACGTGACAAAGAGAAAAGAGAGCGAATGGCCGGAAACGCAAGGAAGATGATTGCAGACAGGTTTGAACAGAGCTTTGTGCGGAAGTGTCTATATGACTATTATGATGAGATATTGAAACCTTATGTATAAGCATTTTTTTAAAAGGATATTTGATTTTTGCATCTCGCTGGTGGCATTGATTATCATCAGTCCGATATTGCTAGTGATAACTATCTGGCTGCACTTTGCGAACAAGGGCGCTGGGGCTTTCTTCTTCCAGGAGCGGCCGGGAAAGGATGCGAAGATCTTCAAGGTGATTAAGTTCAAGACGATGACGGATGAACGGGATGCAGAGGGAAATCTGCTGCCGGACGAACAGCGGCTGACCAAGGTCGGGAAGTTCGTGCGCTCGACATCGATTGACGAGTTGCCGCAGCTCATCAATGTGCTGAAAGGCGATATGGCTCTGATAGGGCCAAGGCCTCTGCTGCCGCAGTATCTGCCGCTATACTCGCCTGAGCAGGCTCGCCGGCACGAGGTGAGACCGGGCATCAGCGGCTGGGCACAGTGTCACGGGCGTAATGCCATCAGCTGGACGGAGAAGTTCAAGCTGGATGTGTGGTATGTGGATCACGTGAGTCTGATGACGGACTTAAAGGTGATATGGATTACCATCATGAAGGTGATTAAGCGGGCTGACATCAATGAGGCGGGACACGCGACTATGGAATACTTCAATGGACATAACTGAACACGAATCTAACGAATAATACGAATGTATTTGTATGGCGCAAGTGGTCACGGGAAAGTGATCAAAGACATATTGGAAGCACAGGACAGGAAGGTGGACGGGTTTATTGATGATAACCCGAACGTCAATGAACTGGCCGGGCTGCCAGTGCTGCATAGTGCTGAGAAAGCTGATGAAGTGATTGTGAGTATTGGCGTGAATGGCATCCGCAAGAAGGTGGTTGAGAAGTTGGATTGCGATGTGGCTGATGCTGCGGTGCATCCGTCTGCTGTTGTGGCTGACACTGTTTCGATAGATAAGGGGACGGTGGTGATGGCGGGAGCTGTGGTGAATGCGGATGCGAAGATTGGAAAGCATTGCATTGTGAATACCGGTGCAACGGTTGATCATGAATGTGTGATAGAAGATTATGTACATATTGCTCCCGGAGTGCATCTGTGTGGACAGGTACACGTGGGTGAAGGAACGCTGGTTGGTGTAGGCTCCTCAGTGATACCTTGCATCAAGATTGGGAAGTGGTGCGTGGTTGGTGCTGGGAGCGTAGTTGTAAGTGATTTACCTGATGGATGCCTGGCGTACGGGAATCCGGCAAAAATAATAAAATATATGAGTCAAAATATTGATAAGAACCTGTCTGGGGGGGGGCAAAAATCAGTTTAGAGTTAAAAGTTTAGAGTTACGTTGGGCTGCGCCCTTGGAGAAAGGAGGGTGGCAGCATGAAGACGAACATACTGATTAGCTCTGCTGGACAGCGGGTGGCATTGGTGAAGGATTTTCAAGAGACGCTGAAACGGTTCTTCCCGAAGGGGAAGGTTTATACAACGGATATGAACCCGAAGCTGGCACCAGCAGCATACGTGAGTGATGGATGCTTTGAGGTGCCCAGATGTACGTCGGAGGATTATATCGAGAGTCTGCTGACGATATGTTTGGGAAATGGCATTGGACTTATAGTCCCCACCATTGATACAGAACTGGCTATCCTGTCTGCGAACAAAGAGATATTTGCCAAACAAGGCATTACGGTGTCGGCGTCTGACTATGACTTCGTGATGATGTGCAGGGATAAACGGAACACGGGCGAGTTCTTTGAAAAGCATGGTATCAGGGTGCCAAAGGCGATTGACAAGTACCATCCGACGTTCCCGCTATTTGCCAAGCCGTATGACGGTTCGCTGAGTACCAATCTGCATTATATTAAGAATGCGGAAGAACTAACGGAAGAGATATCGAACGACCCGAAACTGCTTTTTATGGAGTACATTGACAAGGAAGTTTATAAGGAGTACACCATTGATTGTACTACGGACGCGACCACAAGGTGAAATGTATTGTGCCTCGCGAACGCATCAAAATTAGAGCAGGTGAGATTAACAAAGGACTGACGGAAAAAGAACCGCTGACCAGTTATCTGTATGAACGGTTGGAAACGATAGATGGCTGTATCGGGTGCATCTGTATTCAAGTGTTCTTGAATCCGGCTACAGGCGATGTGGTGGGGATAGAGATTAATCCACGGTTCGGTGGTGGCTATCCCCAGACGTATGCTGCCGGTGGCAACTATGCCGAGTATCTGATAAGGGAGTATTTCTTGGGTGAGGAGATAGCATATAAAGATGATTGGAAAGACCATCTGCTGATGTGGCGATATGACGATGCCGTGTATGGGTAAGAAAGTGGTTTGCTTTGACCTGGATGATACCTTGTATAAGGAGATTGACTTTCTGAAATCAGGGTATCGTAAGGTGGCGGAGATGGTGTAGAAGCGGTATGGCATAGATGCCTGGACAGCATACGACCAGATGATGGTGTGGTATCTGCGAGGGGAGAATTCCTTTGCTAACCTAAATGAAAAGTATGGAATTAATAATCCTATTGAGGATTATCTGAACGTGTATAGATTCCATCAGCCATCTTTGATGCTTTCACAGGACGTGAAAGAGGTGTTAAAGGCATTGAAAGAATTGGGATGTGAATTGGGTGTCATCACCGACGGAAGAGAGATTACGCAGAAACAGAAGATTGAGGCACTGGGGCTGCCGGAATGGATTTGCCCTGACCTCGTTATGATAAACGAAGACAAGAAGTATTTCAAGCCTAATCACTGGAATTTTGACAGGATGATGTTGCAGTGCTATGAGAAGTATCCGAACAGAGATCTTGCCTTCTACTATGTAGGCAACAATCCGGCAAAGGATTTTCTGGCACCGAATGAGTTGGGTTGGACGACGGTCTGTCTTTTGGATGACGGGAGGAATATATATAAGCAGGATTTTAGTATGGCTATTAAATACCTTCCGAAACGGAATATGGAGAATATCGAAGAACATTTAAGCATTATCGGGTAATAATGCAACTATCGAAAAATCAAAAGGCGTTTCTTGAATTGATTAGGGCTGGACTATGGGAAAAGGATGTCAGCCTTTCGTCGTGTGGAGAAATTGATTTTGACGAGATATGCCGTTTGGCACAAGAACAGGCGGTAGTGGGGCTGTTGGCGGCAGGCATGGAGCATGTGACGGATGTGAGGGTACCACAGACATTGGCGTTGACCATGGCTGGGGAGGTATTGCAATTGGAGCAGCGTAACCGGTCGATGAATGAGTTCGTGGCACGGCTTATTGGTGACCTGAGGAAAGCGGATGTATATAGCTTGCTGGTAAAGGGACAGGGGATTGCACAATGCTATGAAAGGCCGTTGTGGCGAGCTTGTGGGGATGTTGATTTATTGTTGAGTGATAATTATTATAAGAAGGCATTTGAGTCTTTGAAACCTCTTGCATCAAGCGTTGAAAATGAGAAGAGTTTCACAAAGCATCAAGCATTGACTATAGATGGGTGGGAGGTGGAACTGCACGGAACTTTGAGAAGCGGACTATGGAAAAGATTGGAGCATGTTGTGGATGATGTGCAGGCAAACGTATTTTATGGCGGAAGTGTAAGGTCTTGGCAGAACGGACAGATACTGGTGTTTTTACCAGGTGTGGATGAGGATGTATTTTTCGTCTTTTCTCATATACTCCAACACTTTTTCAAGGGCGGTATTGGATTACGACAGATATGTGACTGGTGCAGGTTGCTATGGACGTATAAGGACTCTATTGATAGTAGATTATTGGAGTATCGATTAATATCAGCTGGAGTTTCGTCAGAATGGAAGGCTTTTGCTGCATTAGCTGTCGGTATGTTAGGAATGCCCGCAGATGCAATGCCATTATATGATGAGGATGAGAAATGGAAACGGAAAGCAGAAGATATATTGGATTGTATCATAGAAACAGGTAATTTCGGGCATAATAGAGATGTAAGCTATCAGAAAAAGAATCCTGTTGTTATAAGAAAGTTTATCACTATCTGGAGGCAGACTAAGGACAGTGCAAGACATTTTTGGATATTTCCATTGGATTCAATAAAGGCATGGTGGAATATATTTGTGGCAGGGGTGAAAGATGCGGTGAGAGGTGAGAAAATTTGATGGTATAACGGTTACAATCAAGACATTTCAATCCGGCGCAGGCGACTGTATCTTCCTCCGACTCGAAGAGAAAGAACAGAATTACACCATCATGGTGGGCTGTGGGTGGTATGAAGGGGAATGACGGTTAAGGATTAAAGGTTAATGGTTCATGGTTCATGGTTCATGGTTAATGACTTTAAGCGAACACGAATGACACGGATTAAACGAATATTGGATGCGGTGTGGGAGGCTTTCCGCTACCTGTTTCTTACCCCGAGCCGGGGGAGCAAGCGCCGGGCGGAGCAGCGGGAGAATGAGCGTATGCTCGAAGAGAAGGGTGAAGAGTGAACACGAATTGCACGAATTGACACGAATATGACGCAGGAGAAAGGGTTCACGGTTCATGGTTCAGGGTTAAAGGTTCATGGATATTGAAGCTTGTGTTGGAGGCTGGAAACTTTGGACATAATAAGGATTTGAGCTACCGGACGAGGTATAAGGGAGTAAAGTACAAGATGGTGTCGCTATGGAGAAGGTTTTGTGACTTCGTCAGGTTTACGTTTATATTCCCGCTGGATGCTCCGAGGTTCTTTGTGGGGTATGTTTTTGAAAAAATATGGAAAGATTAAGATAACAGAAACAATACTAGACGACATGACCGCATAAGCGAAGATGAATCTTCGTCAACAGTAGGCGATGGACTTTACGGAACAGTCCAGAAGATATGAAAACATAGATAATAGATGAAAAAATGGATACATTGAAGTTTTACAGAGGTCAAGAAGATATAGTGGTAGTTGAAGAACAGGACTATGGCGAGTCCATCTTCAGCGAACAGTATATCCTTGCACTCCGTCAGATAGAGAAGATGCTCTTGCAACCCAAAGAGAACATCCCCAGCATTGTGGCATTTTGTGGTGACCGTGGTGAAGGAAAATCATCGTGCATGGAAACGGTGAAGCATATTGTCGGGCACAAGACGGATGAACGTGTAGCAGGATACCTTGGTAATCAATATCCTACCATCAGTGCAACAAACTTTCATATCCTTGAAACGATAGACCCTGCGTTCTTCGATGAAAGGCACAACGTGTTGGAGTTGGTATTAGGTCAGTTGTTCTCGAAGTTCAAAGAACAGATTGAGAAATACGAAGCTGCGGAGAAAAAACAGAAGCGTGAGGCCTCAATGCACCTTCAAGAATGCTTCCATAAAGCAAAATGGTGCCTGACCCAGATGGAAAAAGGCATACAGGCCGGCTATGACCCGATAGAAGAACTGGACGCACTGGCTGCGGGAATGTCGCTACGGGAGGAGATGGATGGGTTGATAAACGAGTATCTGACGTTCTTTTCTGAAGAAGGAGCGGATGCGGAGCATAATTTCCTTGTCATCAGCATAGACGACCTTGACTTGAACGTGGGCGAGGCCTACGTGATGGCAGAGCAAATCAGAAAATATCTGGTGAGCAAACAATGCCTGCTGTTAGTTTCATTGAAGGTGGAACAGTTGATAGAGGTGATTGCTAACTATCTGAACAATCAGGCTGCTCCCAATAAAAGCCTCGACGCACCGGCTATGGCCGCTAAATATGTGACGAAGTTGATACCGACGGAGAACCGTATCAATATGCCAAAGATATACGACCTCTGCGATATGCAGTTGAATGTGTATAAAAATAAGGATGACCAGCAACCGAAGGATTACAATTCGGTGAAGGAAGCTGTGGTGCAGCTGATATACATGAAGGCGAGGTTCCTGTTTTATAACAGCAAAGGGAGCGTATCACCTATTGTTACCAATAATCTGCGCAGCCTGCGGCATTTGCTGGGGATGCTGTTGAACATGAAGGACTTCAATGGAAATGAGGTATCAATAGCCAACAAACATGCCTTCAAGACGTACTTCTACCAGACATGGACAAGAACACTCAACGAGGCGCACCAGCGTAAAGCAAAAATGTTGACCAGTGGCAGCGACGTGAGTGATA
>JAEEGL016534159.1_pt1 | contig 13154 bp, 7 predicted proteins | sample 9134231 | NCBI WGS metagenome assembly JAEEGL01 (sample SAMN16246548, study PRJNA631951) | gut metagenome | biome: gut microbiome; feature: rumen; material: fiber-attached | host: Bos | place: Iran: Karaj | collected 2018-10
ATCCGTCGAATTCGCGCCGCGCATACGCATCGCCGTGAAAGCTTCCTGGCCGGGCGTATCAAGGAATGTGATCTTCCGGTCTCCGACGGAAACGGTGTACGCGCCGATATGCTGCGTGATGCCGCCGGCTTCCTTATCCGTGACGTTCGTCTTCCGGATCGCATCCAGAAGGGAAGTCTTGCCGTGGTCGACGTGGCCCATGACGCAGATCACGGGCGGCCTGTCTTTCAGGGTCTCTTCCGTGTCGTCGTCTTCCTTCAGAAGTTCTTCGATCACGTCGACGACCTGCTCCTTCTCGCAAAGGATCTCATATTCCAGGGCGATAGCCTCAGCGTCCTCATAGCTGAGTTCGCTGTTGACCGTCGTGACTTTTCCCTGCAGGAACAGCTTCTTGATGATCTCCGCGGGCTGCATGCGCATCTTTTCCGCAAGTTCCCGGATCGTCAGCCTCTCCGGAATGACGATGACCTTGATCTGCTCTTCCGGGGCTTCTTCCTTCTTCTCAGGACGGATGAACCTGCCGGAGCGGTTCTTTCTCGTTCTCTCCTCGTCCTCGGTAAAGGTCAGGTCCTTGCGTCTCTTGTCGCGGTCCTGCCCCTGTGTTCTCTTATTGTCGCGCTTCTTGGCATCCCCGCCGAACGCGCCGGGCGCACCGCCCTGGCCGCCTCTGCGGTTCCTGCCATCGGAGAATCCCGGGCGTCCTGCTCCCGGTGCTCCCGCACCGGGCCTGCCCTGTCCGGGTCTTGCTCCGCCTCTGCCCTGGCCGGCAAAAGGAGCTCCCTGCCCGCCGGGTCTCTGGCCGCCCTGTCCCTGACGGAAAGGCGCTCTGTCCCCGAAGGAAGGCCTGCCCTGTCCGCCCGGTCTTGTTCCGCCCCTCTGCTGTCCTGCATAGGAGACGCCCTGTCCGCCGGATCTGGAGCCACCCTGTCCCTGGCCCTGGCGCTGGTTCCCGTAACCGGTGCCGCGCTGCTGCTGGCCGTAAGACTGGCCTCTGCGCTCCTGAGGGCGTTCGCCGCGGTTCTCGCCGCGATTCTCCGGCGCTCTCTCCGGCCGTCTCTCTGCCGGTCTGAGGTGCTGTTCCTTCCGGGTGTCTTCCAGCGGACGCTCCGGCGTGCCGGCAGCAGCTTCCGCCGCAGTATTCACGGCAGGCTCGGTGTTCACCGGTTCGGGAGCAGTCTCCGCAGCCGGGGAAACGGGTGCGGCCGGAGCCTGCACTTCCGCAGCTGCCGGCATGACCTGGTTTTCCTGCTCCGGCGCCGGGATCGCGGCTGCCGCTTCTTCCGCCTGCACCGGTTTCTCCGGTGCCGGCTTCGGCCTCGGTACGTTCTGTGCCGGTTTATGATAGTCGACCTGCATCTGCGTCGGCGCAGTCAGTGGTTTGATCGGATGATAAGCGCGCTGTGCGTCCAGGCGCGTCCTGCCGCCCTGCTGTGCAGGCTGGCGCACACCGCCCTGGCGCTGTCCCTGGCGCTGGCCGCCGTAGCCGGCACCGCTGCCGCTGTTATACGCGCGGCCCTGCTGGGCCTGCGGGCGTCCGCCGCCGGGCGCCGCGTTGCCGGTCACGATGATGATCTTCTTTTTCTTCGGCGCGGCAGGACGGGCTGCCTGCTGGCTCTTCGGCTGTTCAGCTCTGGATGCGGCATCTCCCGCGGGAGCCCCCGGCTTCACGGGAGTTCCTTCTTTCCGGGGTGTCTGTGCCGGGGCGGCAGGGGCTTTCGGTGCGGCCTTCGGCTTCGCGAATTTCTGCTCCACCATACGGACTGCGTCGTCATCCACGCTGCTGTTTGCCGTCTTGGCATCGATCCCCTTCTCATTCAGAAAAGCGATGATCTCTTTCCTGTCGGCGCCAAACATCTTTTCCAGTTCACTGATCTTCGTCTTCGCCATGTGGTTTTCTTTCTTCCTTCCTGCTGCCGTACAGTTCCCTGATACTATCCGCCAGCCCCTCATCCGTGACCGCACAGCACGCGCATTCTCCGTAGCCCGTGATGCGGCCGAGCGTATCTTTCGTCCCGTATTCGATGTGCGGGACATGGTATTGATCACATTGCCTGAGCAGAGCTTCCTTCGTGCCGCCCTTCGTGTCTTCCGCGAAGATCACGAGGCGTGCCTTCCTGCTTTTCACTGCGTCTTCCGCAGCTCTGGAGCCGGCTGCCATCCTGCCCGCCCTGCGGCACATTCCGATCATTGAGAGTATCTTATCCTGCATCCGTACTCTCCTTCAGTTCCTCCAGGATCCGCCGGATCTCCTCCTGCGGGACCGCCGTGCGGAACGCCCTCTGGAAAGCGCCTTTCTTCTGTGCTTTCCGCACACATTCCGGATCCCTGCAGACATAGGCGCCGCGGCCGGACGTCCTGCCGCTGCCGTCGATCCTGTAGGTGTCCTGCGGCGTGTGGACGATCCGGATCAGCTCGCGCTTCTCCTTCTTCGCCCCGCAGCCGATGCAGGTCCTGACCGGGCCGTCATTCTTCGGCGGCGTCTGCCCCTTCTTCGAATTCTCCTTCCGGAGCGGGCTCTCCTTCAAAGGCTTCGCCGTCCGCGGCATATTCTTCTCCGCCTTCTCCGTCTGCGGCGTATTCTCCTTCTTCATAGCCTTCCTCGTAGGTGCCTTCGTATTCCTCGTCGTACTCGTCCTCGTCTCCGAAGTAATCCTCGTAACGGAAGCCGGGTGCATCCTTCGCGCTCGTCTCATCCTTGATGTCGATCTTGTAGCCGGTCAGGCGGGCGGCGAGGCGGGCGTTCTGTCCCTCTCTGCCGATCGCGAGCGAGAGCTGGTAATCCGGCACGACGACCTTGGCGGTCTTCTCTTCCGGATCCGCGAACACGGCGATGATCTTCGCCGGGGAAAGAGCGTTCTGGATAAAGTTGCCGGGGTTCTCGTCCCAGTTGACGATATCGATCTTCTCGCCGCGCAGTTCGTCGACGATATTGCTCACGCGGCTTCCGTTGAGGCCGACGCATGCGCCGACGGGATCCACGTTCGGATCGTTCGACCAGACGGCGATCTTCGTCCTGCTTCCCGCTTCACGCGCGATGCTCTTGATCTCCACGACGCCGTCCCGGATCTCCGCGACTTCTTCTTCAAACAGCCTGCGCACCAGTTCGGGGTGCGTGCGGCTGACAAGGATGCGCGGGCCGCGAGGGGTGCTGCGGACCTCGAGCACATAGACACGGACGCGGTCCTGCGTGCGCAGGCGCTCTCCGGGCACCTGCTCCTTTTCGCTGAGCAGGCCGTCCGCCTTGCCGAGGTTGATGCTGATCCCGCGTCCCACATTCCTCTGCACGACGCCGGTCACGATATTCTTCTGTTTGTCCGAGAAATAGTCGTAGACGACGTTTCTCTCTTCTTCCCTTATCTTCTGCAGAATGACATTCTTGGCTGTCTGCGCCGCGATGCGCCCGAAGGACTGGCTGTCGACCGGGACTGCGACGAGTTCGCCGACCTGCGCTTCTTCCCGGATCTTCACGGCATCCTGGAGCGCGATTTCGATAGCGGGATCCATGACGTCATCCTTCGTCTCCACGACTGTCTTGTCGGCAAAGACGCTGTAATCACAGGTCTCGCGGTCCATCACGACCCGGACGTTGCCCGCTTTGCCAAAGCTGTTCCGGCATGCGGTCACAAGCGCGTTCTCGATCGCGTCGAAAAGAGTATCGCTGCTGATATTCTTTTCCTTTGTGAGCGCTTCCATTGCCGCTTTCAGTTCTGCATTCATTTTTTCCTCCCTGCCGCCGGATCCTGATCGGCGGACTGTGACGGGGATCCGTCTGTCCGGATCCTCTGTTCCTGTTCTCTTGCATGTGCGGACCGGCGGAACTGTCCGTCCGGTCCCTGTCCTCTCAGTCTGTGAACGCGAGCCGGCAGACGGCCACGTTCTTCCTCTCGAGGATGAGATCTTCCTCTGCCCCTTCCTCACGGACCGTGATCGTGTCCGCGCCGAAAGAGACGAGAACTCCGGAGAATTCCTTCCCGCTGCCGCCCGCCGTATTGACAGGACGGAACGTGCGGATCTCCACTTCACTGCCGATGCTCTGTTCGAAGTGACGGTCCTTGGTCAGCTTTCTCGTGAGACCTGGACTCGAAACATAGAGCGTGTAACTCTCTCCGATGAAATCCTCGGCGTCAAGTACGTCCGAGAGAGCCCGGCTGACATTCTCGCAGTCATCGATCGTCACGCCGCCATCCTTGTCGATGAAGACGCAGAGCGCGTAATCCGATCCCTCCTTCGAGAAATCCACATCGTAGATCCGGACGCCGTAAGACGCCGCGATCGGCGCTGTCAGTTCCTCGGTATGTCTCTCATAATATGCTTTGTTCATCTCTCACACCGCGGGAAGATCTACAGCAAGAAAGTGGACTCGCGAAAGTCCACTTTCCACATAACACTATTAACCTAAAACACATTACCACATAATTTCAGGCAATGCAAGCGCCACGCGGCCATTGCCAGCAAAAAACCCGCTCAGTGAGCGGGTCCTTCAGTAGCTCGTAGGGGAATCGAACCCCTGTTTCCGCCGTGAGAGGGCGGCGTCTTAACCGCTTGACCAACGAGCCGTATCTGCGGTGCACTATGCATACTACTATAAATATTCCGTGATTGCAAGCACTTTTTGATATTTTGCACTTATACAGACGGATGCATGCCCCGCGCCCTGTGCTACAGCTCGCACACCGCCCGCCGGAGCGGAAGGATCCTGCGAGGCGTGACGGAGAGGCTGTCCACACCCATGGCAAGGAACGCCGGTGTCTGCTTTTCATCCGAGGCGATCTCGCCGCAGATCGAGACCGGAATGCCGGCGGCGTGTCCCGCTTCAACGGTCATGCGGATCTCTCTCATCAGGGCAGGATGGCAAGGCCTGACAAACGGCCGGAGCGTCGGATTCTGCCGGTCCATGGCGCAGGTGTACTGCAGGAGGTCGTTCGTCCCGATCGAAAAGAAATCGGCAAGTTTTGCGAGTTCTTCCGCACAGAGCACGGCCGCGGGCGTCTCGATCATGACGCCGAGCTGCACTTCCCCTGCGTTCTTTCCCTCCTGCATGAGCTCCGAACGGCACTCCCTGAGGATATCCCTGGATACGCGCACTTCTTCGGGATCCGAGATCATCGGGAGCAGAATGCGGATATCGCCGTATGCCGCGGCGCGGAGCGCGGCGCGAAGCTGCTTTTTGAAGAACGCCGTGTGCATCAGGCTGACGCGGATCCCGCGCAGTCCGAGCGCCGGGTTGCTCTCGGGCTCCATGTGCAGGTACTCCGCGCTCTTGTCGGACCCGATGTCGAAGGTACGGATGACGACCGGCCTGCCGGCCATCGCCGCGGCGATCTCACGGTACACTGCGAACTGTGTCTCCTCCGACGGCTCCTCCTCGCTGTCAAGGAAAAGGAATTCCGTCCGGAACAGCCCGATCCCGTCCGCGCCGTTCCGGATGGTGATCCGAAGCTCGGCGGGATCCCCGATGTTGGCGAGAAGCAGGATCTTCTTCCCGTCCGACGTCACGCTTTCCCTGTCTCTGTATTCGTCCAGGATCCGCTCCGTCTCCCGGCGCTTCTCCTCTTTTTTCCTCAGCTGCATCTTCAGCTGTTCATCCGGGCGCAGATATACTCTTCCCGCTTCCGCATCCAGAGAAACTTCCTGCCCGTCCCAGAGTCCGCTCAGTTCCTCACACCGGACGACAGCCGGGATCCCGAAGCTCCGGATCAGGATCGCCGCGTGCGAGTCGAAAGATCCTTCCTTCAGAATGACGCCGAGCAGTTCCTCTCTCGGAAGCTGGAGGATCTCAGAGGGAAGCAGATCCCTGGCCGCGAGGATATACTTCTCATGCTGAGGAGCGTCTGTTTTCTTTCCGGTCTCTGTTCCGGCGCCCGCGTTTTTCCCTTCTTCTGTGCTTCGCAGACGGGCGAGGTATTCTTTCCCGACGTCGAGGATGTCTTTCTGGCGGTCGTAGAGGAGACGGTCTCCCGAGCGGCTGATAGCCCAGGCAGCATACGCAAAAGCTTCCTGCACCGCGTACTCCGCCGAGTAGCGCTGCAGTTCCATCAGGCTGTCACGGAACTTCCGGAGTCCTTCGTCCTCCAGGATCATCTGACGGGAGAGGTAGATGCCTGCCTGCTCCTTCATTCCGGCACTGCGTGCGCGCTTCTCCTCTTCCTCATAATAGGAAAGGAGCGCCTTTCTCGCCCGCTCCGCCCTGCCGAGTTCCTCGGCGGCGTCGCCGTGAGCGCGCCCGATCACCTGCGCCGTCCCTTCCTTGCGGAAGCGGATCGGCCCTGTCACGATCCCATCCGATATTCCGGTCGCGGAGAAGAATCTGTCTCTTCTTCCGCCGGAGCTGCTCTCACTCATAGTGGTCTCCAAAGAGGTCAAACAGGCTGATCTGGTTCGTCTCCGGCAGGTCGCCGAACAGCCCGAGTTCATGCATCTTGTCGATGACGGTCTGGGAGACGCGCGTCCGAAGCCGGAAGTCGTCCCTCGAGATGAACGGCCCGTCCTTCGCCGCTTCTTCCACAGCGTCTGCGGCCTTCTCGCCCATGTTGTCGATGCTCGTGAGCGAGGGCATCAGTTTGCCGTCGATGATCTGGAACGACCGCGCCTTCGCGCGCATGATGTCGATCGGCATGAATTCATAGCCTCTCGCGTACATCTCCCGCACGAGGTACATGTCGTCCAGCGTGTCCTTTTCCTTGTTCGAAAGCGTATCCTTGCGCCGTGTATAGTCCTCGATCGTGTAAAGGAGCGCCTCCTGCCCCCGGCACATGATCTCGTAAGAGAACGCGGATGCCCGGATGCTGAAGTAGGCGGCGTAATACGCGAGCGGATAGTAGACCTTGAACCACGCGATGCGCAGCGCCATCATGACGTAAGCCGCCGCGTGCGCGCGCGGGAACATGTACTTGATCTTCAGGCAGGAATCCACGTACCAGTCCGGGACGTTCGCCTCCGCCATCGCTTCCCGCATTTCCGGCTTCAGGCCTTTGCCTTTTCTGACGCTCTCCATGATCTTGAAGGACATCGACTTCTCGACGCCTGTCATGATCAGGTACGTCATGATGTCGTCTCTCGTGCAGATCGCCGTGGAAAGCGTCGCCTTCCCCTCCCGGATGAGCTCCTGCGCGTTGCCCAGCCACACGTCTGTTCCATGCGAAAGGCCCGAGATGCGGATCAGTTCCGCGACCGTCACCGGCCTCGTGTCGTCGAGCATTCCGATGACGAACTTCGTTCCCATCTCCGGGACGCCGAGAACACCGAGGTCGATTCCGCCGTTTTCTTCCGGCGTGATCCCCAGCGCTTCCGTGCTGCTGAACAGGCTCAGAACCTTGTCGTCGTGGATCGGGATCGTCATGGGATCCACGCCTGTCAGATCCTGCAGCATGCGGATCATCGTCGGATCGTCGTGTCCGAGGATGTCGAGCTTCAGCAGGTTGTGATCGATCGAGTGATAGTCGAAGTGCGTCGTGACGATGCCGCTCTCCGCGTCGTTCGCCGGGTTCTGTACCGGGGTGAAGGTGTTGATGTTCTCTCCCATCGGCAGGACGACGATGCCGCCCGGGTGCTGCCCGGTGCTTCGCCGGATCCCCGTGCATCCTTTTAGCAAGCGCTCGATCTCGCAGCGGCGCTTCTCGACGCCTTTGCGCTCGAAATAGTTTTTCACATATCCGTAAGCCGTCTTGTCGGCGACAGTCGCGATCGTCCCCGCCTTGAACGTCTGCTCGTGCCCGAAGATGACCTTCGTATAGGCGTGCGCCTTGCTCTGGTATTCCCCGGAGAAGTTCAGGTCGATATCCGGCTCCTTGTCGCCCTTGAATCCGAGGAACGTCTCGAACGGGATGTCGAAGCCGTCCTTTTTCAGCGGTTTGCCGCAGTGCGGACACAGCCTGTCCGGCATGTCGAACCCGACGCCGCCCCGGTACTTCAATACTTCAGGAGAATCAAAATCACTGTAGAAGCAGTTCGGGCAGTAATAGTGCGGTGCAAGCGGATTGACCTCCGTGATGCCCGCCATCGTCGCTGCAAAAGAGGAGCCGACCGAACCCCGCGATCCGACGAGGTATCCGTCCTCGACGGATTTCCACACCAGTTTCTGCGCGATGATGTACATGACGGAGTAACCGTTTGTGATGATGGAATTCAGCTCGTGCTCCAGCCGGTCCGCGACGATCTGCGGCAGCGGGTCGCCGTACATGCTGTGAGCCTTGTCGTAGCAGATCCTCCGGAGCGTCTCATCGCTGTTCGGGATCACAGGCGGGCACTTATCCGGCCTGACCGGCGAGATCGCCTCGATCTGTGCGGCGATTCTGTGCGTGTTCAGGATGACGACTTCTTCCGCCTTCTTCTGTCCGAGATAGGCGAACTCCTCCATCATCTCGTCCGTCGTCCTGAAATACAGCGGCGCCGGTTCCTCTTCCGCCATACCCATGCCGTCCTGGATGATCGTGCGGTAGATCTCGTCCTCCGGATCCATGAAGTGCACGTCGCCGGTCGCTACGACCGGTTTGCCCGCAGCTTCTCCCAGCTGCACGATGCGCCGGTTCAGGTTCAGGAGATCTTCCTCCGTCCGTATGTCCGGATACCGGTCACGGTATTTTTCCGACAGAAGGAAACGGTTGTTGTCCCGCGGCTGGATCTCCAGATAGTCATAGAAGCTGACGATACCCGCGATCTGTTCGTCGCCCCTGCCCTCGAGAAGCGCCTCCATCAGTTCGCCCGAAACACAGGCGCTGCCGACGAGCAATCCTTCGCGGTGCTTCATGAGCAGGCTCTTCGGGATACGCGGCCGCTTCGCGAAATACTTCAGGTGGGACTCGCTGATCATCGTATACAGGTTCACGCGTCCCGTTTCGTTCCTCACGAGAAGCACGCAGTGATTCGTATGGAGATGTTTGATGATATCCGGCGTGCTCTCGCCGAACTCCTCCAGTTCCCCGATCGTGGACACACCTCTACCGAGGACGCGCTCCAGCTCTTTCCGGAAGATCCCCGCCGTCGCTTCCGCGTCGTCCACCGCACGGTGATGGTGCTCCAGGCTCACGCCGAGGAGCTTCGCGACCGCATCCAGCGTGTACCTGGCATGTCCCGGGAGAAGGACTCTCGCAAGTCCCGCCGTGTCCAGGGACGTCGGAGCAAAAGGAAGGCCCTGCCGCCTCGCGTTCTCCCTCACAAAGCCGACGTCGAAACCGACGTTGTGGCCGACGAGCATCGCGTCCCCGCAGAATTCGAGAAACCGCGGCAGTATCTGCTCAATCGTCTCCGCGCCGAAAACCATGGAATCGGTGATGCCGGTCAGCTGCGTGATGCGGTAAGGGATGGGCTCCCCGGGATTCACGAATTCCGAGAACCGCCCCGTGATCTCGCCGTTTTCGATCTTCACGGCGCCGATCTCTATGATCTTGTTCTTCGTCGGGGAGAAACCGGTCGTCTCCAGATCAAATACGACGTAGTCCGCGTGCAGCGAAGTCTCTTTCGTCTCCTTCTCCCCGATGGCGACGCACTGGTCGATGTCGTCGACAAGATAGCACTCGACGCCGTAGATCACCTTGAAAAAGTCTTTATCCTCGATCTTCTCCAGTCCTTTGCTCACGCGGTCTTTATTGGCCGCCGACAGGAGATCCTCCCTGGCGTGGTTCGCGTCCGGAAATGCCTGCACGTTCCCGTGGTCAGTGATCGCGATCGCCGGCATTCCCCAGCGGTACGCCCGCTTTACGAGATCCTTGCACTCGCTGACGCCGTCCATGTCGCTCATCTTCGTGTGGCAGTGGAGCTCGATGCGCTTCATCTCGTAGTGGTCTTCGCGCATCGTTCGGAAAGACGGGATCTTCATGATCCCCGTGACGTGCCCCATGACGAGCTCGTGGTCGAAGGCGTCCAGCGTCGGAACGCCCTTGACCCGCACAAAAACGCCGGGCTTCACAGCCGTCAGGAACTCCTCCGCGTCGTCCGTCGCGACGAACACTTTGCAGTAGATGGAGTCCGTATCGTCTGTAAGCGAAAATTTGACGATCGTCTTGTTGTTCCGGATGTCTCTGCGGTCGGTGTCCATGACGCAGCCGCGGATCACCGTCTCGCCGATCTCGCCCACGATGTCCGCGATCGGCACCGAAGTCCCGTCGACCTCACGGCCGTAGACCACGTCCGGATTTTCGGACCGTTTGAGCGGAAGGTTTCCCTTTCCTCTCCCCTGTGCCTTTCCGGAACCCTTTCCGCCGGAAGAGGTGCGCCCGGAGCCCTTTCCCCCGGAGCTGTTTCCGGCATCTGCCGCGGGGGTCTCCGCGGATACGGCGTCCGCTGGCTGAGGAATGTATTCTGCTGCCACGGAAATATTGCTTCCCGCGGATCCCGCATCGTCCCACGGGAGGTCCACAGGCTGTGCTGCAGCGGGGGCTTCCTCCTCCGCATATGCGTCCTTCACATACTCCGGCTCATACTCCGGTACATGATCCAGCGCATATTCCGGCATGGGTGCAGGCGCAGGCGCGGAAACGTCTTCGCGGACGCGCCGGATGTGCTGTGTTTTCTCGTCTGTATATGCCACGGCAAACTTCGCCGGAACGCCGCAGCGCTCCTCGAAGATGCTGTTCAGCCCGCGGAGAAGCCGCTCTTCGCCGTCCCTCGCGAAGCAGTTGTCATGAAGCGTCAGAATGACGCGCTCCCCGTCCGGATAGCTGATCTTCGCCTCCCGGAACACGCGTCCCAGGACCGGCGAGAATGCGGCGATCTCATAGGCGATGGAATCCCGGTAGGCATCCATCAGATGGCGCGGCGTGTACTGGGAAGAAAGCTCGTACCGCTCCGTGATGAGGACTTTCCGGCCGGCATCTCTTAAGACCTGGCGCGCGATCTCCAGCTGCATCTGCTCGGCGTAGCGCCGGTGGATCAGATGGCGCGAAGAAAGACGGATCCGGAGCGCTGTCCGCATCCGGTCCGTCGTCAGTTTTTCCACCTGCGTCTCCGCAAACAGTTCCGTCAGCTGCCGGTTCACCCGCAGTGTCGGGAACACGTCAAAAAATGCTTTTCCCATTCCTTATGTCCAGTGATCCAGTTCGTCCTTCAATGCGTTCAGAAGTTCATTTTCGGGCAGCTTGCGGACGATCTCACCTTTTTTGATCAGGATCCCTTCTCCCTGGCCGCCGGCGATGCCGATATCCGCCTCTTTCGCTTCCCCCGGCCCGTTGACCGCGCAGCCCATGACCGCGACTTTGATGCGAAGATCCGGATAAGACTGCACCAGGGTCTCCACCTGGGAAGCGAGCCCGATGAGGTCGATCTTCGTTCTCCCGCAGGTCGGGCACGAGACCACTTCGATCCCGCTCCTGCGCATGCCGAGATCCTGAAGGATCATCTTCGCCGCCTTGATCTCCTCCACGGGATCCCCTGTGAGCGAGACGCGGATCGTGTCGCCGATCCCCTCGTTCAGGATCACGCCGAGGCCGACCGCGGACTTGATGCTGCCTGAGTAGACCGTTCCCGCTTCTGTAATACCGACGTGAAGCGGATAGGGAGTCCTGCCGGCGATCAGCCGATGGGCAGCGATCGTCATCGGCACATCCGTCGATTTGATGCTGATCACGATGTTGTCGTACCCGCACTCCTCGATCATATGAACCTTGTCCAGCGCGCTCTCCACCAGTCCCTCCGGCGTCACGCCCCCGTATTTCTCTACGAGATCGCGCTCCAGGGAACCGCTGTTGACACCGACGCGGATCGGGATCTCCCGCTCCTTCGCGCAGTCGACGACGGCGCGGATCCTGTCTTTGCCGCCGATGTTCCCGGGATTGATCCGGATCTTGTCCGCACCGTTCTCCATCGCGCGGATCGCCATTTTATAGTCAAAGTGGATGTCCGCGACAAGCGGGATGTGGATCTGCTTTTTGATTTCCGTGATCGCGGCAGCCGCCGTCTCGTCCGGCACCGTGCAGCGGACGATCTCGCACCCGGCCTCCTCCAGCCGGAGGATCTGGCGCACCGTCGCCTCCGCGTCCTGTGTCGCGGTATTGGTCATCGACTGGATCGCGACCGGGCATCCACCCCCGATCGTGACACTGCCGATCCTGATCTGCTTCGTATCATCTCTGTATGTCATATCAATTCCTCGCTGTGGCAAAGCCGCGGATGCAGTCCTGCCGGATGCGGTACCCGTCATCTGAAGAAGCGGGAGATATCGTTGAACAGCACAAACACCATGAGCACCGCGAGCGCCAGCGCGCCGGCGAGATGCACATATCCTTCCCTTTCCGGCGGGACCGGTTTCCCGCGCACCGCCTCGATCAGGAGGAAGACGAGCCTTCCGCCGTCGAGTGCAGGCAGCGGCAGCAGGTTCATCACGCCGAGATTGATGGACAGGAGCGTCGCAAGGTTCAGGAAGGTCAGGAGCACCGCGCTCAGGCCGTATGGACTGACTTCCTCATACGTGTCGTCGACGATCTTGACGACGCCCACGGGTCCCGACAGGTCGTCCCTGCTGAAGTGTCCCGTGAAAATGGAACCGATCGACTTCCAGGTCGCCCGGAACCAGTATTCCGCCTCGTACAGCGTATACGGGAAGACCTTCAGCGCGCTGAGCTTCACGTACTCTCCGCTTCCCAGCAGTCCGATGTAGTACCGGCCTGCATCCTCGTAATACTTCGGCGTCAGTGTCGTCTCCATCGTCTCGCCGTCTCTCTCGAAAACGATCCGGAGCGGCTCTCCGTAGTTCATCAGAGAGACGAGACTGATCTCCCGGTAAATATGGATCTTCTCCCCGTTGATCGACCGGATCACATCGCCCGGCCGGATCCCCGCCTCCTCCGCGGCGGAGTCTTCCATGATCTGTTGGATCACCGGAAGATCCGTCCCGTCGAAAGAGACGATCAGGAAAGCGAACAGCAGTCCCAGAAGGAAATTGGCCACCGGTCCTGCGAGCACGGTAGCGATGCGGGCCCAGACGCCCGCGTTCGGAAACGAATGCTCGTCCATGGAAGCCGGCTTCCCGTTCTCCAGGCCGTTCAGCCCGTCGAAGATGCACGCACCGCCGATCGGGAGCGCCTTCAGGCAGAAGTTCGTCTCCCCGGCGTGCCGGCTCACCAGCGTCGGTCCCATGCCGATGTCAAACTCCACGACGCGGATGCCGTGCCTGCGCGCGACCGCGTAGTGTCCGAATTCGTGCGCGATCACGATCACGCCGA
>JAEEGL010184234.1_pt1 | contig 13153 bp, 3 predicted proteins | sample 9134231 | NCBI WGS metagenome assembly JAEEGL01 (sample SAMN16246548, study PRJNA631951) | gut metagenome | biome: gut microbiome; feature: rumen; material: fiber-attached | host: Bos | place: Iran: Karaj | collected 2018-10
GTCTTGGCGGAATTTTCTGCAGTAGAGTTACTTACGGTAAAAGTCTACAAGCTTAACCCACCTCTTGGGGGACAGATGGATTCGGTCAGCGTCGAGGTGACCGTGACGCGCCGTTAACTCCCTATCAAGTTCGCCCCAACGTTCACTGTTCTTATGTTGTTCTAAGGTTGTTCTTATGTTGTTCTTATGTTCTAAACCTTAGAACAACATAAGAACAACCTTAGAACAACATAAGAACAGTCGAAGTTGGTACGGTGTTGGTAGGGTGAAGGTGTTGGGAATTAGAGTTCTCCGTTATCGTGGAAACTGTAGTAGCCAGGGTGTCCGTCGGCACCGATGGCGATGATGAGGTGCTCTGTAAGGTTGATTTGCAGCAGTTTGCCGGCTTCGAAGAGTGTCTGTGTCAGCCGTCGGTCTTCGCGGCTCGGCCGCAGGTTGCCGGCCGGGTGGTTGTGCAGGACGGCTACTTTCACGGCTTTGCACTCCAGCGCTCCGCGGAAAAGGATGCGGGCGTCCACGGTGGTTTCGGTTTGTCCGCCCATGGCAATGCGCTGGCGTGCAAGTACTTTGTTTCGGTTTGAGAGGTATACCGCCCAGAACTCCTCGTGGTCGAGGTCGGCCAGGAGGGGCGACATGTAGTTGAAGAGGTCATTGCTGTCTCTCAAAATCAGCTCTTTAGCGTTGCTTATCTCGCCCTGCATGCGCCACCCCAGCTCGAGTGCTGCCAGCAGGGTGGTGGCTTTGGCGGTGCCGAGGCCGTGGATGGCGGATAGGTGGCTGAAATCCAGGCGGGAGAGTCCTGTGAGGCTGTTGCCGGTAAGGTTGAGCACTTCTTTGGCCACATCAACGGCGTTTTTACCAGGGACACCGCTGCGTAAGAGTATTGCAATCAGCTCAGCATTAGAGAGTTCCTTCTTTCCGTGGAGGAGCATTTTCTCGCGTGGACGGTCCTCGTCGGCCCACTCCTTTACGGTGAGTGATTTTTTTTCTTCCATATCTTGCTGTATCTCTTGAATTTTGGTGCAAAGATACATCTTTTTTTTGGAAAATTATTGCTATATTAATATTTTTTCTTATCTTTGCACATTCAAAGTGCAAAAGAAACAAAATATAAATATACACATAAACTATGCAGAATAAAGGACTTATCAGATTTTTGGCATGGGCTTTCGCATTGGTTTGTTTGTTCCAATTGTCGTTTACGTTTGTGACAAGCAGTGTTGAGAGCAAAGCTAAAAAAGCAGCTGAAAACTACATCAAAAGTGAGCAAACGCAGAAACTTGTAGCTGACCGTACCGCCGACGCGGTAGAGCAGCAAATCCTTGTAGACTCCCTGCGCAATGCCCGTGAGGCACGCTACCTTGACTCGATGGCTACCGAGAAAGTCTATCTCGGCTACACCTACCGCCAGTGCCAGAGCCGCGAAATCAATCTCGGCCTTGACCTGAAAGGCGGTATGAACGTGATGCTTGAGGTGTCGACCGTGGACGTTGTCCGCGCCCTCGCCGACCACACCGAGGATCCCCTCTTCAACCAGGCTATCGACAACGCTCTGGCAACTCAGAAGAAGAGCACCAACCGTGACTTCGTGTCGATTTTCTACGAAGAGATTGTCAAGCTCGACCCCAATGTCTCCCTCGCTTCTTACTTCAGCGGTCAGCTCCGCGACAAGATTAAGCTCGGCGACAAGAATGACGATGTCATCAAGGTTGTCAAGGAAGAGGCCGCCGGTGCCTATGACCGTACCTACCAGATTTTGAGCCAGCGTATCGACAAGTTCGGCGTGGCCCAACCCACCATCCAGAAGCTTTCGGCTTCGGAGCGCATCCTGGTTGAGCTTCCTGGTGTGAAGGAGCCCGAGCGTGTCCGCAAACTCCTGCAGGGTACTGCCCAGCTGGAGTTCTGGCAGACCTACGATAACACCGAGGCTATCCGTTTCCTCGATGCCGCCAATACCTATCTGGCTTCCGTCAACACCGAAGTTGAGTCGACCGAAGAAGAGGTCGCCGAAGAGGTCGCTGAAGAGAAAGACAGCACCGAGGCTATGCTTGAGCAGTTGACTGCCGACAATACCCCCGCCGCCGCCCAGTCGGCCGATATGGAGGCTTTTGTGAAGAGCAACCCCCTGCGCGCCAAGCTGCAGTTCTACGTCGACCAGAACGGTCAACCCCTGCAGGGCCCGATTGCCGGTCTTGCCAGCGGCAAGGATCGTGCCGACATCAGCGCCATGCTCGAGAAAGCTGCCGCCAAGAAGGTCTTCGACCCCCGCACGGTGAAGTTCCTCTGGTCGGCCAAAGCTGACGAACACTTCGGTGGCGACGTGTATGTGTTGTATGCCATCAAGATTACGACCCGCGACGGTTCTGCTCTGTTGGACGGCGGTTGCATCAGCGATGCACGCCAGGACTTCTCCACCGTCGGCGGTAATGAGATTTCTATGACAATGAATAGCGAGGGTGCGCGTGAGTGGAAACGTATCACGGGCGAGAATGTGGGCAACTGCATCGCCATTGTTCTGGACGACCAGGTCTATTCGGCTCCCCGTGTCAACGGTGAGATTGCCGGCGGTCGTTCCTCCATCACGGGCGACTTCTCGCTTGAGGAAGCCAAGGACCTTGCCAACATCCTGAAGTCCGGTAAGCTGCCCGCTCCCGCCGTCATCGTGCAGGAGGCTGTGGTTGGACCTTCGCTGGGTCAGGAGTCCATCCGTAACGGTCTTATCTCCTTCATCCTTGCCTTCATCGTGGTGCTCATCTACATGGTCATCTTCTACAACCGTGCCGGATGGGTCTCTGTGGCAGCCCTTATTACTAATGTATTCCTACTTATTGGTATATTGGCCTCCATTGGCGCTGTGCTGACGCTGCCTGGCATCGCCGGTATTGTGTTGACCATGGCAATGGCAGTGGACGGCAACGTGATTATCTATGAGCGTGTGAAGGAAGAGTTGCGCGCAGGCTCCAGCTTGGCCAACGCTGTGGAGAACGGTTTCAAGAATGCTTACTCTGCTATCATCGACGGTCAGGTGACCACCTTCCTGCTGGGTCTGGTGCTTATCATGTTCGGCTCGGGTGCTGTGCAGGGCTTTGCCGTCACGCTGTGTATCGGTATTGTTACCTCGCTGTTTACCTCCATCTTCATCACCCGTCTGATTATCGACAGCAATCTGAATCATCATCGCAAGCTCAACTTCTCCTTCCCCTTCTCGGAGAACTTCCTGCGCAATGCACATGTTGATTTCATCGGCAAACGCCGTATTTTCTATATCATCGCCGGTGTGGCGATTGTTATCTGCGTCGCCAGCTTCTGCTTCCGTGGCCTGAGTTTCGGTATTGACTTCTCGGGTGGCCGTACCTATGTGGTGCGCTTCGACCAGCCCGTCAATGCTGTCGAGGTCCGTTCGGCTTTGGCTGACCAATTCGAGGAAGCTCCCGAGGTGAAGACCTATGGTCCCAGCAACCAGTTGAAGGTGACGACCAAGTATAAGATTGCTGAGGACGGTGACGCTGTGAAGAACGAGATTGTGGAGAAACTCTATGCCGGAACAAGCAAGTACTTCTCCCAGCCCATCAGCGTCGAGGAGTTCAAGTCGACCGAGACCAACCCGCTGGGTATCATTCAGGCCGACCAGGTGGGTGGCACCATCGCCCATGACAATCTGGTTCATTCCATTTGGGCTGTTATCGGTGGTCTGCTCGTGATGTTCGTTTACATCGGCCTCCGCTTCCGCAGCTGGCGCTTCGGTATCGGCTCGGTGGCGGCTTTGACCCACGATACGATTCTTGTGATTGGTATCTTCTCTCTTCTGTATGGTCTGCTCCCCTTCAACCTGGAGGTTGACCAATACTTCATCTCTGCGGTGCTGACCGTCATCGGTTACTCTATCAATGCCACGGTGGTTATCTTCGACCGCGTGCGTGAATACCGCAAGCTCTATCCCAAACGTGACCTTATCACACACATGAACGACGCTATCAACTCGACCTTGGCTCGTACGGTGAATACCTCTGGTACCACCTTTGTCACCTTGCTGATGATGTTCATCTTCGGCGGTGAGGTGATTCGTGGCTTCATTTTCGCCCTGTTGGTCGGCGTCCTCGTCGGTGTCTTCTCGTCGCTCTGCATCGCCTGCTCGATTGTCTATGAGATTTCGGGCAAGAAGAAAACCAAAGAGTTGGCGCAGTAAAACCCCACTAATTGAGAAAATAAATAAAATCAATAATCTCTTTACACGTAAACGCAATGAGAATGTTTAGAAAAGTACTATTGACATTCGGACTCTTGCTGATGGCGGAAATGGTTGGTTTCGCCCAAGGTACCCTGAAAGGTACCATTACCGATGCGAAAACGAAGGAGCCTATGCCTTTCGTCAACATCGTTGTCAAGCAGGACGGTAAACAGGTACATGGCGGTCAGACCGACTTTGACGGTATCTACACCATTAAACCTCTCGCTGTCGGCAAGTACGACATTGAAGTTTCTTCGGTAGGTTACAACCGCTATATTCAGACGGGTATCAATGTGAAGGCTTCCGGTTTTACGGTTGTTGACATTGCCCTTAACCCGACCGCCACTACCCTTGAGGCTGTGGATGTTGTGGCAGACAGGGTTCCCGTCATCGAAATCGGTTCTGCCGAGCAGGGTGCTCGTCTCTCGAGTGACGATATCGCCCGTATGCCTGGTACCTCCGTCGAGAGCATCGTAGCCTCGGTGGGTGGTATCGGATACAACGACGGTGGTACCGGTACTGCTCGTGGTGAGGGTAACATGGTCACCATGCAGGGTAACGTCCGTAAACGTACCGGTATCAATGTGCCGAAAGATGCTATCGCTGAGATTCAGGTTATCCTTGGTGGTACGCCTGCTAGCATCGGTGAGGCTATCGGCGGTACCCAGATTATCACCCTTAAACCGCCAACGAGCCAATTTAAAGGTATGGTCCGTTGGGAGGGCTATCTGGACTATCGTCTGCTCAACACGTTGATGGTCTATCTTACCGGTCCTGTGTACAAACAGCCTATCAAGGACGAAAACGGCAATGTGACCGGTGACCGTGCCATGATTGGCTTCCGTCTGACAGGTCAGGCCCAGTATGAGAATTCCCCGTTCTATCGTGTGAAGGGTTATCGTTATCAGATTGTCAACGACGATTTGGTTCGTCAGTTCGAGCAAACTCCTTTGTCGTATGATCCTCTCACCGGTGGTGTCAACTATACCGCTGAGACGCAGTTGCGCAAGGAGAGTTTCCATGAGATTACCCGTTTGACCAAGAAGGATTTCGGTGGTGATGCCACTCGCGTGCCTAACCTGCAGTATTACAGTGTTGCCATGGAAGGTGCTCTGGACTTCCGTTTCTCGGATTATGCCACTCTTACCCTGACGGGTGAGTTCAGTGCTTACCATTCGCCCAGTACCACTCTTTCGCCTCTTTCGATGCAATATTCCGGCTCGGTGGTGGGCGAGGGTTTAACCTATGGCATCACGGCAGACTTCACTCAGCGTTTCCCCGATGCTGAAACCTCCAACGAGGATGAAGCCAAAGCCACTTCGCACATCAAGAATGTGATGTACAACCTCACTGCCATGTACAGCCGCTCGACTTCGCGTTCGTTCCATGAGGAGTTTGGTAGCAGTATTAATGATATTTTCAAGTATGGTTATATTGGTAAGTTTGAGACTCAGAAAATCCCCAGCTACGAACTTAAGCAGTACAACTATAATGGCGTTCAGCAGTGGGCCATGGTGCAGAACAACTGGAGCGACCGTGTGAAATACATTTCGGGCAGCGGTTCGCAGTATAACCCTGTTTTGGCTCAATACAACGAGCAGTTGTTCACCTCTGATGAATTCCAGAGCATTCAGCCTTATCTGACCACGATTGACTACATCCGTCTGTATAAGGGTCTGTACAATGGTGACTCTCCCTCGAGCATTTATGGCTTGATTAGCAATGTCGGTGTGCAGAGCACAGGCTTCTCAAAAGCCCAGAATGACTACCTCTATCTGCAGGCTAAGGCTTCGGCCGATGTTTATGGTCACGAAATTGAAATTGGTGTCCAATATGACCAGATGTGGCAATCTTCCTACTCGGTGGCTGCCTATAGCATCTGGACTCTGATGCGCCAGAATGCGAACTACCACATCTCGCAGATGGATGAGGACAATCCTATCTTCGAGCAGCGTGGTTCCCAGCTGTATGTGAACTATAACAGACTTCTGGACCGTGACCGTCAGACCGCGTTCGATGCAGCTTTCCGTCAGTACTTGATGGAGAACGGCATCACGCAGGATGGTGAGCGTGTCGGAGAGCTGACTTGGATAGACATTGACCGCTATTCGCCTGACGACTTTGTCAAGGCCGCCAACTATCTGGGTCTGGAGAATGCCATGGGTATGTTCTCGGCCGATGAGCTGTTTAACAGCGGTAATTCTTATGTGAGTTATCTTGGTTATGACCACACGGGTAAGAAATACAATGGTGCTAATTGGAGCCTCGATAAGTTCTTCAATGATCCGAACGAGCGACTCCTCCCCTCGTTCTCTCCCATTTATGTGGCTGGTTACATCCAGGATAAGTTCTACTTCCAAGACCTTATCTTCAACGTTGGTGTCCGTCTCGACTATTTCAACGGCAACCAGTATGTGCTGAAAGATCCCTATCTGTTGTATGAATCCTATACGGTTGCTGATATTCGTGCCAACCGCAACCTGATTTCCGGCGGTGACTCCTACCTTGATCAAGCCGGTGATAATTGGGTTCCTTATGTGGACCAGGTGCCCGATAAGGACAATCCCAACTACCAGCCCAAGATTGTCGGTTATCGTTCTCCCGACGGTAAGTGGTATGATGCCACCGGTTCTGAGGTTTCTTCGCCGAGTGCTGTCAACGGTACCTCCGGTAAGCCGACGCCTTTCCGTACCCCCAGCGGCCAAAACGCCAAGGAGAACAATACGGTTTCGGCTGACGCTTTTGAGCGCTATACTCCCCAAATCGTGGCTATGCCTCGTATCGCCTTCTCCTTCCCAATCGGTGAGAAGTCGCAGTTCAAGGCTAGTTATGACATTATTGCACGTCGTCCTTCTTCGGGATGGGAAGCCAGCTATCTGAGCTACCTGTATATGTCTCAGATTTCCTCTATCAGCAACCCCAACCTGAAGCCCGAGCGTATCACCAACTATGAACTTGGTTTCCAGCAGGCTCTCAATCAGTCGTCGGCCATCAGCGCTTCGGCCTATTACAAAGAGACTCGCGACCTTATCCAGCTTGTCCAGTATGCCGGTGCTGACCCCAACCCGAACTACTATAGCTATGACAACAAAGACTTCCGTACCATCAAGGGTGTTACGCTGGCTTATGACCTCCGTCAAACCAAGAATATCCGTGTCAATGCCAACTACACCTTGCAGTATGCTGAAGGTACCGGTTTGAATAGTGGTACGATGACTGAGCTTATCAAGGAAGGTTACACCACTCTGAAGATGCTCAACCCCATCAGCGATGACCGTCGTCACGAGTTCAAGGCCAATGTCGACTTCCGTTATGGTTACGGTCCTAAGTACAATGGCCCTGTTATCACCCGTGTGGTCACTGACAAGGAGACCGGTGAGAAACGTAAGAAAGAAGTGAAGCTGCTCGAGAACTTCGGTATCAACTTTATGGCCGTTGCCCAGTCGGGTCGTCCTTATACCAAGGCTTTCTCCAACTCGCAGCAAACCATTGTCGGTGGTTTCCGTGGTGCCCGTCTGCCTTGGGGCTTCTACTTTAATGTGGTTGCCGACAAGGTGTGGCCTATCAAGGTCGGAAAGCGTGAGACCTTTATCACCGCTGCTGTTACAATCAACAACCTCTTCGATATCCGTAATATTGTCGGAGTGTTCTCCGTCACCGGCAACCCCGAGGATAATGGTTATCTGACCGATCCTGAGACCCAGCAGGTGATTAACGCCTATCTTGATCCCCAGGCGTTCCGTGACATCTATACTATTGTTCTCCGCAACGGCACCTGGAACTACTCCAGCCCGCGTACTATTAAATTGTCTGTGTCCTATAACTTCTAATCCAACAGCGAAAAAAATTATTAGAGATGAAAAGTATATATAGCAAACTTGTTTTGTTTTCCTTGCTGATGCTCACGATGTCGGCTTCGGTATCGGCGCGTGAATGCATCGAGTGCATGAAAACCAACACGAAGAGCCAGATTTCGCAGAGCAAAGCCGCCGCATGTAAGCGGGCCCAGAGTACTGCGGAACTTAACATCAACAATGTTAGAGCTCTGATTAACGGCTATGGTAACATGTGGTACGACGGCAGTGTGGCCCAGTATCACCTGCCCAAGAACAGCAATACCTGCCCGCTGTTCTGCGCCGCCTTGTGGATTGGTGGTACGGACGTTAATGACCAGCTCCGTATTGCTGCATTGAAATTCGGTAGCGAAGGTGATGACTATTGGCCCGGTCCGCTGAAGATTAATGGCACGGCGGCTATCGACCTCCCTGTGTGTAATGCATATGATAAGCATTGGATTATCACTAAGTCGCAGGTTTTGGAGCACAAAGCCCACTTCATTTATGGTGACGATCCCGCTGACCATTATGTCGTGCCCAATCCTGATAACTATGCCGAGTACCAGATGCCTGATGTCATCAATAATTGGCCGGCTAAAGGTCAGGGTGAAGATTTGACCCAATTCCTTGCACCATTCTATGATGCAGATGGTGACCTCGTGTACAATCCTTCCAATGGTGACTATCCTTATTATGATTTCGATAATGACCTCTGTCCGCGTACACTGAAAGCCATTGCTATTGCGAACAAAGAAAATTATGCTCCGGCAGCCTCGATGGAGGAGGAATACTATACCAGCCGTGGTATGGATGTCGTTAGAGGTAGTATTCTCTCAGACCAAGTTCTGAAAGGTGACCAAACTATCTGGTGGGTTTTCAATGATATGGGTAATACTCATACCGAGACGAAAGGCTCGAGTATCGGTCTTGAAATCCGTGCTCAGGCATTCGCCTTCTCCACTAATGATGAAATCAACAACATGACCTTCTATTCATACGAAATTATCAACCGTTCTTCGTATGAATTGCGCGAGACCTATTTCAGTCAGTGGGTTGACCCCGATTTGGGTTATGCTTGGGATGACTTTGTGGGTTGCGATGTCCGTCGTGGTCTTGGATATTGTTATAATGGTAAGTCGCAGGATACTCCTGGTTCGGGTAGTTACTCAGGTATGCCTCCTGCAGTGGGTATTGACTTCTTCCAAGGGCCTTATATGGATCCTGATGGTAAAGACAATCCTAAGATTGATATCGATAAAATTATTGGTGCTGGTTACACCAATGCACAAGTCAAGCAGTTGTTGAACAACTATAAAATGAAGAAGAAAGTGGGTGGTCAGGATTCTCTGGATGCCCGTGGTCGTCAGGTATATGACACTATTTCTATCTCTGACGATGCTGACCTCTTCTATGCTTATGACCCGCTTAGCTGGTATTTCCATGAAGGTGATGCTGTCGGAAACTGCGCTATCAATGGTGTGAACTTTGGTAATAATATCATTGATGATGAACGTTTTGGTATGCGTCGTTTTGTGTACTATGATAATAGCACCAACAATGTGTACGGTGAGCCCAACAAGGCAAGTGACTACTACAACTACTTGCGTGGTTTTTGGAAGAATGGTCAACGTATGCAATATGGTGGAAATGCGGTTTCGACAGGTGTCGATCCTGCCAATATTCCCTGCGACTTCATGTTCCCCGACAATAGTGATCCTTGGCACTGGGGTACAGATGGCATAATACCTACAGTCAACCCCATGGATTGGACTGAAGTTACTGCTGGTAACTCTCCGGGAGACCGTCGTTTCATGCAGTCGGCTGGTCCTTTCACACTTCGTCCGGGTGCTTTGAACTACATCACTGTGGGTATTCCTTTTGCTCAGGCTACTTCTGGCGAAGGTTCGTGGGCTTCGGTTGAGATGCTCCGTCAAATTGATGATATCTGTCAGGCACTTTTCGAGAACTGCTTCAAGGTGTTGGATGGCCCGGATGCTCCCACGCTGACTTGTCAGGAAATGAGTAATGAGGTTATCCTCTATCTTACATATGAAGAGAAGAATTCGAACAACTACAAGGAGAAATATCGTGAGATTGACCCCGCTATTCCTGCCAACTATATTGATGAAAATGGTAATCCCCAATTATATGACTCGGTCTCGAGAAGTTATATCTTTGAGGGCTATCAAGTCTATCAGTTGAAAGATGCTAACGTTTCTATTGCTGATATTAGTGATCCTTCCAAGGCTCGTTTGGTATATCAGTGCGATATTGAGAACTATTATGATACAGTTCTCATCACTCCGCTGCGTGACGCCAATGATTCGGTTGTTGGGTATGATACTTCAATCAATGAGACTCCCAGCCTGCCCATTGGAACGTTGGTTAACTATACTACTAACTCGGCTACCGGTCTTATCTCGGGTACTGTGATGGTGGAAGGTGCCAACAAGGGTATTCAGCATGTCATTCGCCTGACTACAGATGCCTTTGCTTCAGGAACAAGCACCAAGCTTGTGAACAACAGAGAGTACTACTACATTGCTATTGCTTATGCTCAGAACCGCTTCAAAGAGTATTCGCAGACCGATCCGGCTTACCTTGATGGTCAGAAAGAGCCGTATCTTGCCGGTCGTATGAACGAGAAGGGTGATGCTATCACTCCTATCACTGTTATTCCTCATGATCCTTCGGTTGAAAACGGTGGTGTTGTTGCACAGTCTGAATTTGGCATGTGTCCCAACATTATTCGTAAAGAAGGTTTCGGTAATGGCGGTTCGGTACTTCGCCTTGATGTCAAATCTATTGAAGAGTTGATGGGTAAGAAGGGTGAATATGGTATGGAACCTGGTTACTTCAAGGCTGTGAAACCTGGTGTTGGTGAGGAGGATCAGTCCCGTATGCAGCACCCCTGCATGTTGGCCAATCCTGTTTACCAAGAGAATTATGGTCCCATCAATGTTCGTGTCATCGACCCCCTCAAACTTAAAGCTGGTAGATATAACATTTATTTTAAGGCCTATAATAGTAACGGCGTACAGGTTACTCAGAATGAGTCTATCAAGGTTGATCAGTATACCCGTTGGTTCCTCATCCCTGAAGGTACAACGGATACCATCCCCTCGGATTTCACTATTGGTCGTTACAATGAACAGCTGTTCCTTGATTTAGGTATTGCCGTTACGTTGGTGAATGTTGATCCGTCTGCTACTACCATTGATATCGATGGTACGATTTATGATGGCAATAAGTTCAAGGGTTCTGACTTTGGTGGCGGTTCCTTCTATGGCGGTTTCGTCGCCGATGGTGCCTTACTCGGTTCGTCGATGTCCTTCGAGGATCCCTACAAGGCTTGGTTGAGCGGTGTGCCTGACAACGATTCTTACTATCCGTACAACTGGATACGTTCTGGTACGCAGTATGCTCCTAAGTCGTATTCGAATTTCAATACTCTTTCGACCAAGTATGATATCAATGTGGATACCTACCTTGATGAGGACTTCTTCAAAGGTTGGATTGACCCCAGGTATTCTGCTAATCAGTTGGATGCAGCTCCTGTTGAGAACTCTGGTACCGATAAGACTCAGATGTATGAGTCTGTTGTAGACGGTTTGTGGGCTCCTTATGGTTTGGTTTCGACCATGCCGTACCACCCCGGTTTCAGTTTTATGTACTATATGGCTAGCGACCACATTCTCGACAGTATCGACCGTCAAGCTCAAAAGGATTACAATAAGTATAAACTTGAGCGTATGCTGATGGTGAACTCGAAGAACTTGGCTCTTAACTATAATGAATTGGCCAAGTTGCCAAGTGTGCGTATTGTTTTGACCTCCGACACGACCAAGTGGACCCGCTGCCCGGTTATTGAAATGTGTGAGGATTATATGCAGGCTGAAGGCAATGCCCGTCGCTTCAGCGCCCGTAAACATCCGTCGGTTGATAAACTTGGCCGTTACATTGGTGGCGAAGGCGACTATGCTTATACCGGCACTGCTGATGTGAACAATCCTTCAAACCCCGCTTATATTGCCGACAGTGGTATGGGTTGGTTCCCTGGCTATGCCATCAATACGGTGACGGGTGAGCGTCTGAACATTATGTTTGGTGAAGACTCTCGCTTTGTACAGCATAATGGCCGCGACATGATGTGGAACCCGACCGATGATATCATGGAAGGCACGGAAAACTACGTCATGGGTGGTCGTCATTACGTGTATGTGATGAATGCTACCAAGCAAGCTTTCTACAATCAGTACATCAGTTCTTCCTACACCAAAGACTATTACAAGTACTATGTGACGCCTAGCTACGATGCTGGCCGTTGGGCAATGAGTTTGCTTCGTTCTGTAGAACGCTTTATGAAACTCAAACAGACGGGCACCAAGAACCCCGACTATTATCTTGGTATCACCCAGGAGCCCTCCATTATGTCGTCGCTGATGACCCGTGATCTGATGACTCGTGACTCCATCGCTCTGCTCTATGCTTCGGCAGCATGGGTCAATATGCCGTTGGTCAGTTCCTTCTACACCTTCAAGTATCCTGGTCAGAATGCCACTCTCAATGCTGGCTATCCGTCCAACGGTATCCCCACTGATGCTATCATTGACATCGACGTGCGTATGCCCTATAGCAGAAACATGTCCATGAATAATACGGTTGCCGATAGCTGTGGTGTGCGTGCTGTCAACCGTAACATGCCGTTCTATCAGTTTGTTATTAACGAATCGGATGCTGTGAAAGAGAATGTTGCCACAAGGGATGATGCACGTCAGACCTACATCGACTCAATCTTGAGTCTTATCAATGTGGTGCCCAATCCTTACTACAGTTACTCTGACTATGAGACTGCCAGCCAGCTTGAGACCAAGGTGCGTATTTGTAACCTGCCTACCGGAATCAACGAACAGGGTAAGCCCGAAGGCTGCTACATCCGCATCTATACTACCGATGGCACTTTGGTCCGTACGCTTGGTCCTGCTCCCGTCGGCACCTCTAACGCAGGCTCTGAGTTGGGTCAGCACCTCGATTGGGACCTACACAACCAGACAGGTATTCCTATCGCTGGCGGTGTATATCTGATACA
>JAEEGL011502834.1_pt1 | contig 13153 bp, 8 predicted proteins | sample 9134231 | NCBI WGS metagenome assembly JAEEGL01 (sample SAMN16246548, study PRJNA631951) | gut metagenome | biome: gut microbiome; feature: rumen; material: fiber-attached | host: Bos | place: Iran: Karaj | collected 2018-10
AATATATAGAATGGAAGAATTAAAGAGTGATTATAACAAAATGAAAGAAATGTTTTTTGATGATACTAATTCATTTGAAATAATAATGGATTTTATTAAAAATCTAGAAGTTACTATAAATTCAAATTAATTGTTATGAAGCTTAAAGCTTCGAATGACCAACCCTTAGGTCCACCAGAAGATACAGCACTCGAAACCGTCAAGATGTATAAATCAGGCGGTTGTCTTGGTTTAGTTATATATTTAGACAAGGATAAGATCGCTTAACGGCGATTTTTTCTTTTTATGTATTTTAATTGCTTCATAGTTTGGAATCGATTTATTGTTTTTTTGTGTTTACGAACTATTGACTAGCTCACTTCTCACCCTGCTTTTTTGTTTAATAACGGCTTAAATATTTACAATTGTTTTATTAATATTTAAAGATGAAATTGTAAGTATATTTGATAAGATTAAGCTATCAATTGAGTTAAAAATCGCAATTTTCCATGTAATATTAAATATATTAACTACAATAATGTTATTACCATTTATTAAATATTTAGTACTTGCATCTAACAAAATTATTAGAGACAAGAATGATACTACAAATATTTTGAGGTCAGTAGAATGAATGTAAACCCTTGAGACGGTATGCCAGCTTGCTGGAAAATAATTTAAAAAACATTTTTTTAGTAAAAATTGTGATTTTTTACTAAATATATTATGGGTGATGTTTTTTGAATAAATATGATGTTTTAAAAAAATATTTTGGATATAATGCCTTTAGAGGCGCACAGGAGGAGGTGATTGATTCACTTTTAGCTGACTATGATACAGTTGCTATTCTTAAAACTGGTGGTGGTAAGAGTGTGTGCTTCCAGATACCAGCATTAATGCGTGATGGTATTACATTAGTTGTAACTCCACTTATTTCATTAATGTATGATCAGGTAAGAGAATTAAAAGAAAGAGGGATTAATGCTTCATATATTAATTCATCTATGAGGGCTTATGAGCAAAGAGAAATATATAATTCGTTTAAGGATATTAAAATACTATATGTAGCTCCTGAGAGGTTGTCTAATAAGGAGTTTATATCATATATTAATAAGTATAAGGTTTCTTATTTAATAGTTGATGAGGCTCATACTATTATGTGGCATATGGATTTTAGAGAATCTTTTATGTCTATAAAGGATTTCTTAAAAAGCTTTAATTATAGAATCCCTTTAGGGCTGTTTAGCGCAACTGCTAATAAATATACTATTAATGAGATTAAAAGGGTGTGTGGTATTAATAATCCTAATATTATTAAATCATCCTTTGATAGACCAGATTTGTTTTATAGAATTATAAGAAATGAGAATAAGGTTTTATATATTATTAATTATCTTAAATCTCATAATAGTGCCGGTATTATATATTGTAATACTCGCAAGGAGGTTATGTCCTTATATGAGGTTCTTAAGAATAATTTTAAGGTATATTATTACCATGGTGGTCTTGAAAATGATATTAAGGAACGTAATCAGGATAGATTTTTAAAATCTAAGTCAGGCGTTATGATTGCGACTAACGCATTTGGTATGGGAATCAACAAGCCTGATATTAGATTTGTTATTAATTATTGTATGCCAGATTCTGTTGAGTCTCTATCACAAATGGTAGGTAGAGCTTCAAGAGATGGTAAGGGTGGAGAATGTGTTATTTTATATAATAATGTTGATATAAGAACAATATACTTTTTTATTCAGCAAATTGATTCTACGACTAAGTCTTTAGAAGAGATTAGAAGAGTAAAAAACTATAAGTATTTTTGCATGCAAAGTATAAAAAAAATACTTACTTCTAATGAATGTATTCACAAAAGTATGGCACGATATTTTGGTGAAACCATAAACTCGTGCAATAATATGTGCTCTAATTGTTTAAAAGGTTGACTTTTATTCTAAAATATTGTAGAATTGTGATACACGCGATGACTAAGAAGTAGTAATTTATATAGGCGTTTAGAGAAAAAGCGGTTGGTGAAAGCTTAAGTGGATGATAGATGAACTAGTCTTAATAGCGGGATACTGAACATATAATATAAGTAGGATATCACGTTACTCTACGTTACAGAGATAAATGAGGTAGATATTATATCTACGAACTTAAGGTGGTACCACGTTTATGACGTCCTCTAGATTTTCTAGAGGACTTTTTATATTTTAGGAGGAATAGTATGAAGAATTTTGAGAAGTATAAGAGATTTGAAACAATTAAGCTTAAGGATCGTACTTGGCCTGATAAGGAAATAACTAAGGCACCTATTTGGTGTTCTGTTGATTTACGTGATGGAAATCAAGCACTTATTACACCAATGAATATTGATCAAAAGGTTAGATTTTTTAAGAAGCTTGTTGAGGTAGGGTTTAAGGAGATTGAGGTAGGATTCCCTTCAGCATCACAAATTGAGTTTGATTTCTTACGCAAGCTTATTGATGATAATCTTGTGCCAGATGATGTTACATTACAGGTATTAACTCAAGCTCGTGAGCATTTAATTCGAAGAACTTTTGAGGCCGTAAAGGGATTACCAAGAGTTATTCTTCATATTTATAACTCAACTTCAGTTTTACAGCGTAAGGTTGTGTTTGGTAAGGATAAGGAAGAGATTAAGCAAATTGCAATTGATGGTGTTAAGCTTGTAAGACAGCTTGAAAGTGAATTTGATGGAGAGGTAAGACTTGAGTATTCTCCTGAATCATTTACAGGTACTGAAATGGATTATGCTGCAGAGATTTGTAATGCAGTCCTTGATACTTGGGGAGCATCTAAGGATAGAAAGGTCATTATTAACCTTCCATCTACAGTAGAGATGGATACTCCAAATGTATATGCTGATCAAATTGAGTATATGTGTCGTAGCTTTAAGGATAGGGATGCAGTTATTGTATCTCTTCACCCACATAACGATAGAGGAGAGGGTGTTGCGGCATGTGAACTTGGACTTATGGCAGGAGCAGATAGAGTTGAAGGTACTTTATTTGGTAATGGAGAACGTACTGGAAATCTAGATGTTGTTGTAGTTGGTCTTAATATGTACACTCATGGTGTTGACCCTAAACTTGATTTCTCTAATATAAATGATTTAAAGGAAATCTATGAGGATGTAACTTGCATGACTATTCCTGATCGTCAACCATATGTAGGAAAGTTAGTGTTTACAGCATTTAGTGGTTCACATCAGGATGCGATTAATAAAGGTATGAGAGCATATAAGGATTCAGGAAATAAGATTTGGGAGGTTCCATATCTTCCAATTGACCCAGATGATCTTGGAAGAAAATATGAACCACTAGTACGTATCAATTCTCAATCTGGAAGAGGTGGAATTGCCTTTGTATTGGAGCAAACATATGGATATAGACTTCCTAAGGGATTACAGGGTGATTTTATGCATGTTGTAAAGCGTGCGACTGAGAAGAAGGGAGAACTATCTCCAGAGGAGCTTAAGGAATTGTTCTTAAATACTTATAATGATAAATCTGGAGATCTACAATATGTATCTCAAAAGATTTTAGATACAGAGGAGCAATTCAAGAGAACTCTTACATTTACATATAAGGGTAAGGAGGAAACATTTGTAGGAGATGGTGATGGACCTATCTCTGCAATTGTAGATGCCCTAAATCAATCTGGACACTTTAGTATTGATATTGTTGACTATTCACAGCACTCAGTTGAAAATGGTTCTAAGGCAGAGGCTATTTCATATATTGAGCTTAAGAATCTTAAGACTGGAGACATTTATTTTGGTGTAGGAATGTCACAATCTGTAGTTCGATCTACAATTTATGCAATTTTTAATGCAATAAATCGTTTCTAGGCGTTGCAATTTAAAAAATCTAACGCTATAATTAAATTAAGAAATAGAAACGAAGTAATTAATTATGCAGTAATACATTGGTAATTCTTAGTTTTTGTTTTGGAAAAGAAAAGAAAGAGGAGGAATATAACTAATGTATACAGGTGTAGTTAAATTCTTTGATTCTAAGAAAGGTTATGGATTCATTATTGTTGATGGAAAGGATGTATTTGTACATTATTCAGCCATCAACCAAGAAGGACATAAGTCATTAGATCAAGGACAAAAGGTTACATTGGATATTGTTGAAGGTAAGAAGGGTCAACAAGCATCTAATGTTACAGTAGTTAATGAATAATTAACAATCAATAGAGGTTATCTTTTAAGATAATCTCTTTTTTTTTATAAAAAAGTAAAAAAACGTTTTCATTTATGATGAATATAGGCTATAATTAAAGCATATTAGAAAACGCTTTTGTTGATGGGGAGTGGGTTCTAAATTGGGAAAGGAATTGAAAAAATGAAGAAAAAAAGATTTATTAAGCTAGCAGGAGCTACCACTCTTGCGGCGCTAGCAGGGTTATCTCTTGTAGCCTGTGGTGGAGATGATAAAGATACTGTATATACAGTTAAGCTTAATTCAAACGATCCAGATACATCTGATAATATCTCTGTTACAACATATGATGATATGGAGGTTAAAGAGGGTTCTACCATTAATCTTCCAACTCTAACATATGAAGGATATACATTCGGTGGATGGTATAGTGATGTAGATTTCAACAATGAGTTTACTAAAACTACAAAGGTTGAATCAGATTTAACACTATATGCAAAATGGACTAAGAATGGTGAAAATCCACAGCCAGCAGCTACTTATACAATTACATTTGACGCAAATGGACATGGTACTGCACCACAATCAGTTAGCGGAGTAACAGCTCTACCACAAACATTACCATCTATTGAGGCAGATGGTTTTACATTTGATGGTTGGTATTTAGACGAAGGATTTGCAACTGCAGCTACTGCAGGTGCTACAATTAGTTCAAATACTGTACTTTATGCTAAGTGGACTGAGGTTATCCCTAGCACATTTGATGTTATTTCTGGAAAGGAAGGAAATTTCATTGCAACTAATTTTGATAATACTCAAATATCTACGTACGGAGATTCTTTCCAACCTGGATTTACAGGTTTCTATTCAGTAAATGACACTCAAACAGCTACAACTAAGGTAGAAATTAAGGATGGAGCAATGGTTGTAACTGATACAGATGCAAATGCATCAGCTGAAGGAATTGCTGAGATTGGATTTAATTTTGGTGGTGTTCTTGAAGGTACAATGAAATATACACCAACTGTTACAGATAACAAGGCTCCTTCTAAATGGACTTTAATTCAATTCTATGGATTTAAAGAGGTAGCAGCCCAAGCTAGTAAGCTATTTGGACTTCGTACTAATGGTACAAAGGATAAGGATACAGGTAATATCCAGGTTGTCTTTGAAGGCGACAGAGGTTCTGAAGATTATAATTATTATGGTACAGCATATGAGTATAAGGTTAACACAGAGCTTGAAATCTACTGGAAGTATGATTTCGATACTAAGAAGCTTACTATAACTATTAATGGTACAGCAGTCGTTACTGATTATAATGTACCAGCTGCATGTCAACCAGTATTCTTAACATCATTAGGATTTGTTACTGGTGGATCTGCTACTGTAAGAGCTCCTAAGATTGATGATTTTGCAGTATCATCATCACTTGTATCATTAGATGATTATAAGACAGCTGCAAAGGCAGTATTTAATAATTATATAACTGCAATGAATGTTGATACAAATTATACATTTAACAAGAATGAAATTTTAGCATTCCGCGATGAGACTAATACAAATATTGATGCAGCAACCGATAAGAATACTGCATTAACATCATTATTAACAAGCTTTGAAACAATAGATCGTTGCCTTAGTGACTCAGATATTAAGGCAAATCAAAAGAGTACACTTGCATCTGATAAAGCATCTAAAGCATTTGATTATACTATAAATAAGACTGCATTTGATAAGGTATATGCTGATGCAGAGGCAGCAGTAGATGCAGCAACAACATCTGCTGAATTACAGACTATATTAGATGGCGTTAGTACAGCTCTTAACAACATTAAGAGTGATTCTACTATAAGAAGTGAGGCAATAGAGTCTTTTGAAAATTATGCAACTGCTCAATACAACACATTAGATGATTCTGTAAAAGAATCTGCTTCTAATGAGTGGTTTGATTTGCTTGTAAAATATAAAAAACCATATGCAAGTACTGGTTTACTTGTTACATGTCCAGCTACATCTATTGAATCAACTCTTAAAGCTGCCAAGGATGAAGTTGATGACTTTGTAGATAAATATCAATTAACACTTGAGCAATATGAAGAAAAGCTTGTAGCTGACATAAATGCATATAAGGCTTCAAAGACTAATATTCAAGAAGTTCTTACTGTAATTTCTTCTATAACTCCTAATTTTACAGGTGTAACAACTAAAGATGAGGCTGATACTAAATTTGAAGGTACTAAGGCTATAATCGATGATGTATGTGAATTATATAATTATATTCAAACACAAAAGGCAACTCTACTTGCATATAATGCTGATGAAGAAGCATTTGAGGAAACTTATGGTGCATCATTTGATACATTATGGCAAAATGAGGCTGGATATCTAATTGATGGAGATAAGAATTTAGCCACTACAAAGGCTGACGTAGATGCACATATAGCAACTATTAGAGTTGCAACTGAAGTTACTGTTAAGTTTATGAATGGAGAAACTATATTTGATACAGTTGTTATTCTAAATGGTGTTACTGTAGCAGAACCAGAAGATATTCCAACAAATGAAGGATATGCATTTGCTGGATGGGATTTTGATTTCAGTAATAAAATAACATCTGCAACTACTATTAATGCAATATGGCGTGATGTATATGGTCAACCTGCTACAATTTCAGGATTTGCAAATCCAACAGCTATTCCTACAATTGACAATTGGACATTTACAGGTATGGTTGTTCAGGCAACTAGTATAACTGGTGTTGATAAAGATAATAATGAATTCAAATATACAAGTAGTATTAAATTTGGCGGAGATTCTAAAAATACTAGATTCATTTCATTTACACTTACAAAGACTTCAACTGTATTCTTAGCCATGATGGGTGGAGGATCAGGAGATAGAAGCGTATTTATAAATAAGACTGCTCCTACTAGTAGTAAAGCTTCTGCATTGGACACAGGTTATATTTATGCCACATCAAGTGGACAGGCATTTGCATCAGCAACTGCAACCCTTGAGGCAGGAACATACTATGTTCAAACATATGGCGGAGACTGTAGAATTTTAGCATTACAGATAATTACAGAATCTACTGCCAGAACAATCACAGATATAACTGCAGATGTAGTTGCAGGAACTGATAGTTTCAATGTATCTAATGTTAAATTAGGTTTTGAAACAGGAGATCCAATTACTATTACTGAAGGATATAGCATTGAATTATACAATAGTGAAAAGCAAAAGGTTGAAAATGAAAATCTTCCTGCAGGTAAATATACAATGTATCTGCTTTATGGACGTTATACTGGAAGAGTATATGATGATTTAACAATTGAAGCAGTACCACCTGTGTATGATACAATTACATATACTTGGGACGGAAACAAGTGTACAGCAACACAAGAGTGTATAAATTACCCAGACCTTACAGTTACTGAGACAGTAACAGGAGTATTAACAGAAGTAACTCCTGCTGCAGTTAATGTAAATCAAACAGCTAAGTATGTAGCAACATTCACTAATACAATATTTACAACTCAAGAGTCTAAAACATTTGAAGTATCTGATACAGCAATAGCTCCAATATATGCAGAAATAACATATGCATGGAACGGTGATAAGTGTACAGCTACAAAAGAATGTACAAATGATTCTAAATATACAATAACTGAAACAGTAACAGGAGTACAAACTGTAGATACTGCTGCTGCAGTTGGTGTAAATAGAAAAGATAAGTATGTAGCAACATTCACTAATAGTGAATTTGAAGCACAAGAAAGTGAACCATTTGAAGTTGCTGATACTATGATTACAGTTATTACAACTGAGGCTGAGCTTGAAGAAGCTATTGCAATAGATAAATTTGGATTTAAATTAGGTAATGATATTACATTAACAAAGAATATCACTATAAGTGCGAGTGTAAGTATTAATTTAGATAGCCATACTATAAATGCAGGAAGTTATAGACTTACAGCTTATAATGAGAGTAGTACAATTAAAGTATTAATTTCAAATGGTACAATTGAAGGAAACTCACATGTTCTAAGAGCAGGTCTAAATTCAGAGGTTACAGTATCTGATTTAACTGTTAATACCACTGGAACAGGAATTGGTTCAACAAATGGAAAATTAATTATTAATACAGCAACTATAAATGGTGCTTGCGCAGTTGCTGCATATGAAGGAGCAAATGTAGAAATCAAGAATGGAGCATTTACTTCAACTGATAGTACAATTATAGCAGAATCTAATTCAACTATTACAATAAATGATGGAGTATATACTGCTAGTAAAAAGGTTGTAATTGCACAAGATGGTTCAACAATTACAATTAAGGATGGACAATTCCAATCTACAGCAGATGTTGCGATTGCTGCTATTGCTTCTAAAATAGAAATTAATGGTGGAACAATAGATGCACAAGAAGCTGCTGTTATGGCATTTGATGCAGGAACTGTTGAAATCAATGGTGGAACATTTACAACAGTTGACAACTTCGTAGTTGGAACAAATGGTACAGAAGGTAGTGGTGCTAATTCAATTACAATTAATGGTGGAGAGTTCAATGGAAATATTACTTCATCAGGATATGTTGCATGTGGAATCTATGTAGCAAATGATGACACTGTAGTTGTAAATGCTGGAACATTCAATATCACTAATGGAGTAGGAGTACTTGCTCGTTCTGGAAATACAACTATTGATTCAAAGGTAGTATTTAATGTTAGCGGTGATAAAACATTAGGTAAGGTTGGAGATAGTAAGATTACAGTACCATCAGGTGAAGTGTTAGTAATTGACTATGCAGCTAATTACCCTGGTGGAGAACCAACTGTAACTAACAATACTGATGAAGCTGCATATATACTAGTAGACGATGAAGATTCATTTGCTACAGCTATTAATACTGTAGGTTCTTATATTGTATTAAATAATATTATTACATTAACTAAGAATATTACAGCAACTATTAATGGTAGTGTAACAGTTATTTGTGGAGAGTATGGTATTATTCCTACAAATGATGAAAAAATTATTATTGGTAAGGATACAGTTGCAATTTGCGATGCATACAATGCAGGAGATTTATTATTGTATGAAGGTGAAGGAACTATAGTATCAACTCAGACTACTGAAACTCTTTGGCGTTTCTTTGTAGATGTTAATGCATTGAATTAAAAATGTGATTTAGATGGGATACATTTTGTATTCCATCTTTTTCATTTTTTATACCTTGAAAAACAGCTATAATAATGATATAATAACGTAGTAATTATATTGGAGGATTTAACCATGGGTGTACTTGATATATTCATTTTAATATTCGCAATTTTATTAATAATAATAGTAATGATGCAAGAATCTAAAGATAATATTAATGATGCCTTCTCAGGACAGAAGACAGAACTATTTAAGAATCAAAAGGCTCGTGGAGTAGAATTATTCTTCCAAAGAGCTACAGCTGTTTTAGCTATTTGCTTTATAATTCTTATTATAGTATCAGCAATGTTATAGAATTAAAAGATTTCTTCGGAAATCTTTTTTTAATACTGTGAGGTAATGTTTATGAATAATATGGATTTAGTGCTTGAAGCTTTATCCAAACCATATTGCCATATGGTAATGGATATAAACAAAATAACAAATATATCTAAAACTGAAATAAAGAGTATTCTAGACAAGCTTATAGCTGATGATAAAGTAGCTTTAGTAAATAAGCTTTATTATCTTAAGAAAAGCGGAATAATAGAGGTTAAGGATAAAGGCTTTGGCTTTATCAAGGTTGAAGGTGAGGATGAAGAATATTATGTAGAGCGTGGAGGAAATAATGGCGCTTATACAGGAGATATGGTATCATTTTATATTCTTCCTCGTATTGGAAGACAAAAGAAGGATACAGCTATAGTTCTTAATATATTGAAGCATTCTAATGAATTTATATATGGAGAGCTTGTTGAAAAGAAGTCTAAGAAGGGTACAAGATATCAAATAATATCTGCTAATAAGGATTTTGATGTTAAGGCTTCTGTAAACTTCATGGACTTAAATGGAGCTGTACCTGGAAATATAGTAGTAGGAAAGCTTTCTAAAGAGGGTACTTTATTTAAGGCTGTCGTTACAAGAATTGTAGGACATAAGGATGATCCTGGCGTTGATATTTCACTTGTAGCATTAGAGTTTGGATTTGAACCTACATATCCTCTTGAAGTTATGGCTGAGGCCATTGCTCTTCCTGAAAGTGTAGATGTAAATAAATATCCTAAAAGAGAAGATTTTACAAAGGATAAGGTAATTACAATTGATGGTGATGATTCAAAGGATTTTGATGATGCTATTTGTGTAAAGAAATTATCTAATGGAAATTATAAATTATATGTACATATAGCCGATGTATCTGAATATGTAATAGAAGATTCAGAGCTTGATAAGGAAGCATTTAAAAGAGGTACATCTGTATATCTTGCAGATAGAGTTATAGCTATGCTTCCACATACCTTATCAAATGGAATTTGCTCTCTTAATGAGGGGGTAGAAAGACTAGTTTTATCTTGTATAATGGATTTTGATCCAGATGGAAGATTAATAAGGTATGATATTAAGGAGGGTATTATTAAATCAACTCATAGAATGACCTATAATAAAGTAAATAAGATGCTTATGGGTGATAAGGATTTAATAAATGAATATAGTGATATTTATCAGATGATTTTAGATGCTAAGGAATTAGCTAATAAAATACGTAAAAGAAGAGTTGATGGTGGTGCATTAGATTTTGATGTGCCTGAATATTCTATTTCATTAAATGATAAAGGTGAGCCTATATCATTTAAGCTAAGAGAAAGAGGAGAAGCAGAGCTTCTAATTGAGGATTTTATGCTTAAGGCAAATGAGACTATAGCATATCATATGTCAATGGCTAATCTTCCTTGCGTATATCGTATACATGAAACACCAGATCAGGAAAAGCTTCATAATACTCTAGGATTTATCGAACGTCTTGGATACAAGATTCCAAAGACAAAGCACGATATTCTTCCAACTGAGCTTCAAAAGCTAATGAATGATGTTAAGGATAAAGGTAATGATTATTTTGTTGTAAATCAAATGATGCTAAGAAGCATGATGAAGGCTAAATATAGTGAGGAGTGCATAGGACACTATGGACTTGCATTAAAATATTATTGCCATTTTACTTCACCAATAAGACGATATCCAGATTTAATGACACATAGGCTTATAAAAAAGCTTATGCTTCATCCAAATAAGAAGACATTTGATAAGGACTTTATGCATTATATGCTTAATCTTCATGAAATATGTGTTACATCATCAGAGCAGGAAAGAAAGAGTATTGAGTGTGAGCGTGAGGTAGATGACATGCTTATGGCTTGGTACATGACAAACCATATAGGTGAATCATATAAGGGTGTTATTAATTCAATTACTCAATTTGGTATGTTTGTAACAATTGATGGTGGAATTGAAGGATTAGTTCATATTTCTAATATGAATGGTTTCTTTGTTTATGATGATAAGACAATGTCATTATCATCATATAAGAGAACATATACAGTTGGAGATAGGGTTGATATAGTTGTAATTGGGGCCTCTAAGAAGGATAGATCTGTAGATTTTATTCTTAAGGAGGATATGAGCAAGGAGGTTTATTATGGTTATAGTAGCCGAGAATAGAAAGGCTTCCCATGAATATTTTATCCTTGATAAATATGAGGCAGGTATTAAGCTTACAGGTACAGAAATTAAATCTATTCGTGCTCATAAGGTTAATATAAATGATTCATATGTAATTATTAAGGATATGAAGGTTTGGGCAATCAATATGAATATTGCTAAATATGATAATGGTAATATTTTTAATCATGATGAAACAAGAGCTCGTGAGCTATTGCTTCATAAGCATGAAATATTAAAGCTATTTAATAAGGTAAAGCTTGAAGGATGTACAATAGTACCACTAAAGCTTTATTTTAAGGATGCTTTACTTAAGGTTGAAATAGGATTATGTAAGGGAAAGAACTTACATGATAAGAGAGAGGATCTTAAAAAGAGAGATTCTGATATGAGAGTAAGAAAGGCTTTAAAAGCTAATTATTAATTAAATTAATTGACAAAGTGGTAATTAATAACTATAATTACCATGCATGGGGATGTTTATGGATTCGCTATGGTTAGTGAAGTTGTATAAGCATGTGGTGGGATTATCGGCCACCTTAAAAACGTCGAGGTTTCTGTTATAAACGCAGAAGAAAACAATAACGAGTATGCATTCTTAGCAGCACGTTCAAACGCAGCAGCTAACTTTGCATACGCTTGCTAATTAGGATATATTAGCACATCACCCTAGAGAGCTCCTATGGCTCTAGGCTTGATGCTCAACTTTAATAGGATATATCTAAATGCTGCTATTCTAAGTGTATAGACGAAATTAATAGAATGTAGTCAAGAATTGGTTTGTTCATTCGCTTTATTCTTGATGAAATTTTAGGATGAACTAAACATGTAGAAGGTATTATGGATCTTGCCGTATACCGGAGTTCGAGTCTCCGCATCTCCACCAATAAGTCAAAAACTGAACCCGTAAAATTAAAGGTTTGGATTAAAATATAAGGATTTTTCAATAAGTATGAGCGTATTTTGCCCCAACTTAAAAGAAGAATCCTTTTTTGCTTATTATATTGAAAAATTATTTGCCTTGGGGTTGGTTTTGTGACAGTAAAGGCGTACTTTTGAAAACCAATTCTAGTATTTCTGATTATCTTTTAAGTGTTGACAAAATTGCAATAATTGACAATAATACGAACTCGTAGTATAATTTTGGTATGAATAAGAAAGAATTTTACACAAGATTAGGTAAAGCAGCTTATGAGTATGTGGCTCTTTATGAAACCTATTCAAACAAAATTAATAAAAGGACAGATAATTTCATATGGATTTTATATGCTATTGATTTTAATGGG
>JAEEGL012511219.1_pt1 | contig 13153 bp, 12 predicted proteins | sample 9134231 | NCBI WGS metagenome assembly JAEEGL01 (sample SAMN16246548, study PRJNA631951) | gut metagenome | biome: gut microbiome; feature: rumen; material: fiber-attached | host: Bos | place: Iran: Karaj | collected 2018-10
TTAAGTAACTTCTGATAATCAATGGTGGTCATATACTCACGGACCACAGAAGAATCGGTTTCGTAATCGACCATAAAAATGGCATTACTTTCGATACTTCTCATTCGATTGTCCTTTCATTGCAACGTTTACTGATGCTAGTTTTATATTACAACCGGCCGGAATCAAATTCAATAAAAAACAGTGTCCTTTTTGTGTCTGATTCAAAAAATTTATTATTCTGACTGATGAAACATGTTTCACGGAAGTGCAGTCACTGCATGCATGGAAACGGAATTCAGGCTCCGTCAGGATAGACTGCGAATATGCGTTCCAGTTCTTTCCAGGTTACCGGAATGGAATGGCAATGGGACGGCTTTTCGATCGGAATCAGGACATCCTCATCCTCAGCTTCCTGAAGTGTTCCGGAATAGATATCATCCGTATAGTAGACGCGGTATTCGCTTCTTGTGTAATCATCCGCGTAGATGTACCAACCGTCTTTTTCATTGCTTTTGAGGATCATCGGGCCTTCCAGCTGATGACGTTCGTAAAGCGGAGTTTCTTCAGCCGTAAGGGCGTACCAGGCAGGGCCTTTGGCGCGGTACAACTGGGAATACTCTTCCATCGGTGAGCGTTCATCTTTCAGGATCGCTGCACGGCCGGAAGGCGTATGTGTGACTGTCAGATCGATTGTTTCAAATCCAGGGTCTATCAGCATCTCCGGATATGTGGTGCTGATCAGATCCTTTGACGCGCTGTAAAATACCCCGCCGTCTTTCGGACTGCTCCAGATAATGATATAAGTCTCAAGATACGGATCATAAAATGCCTCCGGAGCCCATGCCTGTAAACCGCTCATGGAGCCGTCTGCAGACGCATTCAGACATAGCATGCGTTCATTTTCATAATGAACCAGATCAGAAGTATCATACGCATAAACGGAATCCGTATCATATCCCTGTGTTGCAAGAAGCACAAAACCTCCGCCGGGTTTCCGGACAAGAGAAGGATCACGCAGCCGTTTTGTGCCGATCGAAGGCTTGAGGATGCCGCGGTCGCCGTTCACTTTAAACCAGTATGTGCCGTTGTAGGTGTAAGCAAGTTTTAATTGTTCTTTATCTGTTCCGTCCGAACTGAAATAGGCAATCACATGTGCCACAAGCGGATCGTTCAGCGTAACGTGTGAAAAGGTGACGGAGCTGTCTGCTGTCTCAGCACGAAGGGAAACGGGTTCATATTCTTGCGCGGCGAAGGTTTTGGAGATGATGGATCCGCGGATCTCTGCATTTCCGGCCAGCACTTTCCATTGAATCGCGGTTCCTTCCGGAGTCCTGTCCGGCAGCTTCTGCCCGTCAAACAGGCTTTCATCGATACAGTCGCTCAGAAAAGCCTCTTCTGCATCAGAAGATGCGATGACCGGCGCAGTTTCCTGCGGAAGCGGACCGTGAGCCGGCTGAGCCGAACAGGCAGACAGCAGGAAAACAGCAACTGAAAGACAGTAAGCACTTTTGTTCATAGTTCTTATTATATTGCATGTGCACAGAAAATGATTTGTCCGTCCTGGTTTTGCCTGAATCCAAGATGCGAATGGAAAATACCGGCATGTGATAGAATAATGCCATGAAACGAGTATTGATCGCTGCCGGAGGAACCGGCGGACATATATATCCGGCGCTTGCATTTGCGGAGCGTCTCAGAAATGAGGGCATTGAAGCTGTTTTTGTCGGAAGTGAAGACCGTCTGGAAGGGCAGCTGATCCCGGAAGCGGGATACCGTTTTATTCCGCTCAGCATTCCCAATACATCCGGTTCGCTGATCGGAAAAGTAAAATATATCTTTTCCATGGCCGGCGCAATCCGGCAGTGCAGAAAACTGATTGCTTCTTATCATCCGGATGCGTGTGTGGGATTTGGAAACTATATTTCGGTTCCGCTGATCCTTGCCGCAAAACAGGCCGGCATTCCCACGATGATCTCCGAGCAGAATTCGTTTGCCGGAAAAGCCAATGTGTTTCTGGGAAGATTTGCCGATGCGGTTGAACTTGCCTATGAACGAAGCGGAAAGGACTTTCCGGAAGAAAAAGTCCGTGTACTCGGAAATCCGCAGGAAGAAAAATGTGCTGCGATCACGGCAGATCCGGTGATTCTTGAATCGTACGGAATTGATGCCTCAAAGCCGTTTGTGCTTGTGATGATGGGCAGTCTCGGCTCACAGACACTTTCCGGTATTATTGACAGCAGCTGTCAGAAAGTTACGGATTATCAGGTGCTGATCGCAGCCGGGAAACGCAATCCGTATCAGTTTTCGAATGAAAATCCGAACGTGATCGTACGGGATTATGTGGAAGGTGCAAAACTGCTCCGGCTGTGTGATCTTGCGGTATGCCGGGCCGGTGCAACCACACTGGCAGAACTTGCGGCAGCGGGAACACCGTCCATCCTGATCCCAAGTCCGTTTGTGCCCAATAATCATCAGTATTACAACGCGGCGGAACTGGAAGAACATGGTGCTGCGGTTCTGCTGGAAGAAAAGGACCTTAAAGCAGAGACACTGCTTGCGGAAATGAATCGTCTGATGCATGATAATACGGCACGGCAGAAAATGTCGGAAGCAGCCGGGAAACTGGCTCGTCCGCATGCTGCGACAGAGATGATGGAGTGGCTGAAGGAGATTTGCGATGAGTAACGATCTGGTTGAAAAAATGAAACGTATCGCTGCAGTGGAGGAGAATGTACCGCTTTCTTCCATGACAACGCTTCGCATCGGCGGTCCTGCGCGCTATGTCGTTTATCCGGATTCCACTGTGGCGCTGGATGCGCTTATGCGGCTTCTCAAAGCGGAGCAGGTTCCGTATAAAGTGATCGGCAAGGGATCCAATCTGCTTTGTTCCGATAAACCGTTTGACGGTGCTGTCATACGTCTCGATAAATTTGATGATTACTATTTTCTCGGAAATGATCTGATTGCCCAGGCAGGCTGTTCGATTATTTCTCTGTCTTATCAGGCTATGAAACAGGGCCTTTCCGGTCTGGAGTTTGTTTCCGGAATACCTGCTTCCGTCGGCGGTGTTACGTTTATGAATGCAGGTGCATACCGCAGTTCCATGTGCGATGTGATTGACAGCGTATTCGTATACCGTAATGAGCGGTTTGAGTGGATCTCCAATGAGGAATGCGAATTTGCCTACCGCAGAAGCGTGTTCCATTCGCATCCGGACTGGCTGATCATTGCGGTAAAGATTCATCTGAACAACGCGCCTGTATCGGAGATCCGCGATCTTATGGACAGCCGGAGAGAGCGCAGAATGAATTCCCAGCCGCTGGACAAGCCAAGCGCAGGAAGTGTATTTCAGAACCCTGAGGAGATGCCGGCATGGCAGCTGATTGACGGTATCGGCTATCGCGGATATCGGATCGGCGGTGCAATGGTAAGTGAAAAGCATGTTAATTTCATCGTAAATGAAGATCATGCGACAGCAGAGGATTATCTGACACTTGTGAATGAGATCAAACGCCTGGTCGATGAAAAGTATCATATCCGCCTGCATATGGAAGTGGAGCGTTTCAACTGGTGACGGAAACAGAAAACAAAAGCCCCGCGCCGGCCAAAAGTATTGACACTGTTTTTGAAGAACGAGCTGCTGCGAGCGACAACGAAACGTTTGCGAGGATCAAGCGCGGTATTTTTATGCGCGCCGTTTTTTTATCCATTCTGCTGCTGGCGGCCGGATTCATTCTTTCACCTGACAGCCGGGTAAAAGCGGTATCCGTCCGCGGCAATAATTATCTTTCCGGGAAATACATTGAAGATCTTTCCGGCATTCGCGTGAACGATCTGTTCTATGCGCAGTTTCCGGGTGCTCTTTCCGCTAAGATTCAGAAAGATCCGATGATCGCGGATGCATCGGTCCGTCTGCTGCGGAATAATCTTGTGGAAATAACGGTAACGGAAAAACAGCCGATCGGATACCGGTATGACGAAGAAGTGCCAACGATTCTGTTTACGGACGGAACCATATGCGATCTTACCAGTGAATATATGAAAATCCTTGCACGGATTCCGTATATCACCGGATTTAACGATGAAACAGCCACGCATCTTCTGACCAGCGGATTTTTGGATGTGATGCCTTCTGTCATTGAATCCATGGCGGAAGTGATCCAGTATCCGCTCTCTTACGATGATGAAGCCGTTGAGATACGAATGCGCGACGGAGGGGTATTCTTCGGAAACTATTTTTCCCTCGGTCTGATCAACAATTATGAAACGATCAGCGCTCTAATGACGAACAAAGATCTCTGTGTGTATGCGGATAATGCGACAACAGTCGCCGCTGCCCGGGCATGTCCGTGGGATGAGGTGGAAACCGTACTGGAGTACTGGACTGATGAAGACGGAAACTATATTTATAATAAGTGGGGCGACCGTGCTGTCCGTCATTATTATTCCGATAATAACGGTAATTTTTATCTCGATGACAACGGAGAAAAAATACTGATTCCGATCGATTCTTTCGGACAGGATCAGAAGGATCCGGATTTTCTGAATCATTATTTTGAAGGGTGGTATAAAAACGGCTACCTCGAAGAACCGACAGAGGAAGAGACAGAAGAAGAATCCTCTGAAGAAGGCGGAGAGATATCCGGTGAAGAAACAGCAGATCCGGAAACCGGAGAACAGGGAACGGATCAGGAGACAGCCGTAGGCTGAGGAGGCAGATATGAAAGCAGTGTCGATGACTGAACTGATCGGCAACACGCCGATTCTTCAATGCATGAAGCTAAAGGAATCGCTCGGACTTGAGGCGGATATCTATGCAAAGCTTGAGATGTTCAATGCGACAGGCTCGGCAAAAGACAGAGCTGCTGCAGGGATGATTTATGATGCGGAGAAGCGCGGTGTTCTGAAACCCGGAAGCACGATCATTGAGCCGACTTCCGGAAATACCGGCATCGGTCTTGCGGCAGTCGGTGTTTCGCGGGGGTACCGTGTCATTATCGTTATGCCGGATACCATGTCAAAAGAGCGTATTGCGCTGATGAAAGGTTATGGCGCAGAAGTCGTCCTCTCCGACGGCAGATACGGCATGAAAGGTGCGATTGCCGAAGCAAACCGCCTGGCAGAACAGACTTCGTCCGCATTTATTCCGGACCAGTTTTCGAATCCGGCTAATGCTCAGGCGCATTATGATACAACCGGACCGGAAATCGTCAGGGATCTGTCCGGTGCGGTCGATGTTTTTGTCGCCGGTGTCGGGACCGGCGGAACACTTACCGGTGTTGCGAGGTATCTGAAGGATAACGGCATTTCAGCGGAAATTGTCGCTGTAGAACCGGATACTTCTGCAGTCCTTTCCGGCGAAAAACCCGGGCCGCACGGAATTCAGGGAATCGGCGGAGGATTTATCCCCGATGTGCTTGACCGGACGCTGATTGACCGGATCGTACGGGTTGCTGATGAGGAAGCGATCGAGGCTTCGAAAGCGTTTGGCAGAACGGAATCCCTGCTCGTCGGTATTTCTTCCGGTGCGGCGCTTCATGCGGGCATCGTGCTTGCACGGCAGCCGGAATACCGCGGTAAAAACATCGTTGTTTTCCTGCCCGACAGCGCAGACCGTTATCTTTCCACAAAACTATTCGAGGAAGAACAGCCATGAATGAAGAACTGAGAAGACTATTGGAGGAAATCAGAGTCACCCGAAATAACGATCTCAATGCGCCGCGGCGAATCACGGACCGGACAAAAATCGTTTCTCTGATCAAAAAGACGCAGGTTGTTCTGCTGCCGGGTTATTACCATTTCAATAATCTTTCGGTGGAACAGGCGCTCACGGAACTTGCAGAAGATCTTAAGGGAGAGATCTCAGCCGCGCTTTGTTTCAGCGGCAGAAGCATGATGCTGACGGAACAGCTCTCATCGGGCTTTCTTGCAAGACTGCCGCACATCATGCGGATGCTGAATACGGATATACAGGCAATCTATGAAGGAGATCCCGCTGCCAAAAGCATGGCGGAAGTCATTCTCTGCTATCCGGGGTTCTATGCGGTTTCCATTTACCGGATCGCCCATGAACTGTACTCGCTCGGCGTTCCCTATATTCCCCGTATCATGACAGAGTATGCACATGAAAAAACCGGAATTGATATCAATCCCGGCGCCAGGATCGGAGAATATTTCTGCATCGACCACGGTACAGGCATCGTCATTGGTGAAACCGCCACCATCGGTCATCATGTAAAGCTCTACCAGGGTGTTACGATCGGGGCAAAGAGTTTTGAGAAAGACGAAAACGGTAACCTGGTAAAGGGCGGGAAACGCCATCCGGATATCGGAAATCATGTGGTCGTGTACGCCAACGCAACGATCCTTGGCGGCAATACTGTGATCGGCGATCACTGCACGATCGGCGGCAACGTCTGGCTGCTGGAAAGCCTTCCGCCGTATACGACGATCGTTCATCCTGTGGGGGATGATCAGATTATTCAGCGTTCCGGAGCGGAATGAGTGCTATTCTTTTATACTTCGTGATATATAATTATCATGTTGCCATATAGGCGTGAGGTTTTTGTATGACAGTAGAAAGAAAAACAAGATATGGTGCGATCAGTGTTACGGAAGACGCTGTCGCTTCGCTTGCCGGAGGCGTCATCACCGAATGCTACGGTGTTGTCGGAATGGCGAGCAAAAAACTATTCCGGGACGGCTGGGCTGAAGCGCTCCGCAAGGAGAATTATTCCCGCGGTGTTGTGGTACGCCGTACCGATGACGGACTTGAAATTGATCTTTATATTATTGTCGGCTTCGGTGTAAAGATCTCCGAAGTAGTCAATGAAGCGCAGAAGAAAGTCAAATATGTACTTCAGAAGTCTCTTTCTGAGGACATCGCCTCGGTGAACGTTTACGTTCAGGGTGTTCAGGCAATTGAGTGAGCAGGTGACAGTCATGGAACGAATGAACGGCAAACAGTTGAAAGAAATGCTTGAGAGCGGCTGTAATAACCTGAACAACCGCAAAAAAGAAGTGGATGCACTGAATGTTTTTCCGGTACCCGACGGTGATACCGGTACAAACATGTCACTTACATTTTCCAACGGAATCAGCGAGGTCCGCAAATCCGGAAGCGAAGAACTTCCGGTAATTGCCAAGACCCTGAGCCGGGGACTTCTGATGGGCGCGCGCGGAAACTCCGGCGTTATCACATCACAGATTTTCCGCGGTTTCTATCAGTCGATTAAGGAAAAACAGGATCTGACTGCGGCTGATTTCTGCGCAGCGATGAAAAACGGCGCAAAGATGGCGTACAAAGCAGTCATGCGTCCGGTCGAGGGAACGATCCTTACGGTTGTAAGAGAATCAACCGATGCGGCGGAAGGATATATGAATGAACATCCTGATGCCAGTATGGAAGACTATATGCAGACACTCTGCGAGGAAGCGCAGAAAAGTCTGGATCATACCCCGGAGCTGCTTCCTGTCCTCAAGGAGACGGGATGCGTGGATTCAGGCGGTGCGGGGCTCGTTGCGATTTTCAACGGATTCCTCGGTTATCTGAAGGGGGAACCTGTTCAGGAAGCAACCGAAGGCGCACAGAGCGAAGCAAAGGATGTCCGGACAGGATATCGTGCGGAATTCATCCTTAAACTTTCCGATCAGGGAACGCATCTGTTCAAGGAATCCAAGTACCGTGACAAGCTGAATGCGCTCGGCGATCATATTACAGTCGTTGTGGACGGAGATACGATCAAGACAAGAGTATCCACGCTGAATCCTGGTGATGCGCTTAATCTCGGCCAGCGTTACGGTGAATTTGTGAAGGTTCAGATTGAGCCGGAAACGGATGAGATGAATCCTTCGATTCTGGAGTCTGAAAAGCCTGCGGAAGAACAGGAATACGGAATCATTACGGTATGCGCCGGATCCGGACTGGAAAAGCTGTTCCGTGATTACCGTGCGGATTATGTTGTTTCCGGCGGTCAGACGATGAATCCTTCAACCGAGGACTTCGTTCAGGCGATTGCAAAGGTCAACGCAAAGCATATCTTCATTCTCCCGAACAACTCCAATATCATCATGGCTGCGAAGCAGGCTGCTGATGTAACGGATAACAAGGATATCATTGTTCTTGAAACCAAGACTATTCCGCAGGGACTTGCGGCATGCATTCAGTTCAATCCGGCTGAGGATCCGAAGACGAATGCGGAAAACATGAAGCAGGGCATCGCAGAAGTGCGTTCCGGTCAGATTACTTATGCGATCAAAAATACCACGATCGAGGGACGTGAGATCCATGAAGGGGATTACATGGGAATCCTGAACAAGGATATCGTTCTGACGACCCGTGAGAAGACGGAAGCCGCATGTCTTCTGATCGATCAGATGATCGATGAGGGCAGTGAGATCGTAACGCTCATTCAGGGCGAGGATGCCACGGATGAGGAGACAAAAGCGGTTTCTGATTACATTGAAGAAAAGTATGAAGTGGATATCGAGATCCAGAAAGGCAATCAGCCGGTATACTGCTTCATCATCGGCGTGGAGTAAACTGCATTTCCTGCTGAACTTATAAGGGCATCCGCCGTGCGGCGGATGTCTTTTTCTGTCTGCTGATGCGATATAATAACGATAACGATGAAACTGAATGACAAACGGCTCAGACTGACGCCGAAACGAATTGAAGCGATGGAGCAGCTCGGTATCGAAGATACGGAGGCTCTTTTACATTATTATCCCTTCCGCTACGAGGTTCTGAATACCGCGGATCCATCCGCATGGAAAGAAAAAGAAAAAGTAACTTTCCAGGGGACGCTTGCCGGCCGGGTTTCCACAGTCTATTTCAAAGGCCGTGCCGTTTCCCGGTTTCAGGTCACTGCCGGTGATGAAGTGATCCATGTGACGATTTACAACCGTCCATGGGCAAAGACGCTCCGGGACGGTGATGTTCTTACGATCACCGGCACTTACATGGGGAAAGGACGAGTAACTGCTTCCACATACAATACCAAGCCGCTTGCGGAACAGGATCCGGTTGTCCCTGTATATCCGGTAAAAGCAGGTATCCAGCAGCGGACAGTGCGCGAATGCATAAGAAAAGCGCTTGATGTATGCGCCGGGGAAGCGGAAGATATCGTACCCGTAGTTTACCGCAGGAATTATAAGCTTCTTTCGGAATATGATGCGCTTCGCAGAATTCATCAGCCGGTTTCCTATGACGATGTGACACAGGCGGTCAGGACGCTGAAATATGAGGAATTCCTTCGTTTTTTCACGGCAGTCGAACTGACCCGGCAGGAAACAAGCCTGCATATATATAAACCGCCCCGCGCATATGATCCGGTGATGATCGAACAGCTGAAGAACCGTCTTCCGTTTTCACTTACGGCCGGACAGGAGGCAGCTCTGAGCGACATCCTGCGGGATATTGCGTCTCCGTCGCCGATGTACCGGCTGCTTCAGGGAGACGTCGGATGCGGGAAAACCATTGTCGCGTTTCTCGGTATGGCTGCTGCAGTATCTGCGGGATTTCAGGCCGCATTGCTGGCGCCCACCGAAGTACTGGCCCGGCAGCATTACCTCTCATTAAAGGATCTGTTTGAAAGTGCAGGCATTACCGTGGATGTGCTCTACAGCGGACGCAGCACACAGGAGAAAGAGGATATTCTGTCGCGTCTGAAGGACGGCTCGCTCAATGCAGTGATCGGAACACACTCTCTGCTTACCGATGAGGTTGGATTCGCAAACCTCGGTTTTGTAGCGGCGGATGAACAGCAGCGGTTCGGTGTTGAACAGCGGCGCACGCTTCGCGAGAAGGGATACATGGTTGATTTTCTCCTGATGAGCGCAACGCCGATCCCGCGGACGCTTGCGGCAGCGATGTACGGCGAAATGAACGTGACAACGATCGAAACGATGCCGGAAGGCAGGAAACCGGTCGTCACAAAACTGATCGAAGAAAACAGTTTTCGTTCCGTTCTCGCGGATATCAACGCATTGCTTGCATCGGGACGCCAGCTTTATGTGATCACCGCTGCTATTGAAAAAAACGAGGATTACCGGGCGCGTGCCGCGGAAGATATGTATCCGGTGCTCTGCGGACTGTTCGGCGAAAACAATGTTGCGCTTCTGCACGGACGCATGAATTCCGCGGAAAAGGAAGCAGTGATGAAGCGGTTTGCGGACGGAGAGGCAGCTGTGCTGTTAAGCACGACGGTCGTTGAAGTCGGAATGAATGTGGTCAATGCGACCGGGATGATCATCTATGACAGCGAGCGGTTCGGTCTCTCGCAGCTCCATCAGCTGCGCGGCCGTGTTCAGCGCGGAAAAGAGCAGGGATACTGCTGGCTGCTGACCGGATCAAAGGATCCTGAAGCGATCGAACGCCTCAATGTACTTGTACGCACAACGGACGGATTTGTCATCGCTGCGGAAGATTTACGCCTTCGAGGGCCGGGTGATATACTGGGAACAAGACAGAGCGGTCTGCCGGGATTTCTGCTGGGAAATCTTACCGAAGATACCGCGATCATCAATACCGCACGAAGGGATGCTGCACATATTGTGCTGAATCAGGACGATCCGGATTTTGTCCTCATACTGGACCGCATCCGGACGGAGCTGTCGCAGAAGCTTCCGTATGCGGATTAGGAGGAATCATTTTGGATATCACAGACTGGCTTAAGGAACATGGAATCAGTGTTGATGATAAGAACCTTATTCATCAGGCATTCATCCATTCCAGCTATGCAAATGAGCATCGAAACAAGCATGATAATGAGCGGCTGGAGTTCATGGGAGACGCCGTTCTTCAGTTGTGGTCAAGCACGCAGATTTATCCGCTTGATCCGCCGCTGACAGAAGGCGAAATGACACGTCTTCGCTCCCGTCTTGTATGCGAAAAAGCACTTGCGGAATACGGCAGAAAACTCGGACTGAACCGTTTTCTGAAACTTGGCACCGGCGAGGAGAAGACCGGCGGCAGGAACAAGGATGCCATCATTGCCGATATGTTTGAAGCGTTTCTCGGTGCCCTGTATCTGGATCAGGGCTATGATGCGGCGGACCGCTTCCTGCATATCGCACTGGATGATGATATCGTACATCCTGCAAATTCGGATGTATGCAAAGACTAGAAAACGAAGTTCCAGGAATATGTGCAGACAGACCGGAGGTCATCCGTACAGTATATTCTTGTCAATGAAGAAGGACCGTCGAATAATCCGGTATTCACGATGAATGCGGTTGTGGACGGTCTTGTGATGGGCACAGGAACAGGAAGTTCAAAAAAACAGGCTGAACAGAACGCAGCAAGAAATGCGTTTGAGAAGATGGTCAGGTAGGAGGATATGACAGATGAAAATCAGTGAGTGGAAGGCATCCCTGAAAGAATCGAAGCTTGATGAAACGCTGGGATTCCTTTACGGTTCAAACCGTATTGAACAGCAGCGGAACCGCTATGAGCGGGTTCTTGATCACGCGGCGGAAAAATTCGGAGACAGCGATGTGCGTCTGTTTTCCGCTCCGGGACGTACCGAGGTAGGCGGCAATCATACCGATCATCAGCTTGGCAGAGTTCTCGCAGCTTCCATCGATCTTGATGTTCTGGCTGTAGTCCGGCAGACGGATTCGCAGGTAATCAGTTATTACTCGGATTCATTCGCTGTCGATCCTGTGGATATTACCGACCTTGATATTAATGAAAATCAGTACAATACGACGGAATCCCTGATTCGCGGAATTGCGGCAAAATATGTTCAGAACAAACATCGCATCGGCGGATTTGACTGCTATGCGGAAAGCGATGTTCTTCCCGGCAGCGGCATGTCCAGTTCCGCTGCATTTGAGATCCTGATTGCCGAGATCCTCAGTGTTCTGTACAACGAAGGCGCTGTCAGCCCGATCGAACAGGCGATGACGGGTCAGTATGCGGAAAATGTATATTTCGGCAAAGCGAGCGGTCTGATGGACCAGATGGCATGTTCGGTCGGCGGATTTGTCACGATCGATTTCAAAAACGCTGCTGAACCGGCTGTCCGGAATATTCCGTTTGAACTTGACCGGCATGGATATGCGCTGATTCTTACCGACTGCAAACAATCCCATGCGGATCTTTCCGACGAGTATTCAAAGGTGCCCGGCGAAATGAAGGCTGCGGCAGCAGTCATGGGAAAAACCGTGCTCTCCGAATGCACGATGAAGGAGCTTCTTGCAAACGCAAAGGAAATCCGTGAAACATGCGGTGACCGCGCGTTCCTCAGAGCTTACCATTTCCTGAATGAAACCGACCGTGTTCTGGATGAGGTTGCAGCGCTTGAAAACGGGGAAACAGAACTGTTCCTGAAACATATCATTGAAAGCGGCCAGTCCAGCTTCATGTATCTTCAGAATGTGTATCCGCCGAATGATCTGACGCATCAGTCGCTGGCGGTCGGTCTTGCGCTGAGTGAGCACGTGCTTGAAGGAAAGGGTGCATGGCGTGTGCACGGCGGCGGATTTGCCGGCACGATCCAGGCGTTTGTTCCGCTTGATATGACACAGACATACATCGCATTGATGGAATCGGTTTTCGGCGAAAGCTCCTGTTATCAGCTGCGTATCCGTTCTGTCGGCGGATATGAAATCAAACTTGCATAAGAGGTGCTGACATGATTAAAGATGGAAAAATTCTGATTGGCAAAGCGGGCGATCTTGAGATCAATATCCTGCCGTCCCAGATGAACCGGCACGGCCTGATTGCCGGAGCGAGCGGAACCGGCAAAACCGTCACACTGAAAGTGATTGCTGAATCACTTTCGGAACTCGGCGTTCCGACGTTTATCGCTGATATCAAGGGCGATCTGTCCGGAATGATCCGGCAGGGCGACATGGAGGGAATCCGCGGCCGTCTTGAATCGATGGGGATCGAAGACTATGAGGTCCGTACATTCCCGGTGCATTTCTTTGATGTCTACCAGGATTACGGTCATCCCGTACGCGCAAAGATGCAGGATATGAGCGTGATGCTGCTGAGCCGCATCATGGATCTTACAGAAGCCCAGGAAGGCGTTCTGAATATCATTTTCCGCGTTGCGAAAGATATGGATCTTGACATCATTGATCTCAAGGATCTGCAGGCAATGACCTCCTATGTCGGAGAACACTCCAAGGATTACACTGTCACCTACGGTAATGTTTCGAA
>JAEEGL013040256.1_pt1 | contig 13153 bp, 11 predicted proteins | sample 9134231 | NCBI WGS metagenome assembly JAEEGL01 (sample SAMN16246548, study PRJNA631951) | gut metagenome | biome: gut microbiome; feature: rumen; material: fiber-attached | host: Bos | place: Iran: Karaj | collected 2018-10
ACGCCGTAGGCCTGGAGGATGCGGACGATTTCCCGGCGACGGGCTATTCCAGGTTCGTCGGCAAGAGGTTCCTCGGCCTGGATGGGTTTGATTTTGTCGATATGGCCGCTGGAGAAGAGTACCAAAGAGTGGAGATAGTCGCAGGCAAGGCCGATGTATGCTTCCGCGGCGCTGTCCTCCGTCATAGCCGCCAGTATGCGGCTGACACATAGTATCCGGAAGCGTTCCGCGGCACGGCCAAGGCTCTTCTGGTAGCGGAACAGCAGGCGGCAGAGGCCGCGGACGAATCTTTCGTCCAATTTGGCACCTTCGGGAGCAGCGGCAGGTTGATAGTCCTTGTTATAGATGATACCTTCCACACAATAACGGCGGGAGTCTTCTTCGTCGACGGTTTCGTCAGTCGGACCCACGATGGAGGCATAGACGTAGCCGTTACTCTGCTTACCGGTGATGAAGATGCGGGCGCAAGCGTTCAAGTTGTAGCCGCCGGGGTTGTCCTTGGCTTCAACGTAGGCGGGGTAGCCGTCACTAGTCCACCAGCACATCAATCCCTTGGGGTTAACGTTCTTGAGGACAGCAGTAATTTCCTCGCCAGTGCGGATGGTATCGTCCAGCAGCATCTGGAGGAAAGGCTTGGAGAGGTCGAAGAGGCAGTGGTCGCCCCCCTTGTATTCGGCATCGAAGATGTCGCCTTCCTGGAGGTACTGGGCCACGTCGGCCGCAGAGTAGATATTACGGAAGACGTTGGATTTAGCGGGGATGAGGCCGCCGATATGCTCGTGGTCCCCTTCCACGGTTTCCACATAGATATTGCCCAGGGCGTCGGAGCCGAGAAAACGGACCGGAACGATGTCACCCGTATCGTAGTGCTTGAGGCTGCGCTCCGGGCTGGGCTTGACGGAAGCAATCTGCCGCAGGACGCCTACGGTGAACTTGTTCATTGCTTCCAGGTCATCCTCGTCCTTCTGTTGGATGCGGTCTCCGGCCGGTGTCTGGACGGAGATGGTCTGGTCCAGAAGCATAAGGGACGAAGCCGTCTTGGCAAAGAGAGCATCGTCGCGGTTGGTCTCGTTCAGTTCGACGAAGCCCTCGTGAATACGAACGGAGCCTTTCCCCTGATACCAGGAGTCCGGACAGTTGTCAAGACCGAAGGCGGCGCTTCTGAGGAGCTTATGGGCCATCACCTCGGCCTGGACCGTCTTGATGTCGGACCAGTTGAAGCCTAGGGCGGTGATTTCGCGCTTTACAAGGCACTGCACGGCCAGTTCTGTAAGCTCTTCCGTGAGCGTCTCCGGAACCAGAGCCGAGAGAGTCTTGAGGAAGAAGAAGTAGGCCTGACGCACCTCGGCCGTGGCCAGCTTGTCTTGAATCAGCAGCCAAGCGCCAAGAAGGCGAAGGTTACGAAGGTTCTGCTCCCTGTTTTTGGATTCTTCTTCGGAAAGCGGCTGTGCTGCCAGCGTGCCGATCAGTTCCCGTACACGCTGCCCCAGTAGCTTTTCGGTCTCCTCATAGAACGAGTCCGTTTCGTTGTTCGATGCCTCCTTTGAGAGGTATTCAATGACCTTGTCCAGGTTAGCGTCAATGTATTCGGTCTTTATTTCGAGCCAGAAAGGTGTCTGTGCCATAGCATCAATGGTTAGCGTCTTACAAATGTACGCATTTTTTGAGCAAAATCAGATTCCCGGACACAGAATATCAGCAATTGTTTTTCGTGCGGATTCGAAGTCGTCAACTAATAGCATTTGAGATGGGACATGCCGCCGAAATCCTCTGCCTCTTTATACCAGGCTAGTTGCGTGGCTGATTTCGGATCCTGGGCCACCAGTTCCGGTATGATAGCATTGAAGGGAAAATGCCGTATGAGCTCATTGAGTTTCATACTGCAAAGGTATTATTTCAAGCTGCCAAAGTGAGGCAGTTCCAGGAATCCACAAAACATTGAATGGAATTCGAACAGGAGAGAACTCAAATATTTTCCGAAAGTCTCGAAAAGTGTTGGTTGGGCTTCACTTCAGATAGTGTTACGAATTATGAATGCAGTCTATCAATTCATTTGTTTGATCCATTAAGGAGTAAATCTTTGTTTTGGCACTTTCTGCTGAATGTATCGTCTTTCTGATCTGGGATATTCTATCACTGCAGTCGCGGGATAACGGGCTCAGATTCTCAAGGATAAAATCGTCCACCGCAGCCTTATACCGATCATCACATTCCTTAGCTTCAACTTCAAAGAATGACTGAATCGTTCTTTTCATGTCTTTTATAGCTTGGGAGTTTCTGTAGTCTTCGTACTCGCTATACAGCTCCCATGCAACACCAACTAGTATCAAACCAACCTTTGTATATTTACCAACTTTCCCTGCTTTTTCAATAAACTTACTCGTCTTTATATTAACTTCGTGAGGTTTGAACTTGACGCCCTTAGCATGCCCCCTATTTAGGATAAATTTGTGAATTATATCCCTAGAGTCAGCGATTTTCTTTACGCTTTCGTCTACAGCACCCGACAGATTATCCAAATGTTCCTTCACCTTGATGCCACTAGCACCGCCAGCAAATGCCTTTTGCTGAGTTTCAGTTCGTATCTGATAGATTCTTTCCTTTAGTTTATTTGCAAAACTATCTGTGATTACATCACCGATTTCGTTTTCAAGCTGGGTCATTCTATCATCGATGAACATTGTCATCTCTTTTTCAAAATCAGAATAAATGACCTGCAGGTCTTTTTGCTTCTGCTGGAATGCGGCATTCAATACATCAAAGCCGTCTTTCTCTGCGACTTTTATAGCGCTCTCTCCCAGACTAATAATTTTGGAGAGGTATGAGTTTAGATGACTAGAATACCAATCCTTGATATCTATGATTGCCGCATTGACCAGTCGACTCTTCTTATTCAAAAGGTGAATTGTTGCTTCCTCCACTGAATCATCATTCTCAAAATAATCCAGAGCTTCAGAAAGAATCCGGTGAAGGGTGTAAAGCTGTGTCGTCATAGCACCAACATATCCCTTATCCTTCATAAACTGATCGAAATTCTTGTAAAAGACATCCATTCCGCTGTCTTGTAGGAGCTGCTCGCGATACTTTTCATACTGCGGCATCTGAGCACGTTCATAACTCTGGAGGTCTAGGAAGGTCGCATATAGGGACTCGGCCGTTTGCGGTTGGCACGCGGGATAGATGTTGTGTTCGAATGTGATCTCCTGCTGCTCTGGCGTATTCCCTAATTCCGTATTCTTCATTTTGTTGACAACAAGCATCATCTCGTGAATCTTGCCCATATCGATGGCTATCTCCTGAAAGTCACTTGCTAAAAAATCATCGAATCCCTTTTGGCTCAACATATAAACGAGCAAATCCGCCTTTGAAATTGCATCTTTCGCCTCGATGTCATGTTCTTTGATGTGTTCTGTACTTATTCCGGGAGTGTCAACCACTTGAATTCCATTCCAATCATAGGATGCCGATTTCTGGGTAGTAATCCCACCTCCAACCTTGATATTGTCATTACCCGTCAATAGGCGAATTAGTGTAGATTTCCCCGCGGAATATTGCCCAGCAAAAACGACACTCAGTTTCTTTCCTGTAGGGCCAAACATCGATTCAGGCACACGCTTCGCCAAATCCTCGGATTGGGCAAATCCCGAACTCATGATCACTTTCCGGCTTTCGTCAAACAGACTAATTGCTTGTGCGGCATATTGTTCCAATTTAGTTTTCTCCATAGTATTTGTCATTTGGTAAAACCTCAATATCTAAAACTTGTTGTATCATATTGATTTTATCCTCGTTTTCCGGAACGATCAAATTCTTATCAAGATACATATATCCAAACTCATCATTTAGGTGGAATTTATGCTCGCCGCCACCGAACATATATTGAAGAACGAAATATGCTTGATTACTCATAGGAGAATCAAGTCTTAACCAAAGCACATCTACCCTCTCCTTGTTTCCAAGTTGGTTAGAGATATTCCAACAAACAACGCGATTCTCCTTCCTGAAATCGTATCCTTTCTTCCAAATCCTCTCATTACCCGGAATAATCAACGTCCATTTCCCGGGGATACGGGCAACGCGAATAGATTTGTAATCATCTTTCTGATAGCCTAGATAATCAAGGATTAGCGAAACTATAATCGCGCTAACTTCCTGATGACACCGGTTATAACAACGGACGAGATGTCGTTGCCCCTCAAGCATCGATTCTATGCTGATTTTCAAGGCATTGAAGCGATTGACAGCCTCTTTCATTACCCCATCTTCAATATCCGCCTTGATTTTAGCCTCCATCTTTACAATACACTTATCTCTCTGCTTATCGAGACTAGAATAAACAGATTTAACAATTTCTGCTGTTTTCTTCGCTTTCTTTTCATCCCTTGTAGGAAGTTTCCCAACAATCCAATCAATAAGGATAGATAACGGAAGGCCCAAAAGGGACCACCCACCAGTAGAAAAAGCAAGTACTATTGATAATGCAATTCCTCCCCACTTTAAAGCTTTTTTCGCATCAAAGATGAATACACCCTTGTCCGACAATTTCATCCACTTCATCGTGAAATTCGTCTCTTTTTCCAGATCAGCAAAGAAACTGTGGATATCCTCGACCGTTCTCTTGTATAGGATGCTATAATGCTTTTCTATCTGATCGGGAATTTTCTCCTTCGCAATGAAATCATTCAACTCATCATTGAAAGAAGAGCTACCAAGATGATCGTCAACAAATCTTGAAATCTTAGATTTTATAAGCTCAAAACACCCATTAATTTTATCAGTTGCATTCTTTTTTGCATCATCAAGATATGATTCTTTCCACTTATCGAATTCCTTTCTCTTCTTGAATGCCATATCGTGCATCCCTTTGGATTGGCGAAAGAACGAAATCATGCCTTGCATTTGTTCATATAACGGGATGTCAATCATAGACAAAAAACATCTCCTACGATACATCAGCCCGTGCTCCTGTACAGCCCGAATTATGGCGTTTTCTACCTTGCTAAAATTACTAGCTTTGAGCAGCTGCTCTCTATATTCTTGATATTCAGGTTTGTCCGCATATTTTCTGGATAGAAAATGACTGACGATAATGTCTATTTGTTCATTGGGCAGACGTTTATGAACAAATTCCAAGAATTGGTTCTTAACCCCTTCCATATCGGCCGAGCTGACATAGGACCTAGGATTCTCAAGGAATATCTCCAAATCCATTTGGGTAGCTAGAGTTGTATGATAATTGATTATACACAACATCGGTTTATCCCTTCTTTTTAAACGGACCAACCAATCAGCCTCTTCGTCAGAGGGTTCCTCACAATTGATTAGGAACAAAATCATATCGGCATAGACAGAAGCATCATCCGCCCAAAGTGTGTCCTCCTCACCCTGAACTGCGCAAATCCCTGGGACATCAGTTATTGAGAGTCCTTTCCATTCATATTTCCTAATATCGCGAGTCGTTCTTTGCCCACCTTTCCCTATTGCATCGTCATTACCTTTTGTGAGGATGGACATCAGAGTACTCTTCCCGGTCATTGTAGCACCAAATACTGTCAAATTGAACGATGCTGTTTCAGTCGCTTTCTTGTGTACACTGCTTTCACAATCGTAATATGTCTGCCAAAACTGTGACCGTAATTTCTCGAGTTCATTCGACAAAGTGCGCTGAAATGATTCTCCTTTGGCATTATTCGTCCACTTTCCAAGATGTAAACTGTCAATATTATTCTTACAAGTCCTGATAATTACATCGGCACCCTCGAGTGAATTGCGTATGATAGACAAATACTTCTGAGCTGTCTGATAGCCTTCCTTTGCTTCCTCTTGGCAAAGGATGAGGAGGGCTTCAAGTTTTTGGCTAGGATTGTTTTTTATTTCTTGACCAGACATTATATACTAAATATTTTCAGCTAATATGTCAATTTATAACTATTATATTCTGAACTTTAAATGGAGCACTTGCAATCCATTGATAATAGCCTAGATCAAATACATTGTACGAAACGACTCGATTCATTCTTTCTATCTTTTTGTATTATGTCTGCAAATAAAGCTAACGGATTTGCTAAATCACGGCAGTGTCACTTCCTGGAATATGATTTTGCTCCGTTCTCCACCGGAAGGGCGCGGTATTTACTATAAAAGGCCCATATGACTCTTGCCTCCAGTTCTTTGGCCTCTTGCTTACCAAGACATTTATAGTAATACACCTTAGCTCCGTTATAATACATATACTGATACTTCGAACTTACCCAGGGCTCGTCATCAGCCATTCCATACTCCCCCTTGCTATCAATGAGTAACTGTAGGCGATGGCGATGATGACTAAGCCGGGTGTATAAGTTGTCAGCCTTACCGATATAAATCACTTTGCTTCGCCCTTTCGCGTATGGATATTTTGAGCCATCAATGGCTTCGATGACATAGACGCCGGAACGTCCTTTCGTCTCCTCAGGGATACCATTCTCGCCATCCAGTACAAATCCACCAGCAGCACCCCGGCGCTGCCTAAAGTCTTTCAGAAATTGGAAAACTTTCATTCTGTGGTAGTTCTATTTCTTACAAATATAACGAAAAAAGCTGAGTTCTGCATAAAAAAATTCCGTCACTACGTTCTATTCCACAACCCCGGCAACCGGCGGTCCCAGCGGCGGGTTTTGCCATAATAGGTGTAGATAGACTCCTCGGGATGTGTACGCCAGTGACGGCGCTCGATGAAATCCAGATTCTTATCATTGGGACTGTCAACACCCGTAATGCGAACCGTCCCTTTGCAGCCAACGGTCACACACCGCTTCAATTCCTTCTCCAGTAGTTCCAGAAGTTCTTCTTTCTCCAGTCGCATAATGCGTAAAGCCGTGGGCGTATACTCATAGGGTTTCAATGACTCTCTGGCGTTGATCAAATACTCCAGGTAGTAGAAAACAGCCCACTGAACTGCTTCCAACTGGGACTGGTCTTCCCTGCCGTCCACATACAGTTCCACCACATTTGCAATGTCGCCACCTTCCCGGACAAAGCGGCCAAGGGTCTTCAGTTTCTCTTCCAGGGTCATAGATTCAGCTTCCGCACCATATACATCCCAGTAAGTACGGGTGGCCAGGCGGAATGGTTCATCAGTTAAGGAGTAACACATATCTCTTTTTTTATTTCGAGACAAAGTTATGAACCCTGCCTGCCAAAAGTTAGCAGTCTGCTATTATTTAACGATATGCCGCTCCAAGACCTTGTTTCCTTCCACAACCTCAAAGCAATCTGTTCCGTCCTCCAAGCGCTGTCGATGGAAACGACACGACGGATGTTTCCTGACGGCTTTCTTCGCAGCGGCAAGAGCCTGCTCTCCGTCCGGGTAGTGGAAAACCAATGCGCCGTCTTTGGGCGGTGAAGCCTTCATCTCATACGCCAGCATTTTGGCATCCTCGTAGCGCGCCCGGTCTTCGTCAAACTGACGGTCCCATTCACGGTAGTACTCCATCTTAGGATCCTCAAACAGGGACATCTGGACGGCCGACTCGTGCGTCAGGCGCGAAACGCCCAGGCCCACTTGCCGGATGGGCGTAACACCGTCCCAAATCTCCGGAAGCATCTTCCGGGCCGCATTGAGGATGATGGCCGTAACGTCCGAGGGCTGCTCCAGGGTGGTCTGTTTCTGCGCCACCGAAAAGTCCCGGTACTTGACGAACATAGACACGCAGGAGGCCCGGAAATCGTCCCGGCGGATACGGTGCGCCACGATGCAGGCCACATTGAACATAGCCCTGTCTATATCCTTCGGGTCCAGAAGGTCCTTCGCAAATGTCCGCTCGGCGCTATAACTCTTAGCCTCGGCAATCTCCGTCTCCACCGGAGAATCATCCCGTCCGTTGGCGTTCTCGTGCAGCTGTACGGCGAATTTCTGGCCGACGAGCCGCGTCAAAGATCCTAGACCTATTGCCGCCAGCTGGCCTATCGTATCGATGCCATAGGCCAACAGCCTTTCCTCCGTCTTCTTCCCTACCCACAGGAGATCCCGAACGGGCAACGGCCACATCTTGGCAGGCACTTCCTCCAGCCACAGAGTATGCACCTTATCCGGCTTTTCGAAATCAGAAGCCATCTTGGCCAGAAGCTTATTGGAGCCGATTCCCACGTTCACCGTGAAGCCCAGCGTGTTTTTAATCTGGTCCTTCAGCCGCGTCGCTACCGAGACCGCATTCTCCGGCGTACAACGCAGGCTCATATCAATGAAGCACTCATCGATGGAAAACTGTTGCAGAATGGGAGAATAGCTCCGGCAAATGGCTATGAAACCCTCCGAGCACTGCTTGTACCACTCCCAATCTCCTCGCATAATAACCAGGTTCGGGCACTTTCGAAGTGCCATCGACACCGGCTCAGGAACGCGGATGCCCAGTTTCTTAGCCGGAATGGAAGCGGCCGTCACGATGCTTCGCCGGTCATTCGGGTCGCCGGACACGACCGACGGAACAAGCCGGATGTCCTGCTTGCCTTCCTTCACCAGTTTAGCTCCCAGCCAACTGACGAAGGCACTGTTTACATCGATATGAAAGATAATGCGAGGCATAACGCTAGACCATCAACCTGATAACCTTTCCGTCCCTGAAAGCTGTGGACGGGTGGGTTTCAATTGGATTGCAGCTCGTTCTCGATGATGGGAATCAGTTGATAATCGGCCGGGAGCCAATTGACGGAGCGGAGCTCATTGGCCCGGAGCCAACGTGCTGCCTCGTGCTCGTTCAGGTGCAGTGACTCGCCTGCGAGAGAGCACATATAGCAGTGCATTGTGAGGTGGAAGGCGGGATAGTCCCATTCAATGGTCGTAAGGAATTTATCGACATTGATTTCCGTGCCCAGTTCCTCCTGGATTTCGCGGTGGAGCGCCTGTATCGGACTCTCACCCGGCTCGACCTTGCCGCCAGGGGCCTCCCAGTAGTCCTTCCATTCACCATAGCCCCGCTGGGTGGCGAAGATTGCATCAGCTTTGCGGATGATGGCCGCTACGACTTCGATGGTTTTCATTGTATGCAGCAATACATTAATTCAGGAAGAGGACTTTCATAGCCCTGCAAAGGAAGAACTATACCGCCAGAATATCCTGCGAATCAATGATTTCAACGCCTTTGCGGCCGGATTTGGCAAGGCGGATCATAGCAGCGGCGACATCTTCCGTGGGCATAGGTTTCCAGCCGCGCATCAGCCCGATCGCATTGAAGGCCTTGAGGGCCACGACGCCGAACTTCTCGCCGAAACGGTCACTCCCCTTCCGGATGAGCGAAGGTGGACGGAGGATGAAGCAGCCTTCAAAGCCGAGCTGACTGACAGCATCGTCCAACTCGCCTTTCATCCTGGTATAGAATATCTTAGACTTGGAATCAGCCCCTACGGAAGAGACCAGAACGTAAGTCGGCACAGCGTTCTCCCGCGCCGCCTTGGCGGCATTGTACTGATAGGTATAATCAACCTTCCACTGAGCCTCCTGTCCGCCCGCCGCACGGAGGGTCGTGCCCATCGTGGAGAAAAGGACATCGCCGGTAAGTTTGTCGGCCCATTGCTCCGGATGGTCAAAGTCAACTATATGGACCACAAGTTTTTCCGAAGGAATCGAGAACTCCCTCCGGACAAAAATATCAACGCGCTCGAAACTCTCGTCCGCGAGCAGCTGCTCCACCAAGTCCTTTCCTATGGCGCCAGTTGCGCCGAGTACCAATGCTTTCATTATAGGGAGAAACTGTGGGTTGTGTCATAATCGTTCCAGCTGCGGAGGTACAGAGTCACGTTCTTCTGGTCATAGACATTGCTGTACTGGGTGTCCTCCATGGTACCGTCCTCCCAGACGAGGTCCTTCCAATGGACAAGGGACAGGCACTCTTGGGCTTCGTCAAGAGTGAGAATCCCCTTGTGTCCGCTGAGGTAAGCCCCAGCAGTTTCGTAGCGCCACCAGCTCTTGCTATGAGGGTTTCCAAAGACCGGATCAGGCTCGGTCGTAAGATATTTTTCGTAGAGGAGATGGTTGGTGACGTGCATATATTTTGCCCCATCTTCCTTCCTGGTAATCAAGGTTTTCCAGCCGTCAAAGAGGTCGAATTCGACGACGGCGCAGTCCCCTTCCGCGTCGGCTACGAGATAGTGATAGCCGCTTCCCACAGCGGCATCGTGCCGCAGATCTACAGTCTCCAGCAGTGCGAGCGCTTCATCAACCGTGGCGCAACGGTCCAGCCAGAGTCGCATTATTATGGTGGTCCCTACATCGTGCTTTTCACTGTCCTGCTGCGAAGCCTGCTTTGGAAGCGCCAGGATGGACGTACACAGGCCCTTCTCATTGATTCCGTCCACGGGAGCATAGATCGAAGCCAGGCAATTCAGCTTCGCAGCGAGGCTGGCCGGCAGTTTTTCAAGGGAATAGCCGAAATGGGACATATCGCTGCAGGCGATGGATGCATAGCCCTTTTTCGGACGGGATATCGTGACCATTGTGGGGTTCTTGAAGAAATCATAATTCCGGCCGAAGAAAAAACCGTCGCCATCGGCCTGAGCCGCCTGGAAAGAGGTGCAGGCAAAGCTCTCCCCTTCGGCCACCTGCGAACTCTTTATCTTCAGCGGCAACCCCTTCCCTATCCTTCCGACGACATAGTCCAAAAGCTCGGCGTTCTCATCTATGTCATTGGCAATCACGTCGTCCAGGTCATAATCGGCCTTGTACTCCATCTTGTACAGGTACTGATTCCCCTCGACGGGCTCGATTGAGCTGAGAGTCGCAATTTCGCCGCCCCAGATACAGGCCACAGCGATACAAAGCGCGGCGATGATGCCGACTATCCAAAACAATGCTTTCTTCATATTCTGTTCGTTTTATAATCCCTGCAAATATACGATTTTCTGCGAAAGAGAGAATGCTTGTCTGATCCCCATCAGTTTAGCCCTCTCTCTTTCTTGATGGTCTCGTAGGCCTCCTGGATTCTGCGGAATTTTTCCGCGGCGGCCTTCTGAACTTCCGGGCCCAGTGTTGCCACCTTGTCGGGATGGTTCTTCATAGCCATACGGCGATAAGCCTGGCGAAGCTCCTCGTCCGTCGCCGAAGTCTGGATTTCAAGAACAGCATAGGCCGAGTCCGTATCCTTATAGTACATCGCGATGACGGAAGAGGCGTCCGAAGCGGACAGGCCTATGGTCGATGCAATTGCCTCAAGGACAGTCTTTTCGCTCTTGTCGAAATATCCGTCCGCAATGGCTATCTGAACGAGGTAGTGGAAGAGCTGAAGCCGCTGCGAGTAGTTCATATAGCGGGCAATCTGAGGACCCACCTCATAAATATTCACCTGCTGAGAGTTAAGACTCTCCAGCACCCTCACGGCATCGGCCACGGCCGCATCTCCGAAATTTTGGCGGATAAAGTCCTTCACCACGTCAATCTCCTTGGGATGCGTCTTTCCGTCGGCCCTGATGACGGCTGACGAAAGGACAAGCAGGGAGATGAAGAAACTGTTACGCTGCCGCGTCTGGTCGGTGGATGCTTCCGTGCCAAGAAGTTTAGCGAAATTCGATGCGCCGTCCCACATAGCACCGGCGAAAAAACCAAGCAGTGCCCCGATGGGACCGAAGGCGACCCATCCCAGCAAACCAGCTATCCATTTTGCTGAACCCATTCTTTCAATTTTTGACAATTGCCTGCAAATCCCGGTCCTTCAGTTTCTTCCTGCCATTTTGACAGGGAGTATCGCGCGTTCCCGCAAAAAACTGTAACTATTCTTATGGATTTTCCAAATGATTTGGAAAGAAGTTGGATAGTAGGTTGTCACTTCGATTCAACGGTGTAGTTTGTGGATATATATTGCGCTCATAGGGGCGTCCCGCCCCTGGCCGCGCGGCCACCCCTGGAGCGTGTTTAACATGCAGGTTTATATTCCTTTGTGTATTCTGTGTCTCGTTTGATGACGGAGAACATTCGGTGAACGAGCTTTGCCCGAAGCACATTTAGGATACACATGACATGTTTCCCTTCTTTGAGCTTGCGTTCATAGTAGTCCTTGTATTCACCGGATTTCATGCGAGTAGCCACGTTTACTGCGCTCATATGTAGCAGTGCTTTCATGGTCTGGTTAGCCCGTTTGGATATCTTGGCCTTTGAGCGGACAGAGGTTCCGGAGTCATATTTGTACGGCGTGAGTCCGGCGAAGCTGCAGAACTGCCGTGCGTTCTGGAAGCGTGTGAAGCCGCCGGTGATGGCAATCATGTTGATGGCGATGCGCTCTCCAACTCCGTCAATGCTTACAAGAAGTTCTTTTTGATGGGTCAATACTGGATCGTCAGCAATAAGTGCTTCAATCTCGTCATCTATGGCTGCAATCTGCTCGTCAATGGATCTTATGACCTTCTTCCATCTGCTGTTCTTATGTTTGAAGTCGCCAGGAGCCATATACTTCTTCTGATCAGTGAGTTGAGACTGGTATCTTTTGCGGTCGATGAGGAGGAACTCGCGGTCTGACAGCAGGTTCTTCATGGAGACCAGGGCGGCATCCGGGATGCAGTAACGGATAGCTTTGTCGCTGTAGCGGAAAGCATATTCGGCAATCCTGGCCGCGTCAATGGCATCATTCTTACCACGGGTGAGGCCCATGGAGTTCTTGATGCGGGTGGGGTCATCCATCCAGAGGAAGATGCCCAGTTCCTGGCAGGCCACGGTCAGAGGGTAGATGTATCGACCGGTGTACTCGGCACAGACGAGGACTTCTTCTAATGATGCGCCAATTGTCTTCAATGCCGATTTGATGGCCTGCTTGAGGGCTTTTACATCGTTGGGACACTCTTCTTTACGGACAATCTCAGGACCGCTGCGGTAGCAAAGATTACACTTTTCTTTGCTGATGTCGATGCCAACATAGATTTTTTTCATAACTTGCACTGCTTTTTAAGCGGACAGTGGACCGTCGATCCGTCACCTACAAACCTTATTCGTACTAAGGCAATATTCTTATTCAGGTCCTGGATCAACGGGCCGGGCGGGACAAAAAAGTTACACGGGTCTTACCCATTTGAGAGTATTGAGAACCGCCCGGCTCCATTGTCCTTTGTTAAACTTTCTTTATCGGCATAAATTTACTATTTTTGTCGTACAAAACTTGATGCAGAAAACTATCCTGCAAATCTAAGGTTTGCG
>JAEEGL013053542.1_pt1 | contig 13153 bp, 26 predicted proteins | sample 9134231 | NCBI WGS metagenome assembly JAEEGL01 (sample SAMN16246548, study PRJNA631951) | gut metagenome | biome: gut microbiome; feature: rumen; material: fiber-attached | host: Bos | place: Iran: Karaj | collected 2018-10
AGGAATGGGTACGTTCCAGGTTCAGTACCAGTTGATAGAGGAAAACGAGTGCAACGTCGTTGGCGAGGCGTTCGTGCGCGTCGAAGGAAAGTCCGTCAAGCTCTGCATACGGAAATACAACCAGTACGGCCATGTCAACAGTCCCTACGTCAATCTGTACGGCAAGGCCGTCAAGAAACAGTTTGAAAAGTTACACTTAATCTAAGGAGAATACAAATGGAAACTAAAAACCTCACAAAAATCGTCCGTCGCAAGCATCGTTGGTCTACCAACCAGCAATATAACTTGACGCAAATGTACTGGGACATGGGATTCGTTCTGGGTTCCTTGGTGTTCGGAGGAATGGCCGTCGGCGCATTCTGGTACGCCAAGGAATTGTGGGTGATCCTTGCTCTGTACGCATGTATCTTTGCGACGATCGTTATGTTCAGCATCAACATCATCCGCTTGGTCAACCACCTTGCAGAAATGCTCTGCGCCATCTACCATGTCGTGAGGGTCAACGTGGACGAACAAAAGGATATTGACTTTGGTACTTTCACCACTTACTACGATCCGGTTTCCCAAGTGGAAATTAGCGAGGAACGGTACGATGAAATGTTCCGTGCCGAACAGCAGAAGGAACGTGAGAAAACCTATCAAGAGAACATGTGTAGAGGACTAGAAGGAGAAGTCGAACGCAAGAAGATGGAAGAAAAGCGCCAACAGGATGCTTTGGAGGCAGTCCGCAAGACTACCGTAATCGTACCGCACGACCTCGACGCCATAAGGAAAGGAGAAGAAGAATAATGCTTCTAAGTGAAAAGACGTTCTTTGTACTCATTGCGGCTGTTTTCTTTGCGTGTGGGTTCGGTGCAAACGAATTTTACCGCACGTTTGATGATAAACCTCAGCCCATCGACTGTAAAGACATTGAGAAAAAACTGGGGTATGCTAATGCCGCCCAGGAATTCTGTGTCCGAGAGCTTGTCCAAGAGCAAATGAAGACTGACTATCTTAAAGGTATTGATACTAGCGGTGTATCGTGTAGCGATATAGTGAGACATCTACACGAGAAGTATACTGGCGATCGTCACTATCACGAGACCGTCAATGCTATACTACAGATTAAGCTTGATACACTTGGCAAGGCGTATACGCAATGTATGCATCAGCTTGCCGATTCAACTATCAACTACATTCCAAAAGGAGTAACGAAATGAGTGAAAAGTTACAATGGTTCTGCGTAATTCTCTTGTTATTTGTCGTTTGCTTGGGAGCTGGCGTAATTTTCGGACAGAAAAATGCTTCGAACGATCCCCAGTTTACCGAGAACGTCATAGCTCTGTGCGCCAAGAACTGGACTGACGAACACAACAAGGTCAAGTTCCTTGACGGCATAGACACCAACGGAGTCACGTGTAGTGCAGTGGTTGACCACATGAACGCCAAGTTCGCCCAGGAACTGCGCACCTACGAGCTGAACGCACGTATGCTTGAGACGAAGTATTCCGCACTCAAGGACGTGGCTATCAAGTACTTCCAGTTGACGAACGACAGCACCGTTATTCCGCTGATCCGAGACTAAGTAGACTGGCGGCAGTCCTCACGGGACTGCCCCATCTTCCCATTAAAGGGGCACACTCAACAAGGAGATCAACAATGAAGACTCTGACTAATACTCTCACTAAGGCCGAAACCGAAGTAATAGACCTTATCCGTGACCAAGCATACGCAAGCCACCTGGGCATGCTGTATGCAAACACCGATCGTTGCGAGTATCTGAACTACCGCAGCGGAAAGGTGACCATTCCATTGAAGCAAACGTGCTTCCGTATGTCCGACGGATGTATCAAGCAGAATGTGATGGCTCGTGTGAGGGACGTGGTGAATACGTTGAAAGACCGTCACAACATCGTCGTTACTTACTGCAAGAGCAGTGACTACAGTTACAGCATCGAGTTTAAGGTCGTTGACTATCACCAGTACAAGACGGTTGATCTTCCGAAGAACTACGGCAAGGGATCGCTGAATGGTTGCGAACAGAAGGTCGCAAAGCTCGCCGCCATCCTCAAGGAACTGTGGAGTTACAGCAAGCGTGAATATACGTATTCCGTAAGATTCTACTTGCACGAAGGCGACAAGGTGGTCAAGACCAGTTCGTGCTTGAGCTTTAACGGCTACTTCAACTATACTGAGCAAGAAATGAGTTTTTACGCACTCAGGGAAGCCGCACGTGTCATGTCGGTGATTACCGACGAACACGACTTCGAATTTTTCAATCCAGACTCCGCAACTATCCATGACGGAGAAACGAAAGACGAATACAACTTCGACCTTTAAGGAGAATTACCATGGACGCACGTCAATTCGTAAACCATCTTACCGAATGGAGCAAGGATCGCTCGTTCGGTAGTGTTGAGGAGATCCTTACTGGCATCGAAGCCGAAGCCAAGCAGCACATTTCCAAAGGCTGTATCGCACGATTCGCTTCGGTAAGCTACTCTGGAAAGGGACACTTTTTTGTAGTGGGTGACGGAGGCCCGTTCTGCTATCTCCGAGTGTTCACCCAGGGCAAGAAAAAACTGACAATCACCAAGATCCAAAAACCCGTAGCGGTCTAACAAAAAGGAGCCACCATGAATATCCAAAAGAAACAAGAAATGCAGGGCAAGTTCGACCACACCAATTTCGCTTGCACGAGGGCACTTAGCCATAGCCGAGTGGTCTTCGATTTCCAGGTCAAGACCAAGAAGGACTACGATGAAGGTTGGAGCAAAACCTATCCGGCTGATGACTTCACCACAATCGAAGTGAGGAAGACTCACAAGTATGTCGGCATTCTCTCGCTGTATGACGCCGACGGATTCATGAGGCATTTTTCCGTGAGCCACAACGATCCGATTTTCGCCGCAGCTCTCGTACTCAAGCACACATTGGCAAGGTACGAAGGCACCACGATGCATGCGAAGCTGATGCGCATACATCAGAAGTTCTTCAAGGTGATTCTCGCACCGAAGGCGTAGCCCATGTTCAATACAAATGTAAGTGTACACAAAAATTCTTCGACTAGCATCCAAGTCAAGAAGGAAGCCCAACAGCAAGTCCTGGAAATCAAGAAAGAGCACCAGGACAGCTTCTTCGTGAACTGCAAGGTTGACGATGACGTATGGAAAGGTCTGTTCTATGAAACTCCGTTCTTGAACAAGTACGTGTCGTATAAAGCTGCTTGTTATCCGGTTAAATTTAACGGTAGTTATCCAATGCGATATAAAGAAGATCGATGGGCGTCAAAGGAACAGAACAAAACATGGGAAGACTACCATAACGCAATTATCAAGAAGATTATTGCCGAACAGCGAGTCGAGGTCAAGCAAGTCAAGATACTTGACAAGACTGGCATGGCTCTTATCGAAGTGTGCTGGCTTGATACAGAAGGATAATGATATGGCAAAGATCGCTTTCAACAACAGTTACGGCGGTTTCAATCTGTCCGACAAGGCCGTGGAAGCCTACATCAATGCGTCTGTCCAGACTCTTCGCACGGACATACCGTCCGAGCATGCGATCCGTTACGGAGAGATTGCAAGGCATGACCCTATACTGATTTCCGGCATCGAACAGCTTGGCAAGGATGCTAGCGTCGAAGGATCCGAAGTCCGCATACGTGAGGTTCCTGGAGATCTGTACCGCATAGACACCTATGACGGCAAAGAAGAGGTGTTCTGGCCTACCGAAGACTGGATATACGCAGGGACTGGTTCCGTCTAGCACGGGACTGCCCCTTCGTTTCATTCAACTGGCACAGCCAAGGAGAGTTATCAATGAGTGAAGAAACCAACATCGCAGAGATAAAGTGGAACGAGTGGTGCGACAAGAACGGCATCACGAACAAGGAAACCTTGACACGTGACCAGATCGAACGCTTCCAGATGAGCGACGAGTTTGGTGACATCCTCAACAGTCTCACGCCGGACAACCAGATTACCTACTGCATCGCAGTACATGCATGGAATCGTCTCAAGAAACTCTACGAGGATTTCAAGAAGGAGCAAGCATATTATCAATATGCGCTTGCTCTGGAACCGTTGCTTGCAAAGTACGAGCAATGGAAGGCAAGTCAACCAAAAGTCAACTAAGGAGTTTTTATGGCTATTTATACGAAACAAGACGTAAGGGTCATGCTGTACAAGGCCGCTGATCAGATTAGGGAACTGGCTGACGAATACGTCCAAGGCCGTCCGGTTGACCGTGACAAGATCAGCCAGATTCATCTTAGAGTGAAGGTAGGCATGTCCGTCATAGAAGGTACGTGGGCGCATGGCATAGACAGCGAATTTCCGAAACGCAAATGAGCTACGAAGAAGTGTATAACAAGGGAATGGCAGTAGGATGGGATGGACTTTCCGTCCAGGAACATGCCGTTCTCTTGTTCCACAAGATTACCGAGGAGAAGCTATGTACTGCTATAAGAAAGCAATGTCCGCACAAGGCGAACCAGTAGTGGTTAAGGTATGGATTGACTTATTCGACAAAGAACTCAAGCTATACTGGGATGATCGTCACGAACGGCTGAGATTGAATAAGTGTACGGTAGTCGGGTTCTATAACCTTGATGGGACATACCATGACAGCGTACTGGCGTATTCCTACTACGATCCAAAGTTCACTTACTATTTCAACCAGACAATGACTTGCGAGTTTGATGACTGCCATACCGACCATGCGGCTGGCATCCACGTGTTCTGCGAGTTCGACAAGGCGGCATATTTCCGTATATGGCCACGGCTGTTCACATGGCCACTGTGGAAGTTATGGAACCGTCTCAGGGAATGTTGGAATGGTAAAGACTGACTGAATGGTCTGCGGGACTGCCCTCGCAGACCATTAAACGTACACACCCAAGGAGGTTTAATATGAAGAAACTGTTACTAATTATGCTTGTGTTCGTCGTGTCCGCCATGGCGGTCTCGTTCGACAACACCATCGACCGCAAGGAAGTGCGCATCTACATGCGCTCCGGCAACTGGAATACAGGCGACCGCTATACTACCATGCCAGTCATCGTGGACGGCAAGCTGACGTGCCCCTACGTGGGGAGCATATTCTCCGAGCCGTACAAGGACGGCACGTGTCCGGCGGTGAACGTGTACCACTTGGTACGCATCGCCAGGGCCAAGAAGGGCCTGGACTGCTACTACGACTACACGATCGGCAAGGACTTCATGTTCGCTGTGTATAATCAGCAGAACTGTCCGGACATTCTCGCCGCCTACGACGGACTGAACTTCTTCCGTGGCGTTTACTTTGATTCTGTTGACAGTTTCAAGCTGTACTATACGGAAGAATTGCTCACGCAGACTTTCGAGGGCGATTTCGATTTGTTCCCCAAGGTTCAAGAGCAGATCCGCTACCGCAGAATCAACATGCGCAAGGACAAGAAGAACCAGGTCATCACCTTCGGAGACTGATCCGATTCTGTACGGGACTGCCATCTTTTTGTATAAAAATTGCACAAACCACTTGACAGATTAAAAAATAAGAGTTATATTAACTCTCGGAGGATTTGAATATGAATAACGGAACTTTCAACAATGTCTTCGGACTCGACTTGACCGCCACCCATTCGTTGGCGTTCTACGGAATTGATACCGACCGCATCGCAGTAATAAAGAAGAGCAAGCAGTTCAACGAGACCACCGATCTGTCTGGCTCTGCTGACGAAGATCTCGGTGACCGAGTGATCAGCGCGATCTCTAGCTTCGGTGTCACTGGTCTCCAAGTGCAGAGCATTGAGTGCGGCCCCGTCGTGACTCGTGTCAACTTGAAGCTTCCCCGTGGCGTTCGTATTAAGACCGTGGAATCCCTTGCTGACGATATTGCCATGCAGCTCCATGTCAAGTGCGCTTCTTTTACTTCCGTATCCGAAAATGGCGTCCTCGCCTTGGATATCCCTGCCAAGGAACGCAAGATCGTTCGTCTAGGCAATGTTCATTCCGCTGATACCGAAGGTATGGCGCTTCCGCTTGAACTCGGTGTGACCGTCAATGGCATGGCACGTGCTATCGACTTGGCGAAGGCTCCGCACCTTCTGATTGCTGGCCAGACTGGCTCTGGCAAGTCCGTCTGCATCAACTCCATTCTCTGCTCGTTGCTCCGCAACGTGTCCTTGAATGATTTTGAATTGATGCTCGTTGACCCCAAGGGCGTGGAACTGAACGATTACCAGAAGATGCCGAACTGCATCAACGGAAAGATTCTCGTCGATCCGAACGAAAGCCTTGACGGTCTCCGTTGGCTCGTTACCGAAATGGAACGTCGCTATGCTGTTCTCACCAAGTACGGCCATCGTAACATCAAGTCCTACAACGAATGGGTGAAGACTCAGCCGATCGGTGTGGACTGCGTGGAAAAGATGCGCTACGTGGTCTGCGTGGTTGACGAATTTGCCGACTTGATGATGACTGCTGGTGCAGAACTCACTACCATCGTGCAGAGACTCGCACAGAAGAGCCGTGCGGTTGGCATCCACTTGGTGCTTGCCACGCAGAGACCTTCCGTGAAGGTGGTTACTGGCGATCTCAAGGCCAACTTGCCGTGCCGCATTGCGTTCAAGGTAAGCTCGGCTACCGACTCCGTCACTATTCTCGGACATGGCGGCGCAGAAAATCTGCTCGGCATGGGCGACATGATTCTCAGCAATAACGATGCTGACGAACGTCTGCATGGCGTGTACATCAATGACGAAGAAATCCGTCTGTTCACTCGTGTGGTGTTCTCCAATACGATCAACTCCGTCAGCATCACCCACGATTACGTGAATGGCACTACCGCCAATTCGCTGAACGTGCCGAACTGGCTGATGGAAACCATGAGTGAATGCGGCCATCGTGAACTTGGTGTTGTTCCTTACTGGCTCCGTGCGATTGTCGAAATCAACCGCAAGGTTTGGGATCGCACTGCCGTCGGTCACAAGTTCAACCTGGGTTTGCTTGTGGCTCGCATGGCAAAGTACTACAAGGATGTAGAAGCTCTCCGTAGCTCCGTAGCACCCATCGTACACGATACCGCTGCGGCACATTCGGAAACCTTCTTGGCGAACGTAGAATCCATCGCAGTCGAAACTCTTATCCGACTGAAGCCGTCTACCGTCTATGGGTTCGGATTCAACAAGGATAACTGGACTGCGGCACAGACTCGTTCTATCCCTGTGGTAGACCAGCTTGCATACTTGAAGGACATCGCCTAGACTGGACAAAAGGTGTGCGGGACTGCACCAGTCTCGCATGCCTTTGGCACATTCAACAAAAGGATAATCAATGATAAAGTATAAAGTTACATCTACTCATCCGAATCCGGCATATCTGCCTAAAGTCACTTGGGTAGACACCCAAGAAGACGCCGATGCTCTCGAAGCCAAGGAAGACTTGGCCGTCACCAAGATCGAGAAGCACGAAGTCCCCGACGGCGTGTACGAAATGATAAAAAATCGTTTGAATGACAGCAAACAGTTCCGTGAAATGAGCGAAGGCGAACAGTTCGAGGACATATACTTCTGCTACTGTCGCATGACATGGGAAATTGATGCCTTCTACGATTCACGGTACGCCTACTAACAACATTAACTCACTTAACAAAAAGGAAAATCAAATGCGTTGTGGAACACGAAAAATAGACAAGACTATGTCCGACCTCGTAAAGTCTGCCCTCAAGGGTGGCCGTTGGACAGAAAAGAATGGCCGAAAGCATATGAAGCTCGTATTGCAGAGCAACCCAGCAGTATGGGTTACCGTCCCTGGATCCTCTCGTGACCCTGGCCATGCGTCGAAAAATTTGTTATCCCTGATGCGTAGGTACGAACACGAAGCTGGATTTACCGAACCGTCCATATAAGGAGTAGAAAATGTTTGCACCACTATGTTACCAATGCGGACGGAACACTGCGTTAGCAGTACCTGTCCCTGGCGAAGAATATCGGACTGAATATCGTCCTCGTTACATCTGTTTAATTTGTTATGAGAAGAACGGAAACTCATATACTCCACCAAAGGAATCTAACGATGGCAAAGATAATGACATTTGACGAATACGAAGACATGCTTGAAAAGGTCAACGCATTCAAGCTGAAGGTGATGAAGGCTATCTGTGGCATTCTGGGCATCAACGTGAAGGATATCGAGAAGAGCACCTTTTCATTCACTCGTACAAGCGACGTGGACATCAACTACTTCATGGAATACAACTTTGATGGTGCTGCTCCCATATCTCGCCGGATCGACACGAAGCTGGTCGAAATGGCGATGGAAGGGAACGTCTACATGGCCCGTGAACAGTACCTTGAACTGTATTGCCAGAAGGAATAATTATGGCTATCGAGAACATTGAGGACTACTGGCGTGGCGAACCGAACTTCGGCCTACGCCGCAAAATTGTCATAGAGGTTGACACGACTGGAACTGGTATAGAGAAGATCGTGCCGAACCAGAAAATCATTATTGAACCGAAACCACTTGATAAAGGAAATTCATTATGTTCAAACGCATTAGCAATGTCATTGACCGACTTGTAACTTGGAGCCTTTGGCGCAGTATCAAGAAAAGGATAAGACCGCTTGACAGGGTCACGCAGTTCGTACCGCCTCACAAGATTCCGAACGCCATGCGCTTACTTACCGATCAGTTACGTACCGGCAAGTATGCTGGCATCATCTTATTGTCCGACAACAAGCGGATATACAACTACATCAAGAAGAGCTTGGATGGTATCAATACGGCATTTATTCGTGTTCCGTACTTGTATGACACGAGAAAGCTGTTCGACAAGGTCAAGGAGAATGCAAACGTCTCCCATGTCGATTTTTCCGTGACTGGGTACGAGAATGATACTCCGTTCATTGTGTTGGTCGTTCCGAAGGATCGCCCTCGCACAAGCAAATCCAACCAAAAGCAAACTAACCACAAAAGGAGCAAGTAACAATGTTCACAACACTTTCCATACTCGTCTACCTCGCCGAATCCGTCGAACGATTCACCACCGTCGCTTGTGGCGTAGGCATAGCCGCCATAGTAGCCGCTGGCATATCAGCCATAATACTTATCTGTTGCAGTGGCGAAGGCGAAGTCGACTGGTCGAAACCTTTCAGCAAGAAGTGGCTCAAGTATACCATATTGGCAGCTATCTTTGGTACATTGTTCTTGTTCGTTTCCGCGATGGTTCCGACCAAGAAGGCCGTGTACATGATTGCTGGCATACAGGCGGCTGAATACTTGTCCCATACTGAAACCGCCAAGGAAATCGGTAACGAAGGTATCAAGATTTTCAAGGACGTGGGCACCATAATACACAGTTACGCCACCGAAGCCGTCAGCACCGTGAAGGAAAAGGTCACGGACGGAGCGAAGGAAGCCGTGGAAGCAACCGACAAGGCCGTGGAAGCCGTCAAGGATTCTGCAACGGCTGTGGTGAAGGACACCATCCAGGAAACCATAAAGGAATCGCGACATGATCGACGCACTGTTTGAAGATCATATCCAAGTACAGCTTGCTAGGCGAATAGAGCTTCGCATGCCCTTTGCAAAGACTATCTACGATAAGATAGGGAGCTTCTTTGTGGCCGGGAACAGCCTCAACGAAGATACTCCGAACGACTTCGACGTGTATCCTACACGTATCGGACAGTTCGACGATATCCGAACCAAGATCGGCGAAGAAAACGTCGTCTGCGTGACGAAGAATGCGACCACGTGCAATATCGACGGAAAGGTTGTCCAGTTCTGCAACTACTTCAAGTCGCCATGGATCACCGATCTTCTGAAGTCGTTCGACTTCGCCCATGTCCAGGTCGGCGCACAATGCACCAAGGATCTCAGCGACGGAGTCATTTTCGTAGCGAACTTCACGCCGGACTGGCTCGTAGCCAAGTCGACTGGGAATACGTTTTACACCCATTCCGATTATCCGATTTCCTCCCTTGTCCGTATCAGTAAGTACATCAAGCGTGGTAACTTCATCGGCAAGTCCTACATGAGGGATATCATGATGATTCTCACCGATATCCTCAACCGAGGCATTGAGAACTACGAAGACTTCAAGGATCAGCTCGACGCAATCGACTTGAGTCTGCTTGGAGAAGGAGACGTAACCGTGGCGCTAGACTTGTTCCACGCATTCCAGCACGTGGTTCCGACGCCTACCGAGGGTCAGCCGTAGACTGGACACGACTTGGCCGGGGCTGCGCCCTCGATTCATGATTGGGGCGAACGAAATTGCTAGAAACACTAGCATGGGCGGTCACGCAGCGCCATATCTGCGTGGCCGCTTAAACCTTAATCGAAAGGAGACTGTACCATGAGACACCCGAAAGACAACATCGATCAGCGATACGAAATTCTCCGCCAAGATCCGGAAAACCTTAACTATACACTCAAGCAGTTCAACGAAACCACCGAAAAGACTTATTCCGCCTTTACGGAAATCATTACTGAGCACGATGGCGTTGGCAAGGCCATTCTTCCCATCATGGCGATGAACCAGGCTTCCCATATCCTCAAGGTCGCAGAAGACCGCAATCTCAGCCGTCAGGAAAAGAAGTTCAAGATTCACCAGATGATCGCACCGATGTTCAGCTTGATGTACGACCGTTTCACCGCCGAATCGCTTGAGAACCTTATGGATCTTCTGGACGACGGTAAGGAAGGAAACGAAAATGCGTAAAATACTTGTTCTCTTGTTCCTTCCTACGCTGTTGTTCGCCTCTATGCAGCTCGAATGCAAGGTGTTCAACGGCGCATGGAAGGCAATTACACGTGGCGCAGAGCCTACCCCAGAAGAATGCTATGCCGAAAAGGAATCCATGGCGGCCTTCTCGAAGAACTTGGACGAGATCTGGGTTCTCGACTCGGACAAGTATTACCATTGCCAGTTCAATGCGCCCAACATGGACTACACGTGCGTAGTGAACGGAGTTGACACGGCATCTATTGTTCCTAGCCATATTGTCAATACCTACTACGACTTAAAGAAATTTTTACATTGAAAATTAACTCAACTGTCAATACGTTTGCTATATTTTAAACATCAACATAAAAGGAACAAACCATGAAAAACTATTCTATAGCAACATCGAGAAAGTACATGCCGTATACCGTCAAGGAAGACAAGATGCTCCGTGACGGTGCAACGTCGCTCCCTGGACGCACTCCGAAGGCGGTCTACCAGCGTCGCCGTGAACTCGGCCTCGTGAAGCCGTCCAAGTGGACGCCGGACGAGATCGAACTCGCCAAGCGCAATATTGTGCCGTCTGGGCGTACCAAGGCCGCACTGCGTTGCCTCCGTAACAAGCTCGGCTTGACGAAGGCGGTCGGCGAAGCAGCGAACGGACAGATGGAACTCAAGCTGGCACCGATCTCCGCACATTCCACGAAGCACATTTCCGACATCGTCGGACAGTTTGCTCGTACCGTCGGCATCCTTTCCAAGAGTGGCATGACCGCCAAGGAAATTGCAGAACAGACTGGCAAGAGCCTTTCGACCGTCCAGATGGCATTGGATCTTTCCGCTGCTCTCCGTATGAAATAATTGGTTATGTCCACCCAACGTGTTGTTGAGTATATTTTGATGTTGTCAAGAATGGATTTATGTGCTATATTTAACAATAGGCGTAATCTGGTTCAATTAGCAGCCATAAAACACACCAAAGCAACACTTTGGGTGGACATCGCCAAATAATTTTCGATTTTCCCATCGATGGGGGATCCGGCGCAAGTCGGGTCCCCATATTATCGCTTAAAGAGGTGTTATATGAAAAAGGTTTTTGAAAAGCGAGTGTACCGCAAGTGGACGCCGGAAGAAGACGAAATGATTAAGCGAGGTGAGATTCCGCCTAATCATCCTAGTTACGCCAACTGTCTTACACGTGCGCGTAAGCTCGGTTTTAAGTTCGTCAAGAAGCGTCAGGAAGGCCGCTGGAGCGAAATTCAGGACAACATGGTACGGAACGGTATCGTGCCTCCGGAAAAGGGCTTGGACAGGGCCATACAGCGTGGCAAGGAGCTTGGTATAGACTTCATGGAGAAGTTCTACCAGAACATCGACCAGAACGGTCTTGACAGCATCAAGGGATTGAAGAAGGACGACCGCATGCTCATCATGGCGGCTAACGACGCATCCTTGAAGGAGTTCAAGATCAAGAATACAGCGAACATCCACCAAGCGGCAGAACGTGGGAAAAAGTTTTTCCTTATGCATGCCAAGTCGCTTCTGTCGATCCAGGATATCGCCAACAAGGAAAACTGTACACGTCAGAACGTACACCGACTGATCGATGCGTTCAAGATCCAGTACTTCAATACTCATTGCTTCGACCAAGCAGTAAAGGAATGCGAAGATCAACTGCACGACGGTGCGAAGGATTGATATGGGATTATCTAAAGGACAGAGACGTTCCGAACAGGAATGGTGGATTACAGATTTCGTCGAAGATGCGATAATAGACCTTAGACCTGATGTCGACTGGACGAAACGTAATGTTGTCAAGCTTGTTGAGAAGCACAAGCAAGAAATCATCGACAAGCTCAACGAAGTCGCTGGCGACATTGCCCATACTGTCAAGGTAAGGAAGAAGCCGACCGCAAAATAAATCTGATAAATAAGGACATAAAAATGATTGATTTTCTTAAACCAGAACAGCCTAAGGGCAAGCAGTACCAGCTCAAGTTCCGTCTTGAGAACGTTCCCGGTATAGGTACACTTAACATGGTAGCTGGCGAATGCGATGCAGAGACTCCGGTCGCCGCTGGCAAGGCGATGGAACAGAACCTTCAGCGCCGTATAGGAGAAGCCAAGTACAAGTACTTGGCTGAAGCTAAGATCGTGGATTCTGATGGCCGTGACCGTGCCTTCTTGCAGATCGACCAGAATTATGTCAAGGCCACGAACGGATACGTGAAGTCTCCGTCGTGGGGTCATTGGCTTAACGTGTTTTAAACACGTGATCCGGCCCTTGGGACGAACTGCATCTCGACCTTCGTCGCAATGTAGTTTCTAAGCCCCTTGGAGCGTATCCAGTAGCCGAAAATATGTTCGGCAAGGTATCCGTCGATCCTTTTATTTTCGTCGCTCAGACCACGGTATTTGTCAAAAGCAGCCAACTTAGGGAACAGCCATTCGCAATACT
>JAEEGL013691352.1_pt1 | contig 13153 bp, 11 predicted proteins | sample 9134231 | NCBI WGS metagenome assembly JAEEGL01 (sample SAMN16246548, study PRJNA631951) | gut metagenome | biome: gut microbiome; feature: rumen; material: fiber-attached | host: Bos | place: Iran: Karaj | collected 2018-10
CTAACAACATTATTAACCATTTAAATCATCAACAACAATGAACAAAACAATCCTAAAAGTCGCGTTTGCAGCAGCATGTTTGTTGGGTCTGCAAGGCATCACTTTTTCCAGTCTCCTCATGGCAGAAGAGCAGATTCCTCTCATCCTTATTGAAGGTGACACCAGTACTCCCATCCCTAAGCGCACCCCAGAACTCACTCCCCTTGTAGAGATTAACGATGCAGGTACACAACTAACCTTCACTAGTACAGCTGCCATCACCTTTTCTGTAGTGATTGAAGATGAAGACGGCAACACCGTACTCACCGATGTCTTCGCCTTGCAGCAAAACACGCAGACCAACCTCTCCATTGCCTCCCTCCCCACAGGCGACTATACTCTGTATGTCATCATTGGTGACAATACTTACGAAGGAGAATTCAGCAAGTAATAAAAACACTTTTATATTATGAATAGAAAAGCACTTGCATTTATGTTCGCGGTAGTCATGTCCTGCATGACTACCGTCGGACAGATTTCTTATAGTTACGATTTGGCAGGTAATCGCGTAAAGCGTGAGATTGTGATGTCCAGTCTTGCTCCCAGAAATACTAAAGCCACAGGCTTTACCGAGGTGTTGGCCAAGAAAAACATCCGCATCTATCCCAACCCCACCAAAGGGCACCTGAAAGTGGAAGTCATGGGTTACGAAGCCGCAGATAACTGTCTGTTGCAACTCTTCAATGCTGTTGGTGCACAAATCATCAACAGGAAAGCAACTTTGCCTTTCACGGAAATCAATATCACCAACCAACCTAACGGTATTTACTTCCTTCAAATAACTTTGAACGGTGAGAATACCAAGTGGAAAATCATTAAGAAATAAACAGATAAAGCTCCTAATAGCCATGACCCGTTATCTCATTATTCTGTTATCCCTGATGATGTGGACTACAACATCCATAGCCCAAGAAGATTCTAATTCCCAAAAGACAAACCAATCCACAGCAGGAGACACCTGCCATCTGCATCGCTTCGATGGATGGACAGAGGAACAAATTCGGCAATATGAAGACTCATTAATCGCCAAGCTATATCCACAAGTGTATGAAATGAGTTTGGATTCTCAGTATATCGGCAGGACTGCTGAGGAGGATGATAAGAGCAAGACGACCACGCATACTTTTACTTCTCCTATTCTCACTTCCTACAGTGTTGATGTCACCCAAAATGTGGGTGATATCCCCATACAATCATCAACAACTCCTTCAGGCGCAAAGACCTACTCCATACCAATTGAGGTGTTTCCAGGCATGAAAGGCTTGCAACCGCAACTGTCTCTCACTTATAACAATCAGGCTGGCAACTCATTTGTTGGTATGGGATGGTCGCTTTCTGGCATCCCTGTCATCACGCGAGCTGGAAAAACTATATATTATGATGATAAGACAGAAGGCATAGCCCTTGATACCACAGATGTCTTCCTTCTTGACGGCATGCACCTGATTCGACGTGACAAAAACGACACCTGCATCCAATATGAATCCGAAACAGGCAAAATCAAGGTAAAAGGGTATTATGCAGGAAACGTTATCAAATACTTTGAGGTCTTTTATCCCAGTGGGCAAAAAGGTCTCTTCGGATATACAAGCAACACACAGAACAGGCTGGAATATCCCCTCATCACCCAGACAGATTTGAACGGGAATACCATAACACATTCCTATACGATCTCTTACAACAAATATCACATCTCCTCTATCACATATAACGGAGCATCCGTACTGTTCACCTATCAGAGTACTCGTGCTGATACACTTCTTTCATATACCCGAGGTCTGAAGGTCCGTGACACCCAACTGTTAAAGACCATTGTCTGCAAGAATGGAAATACGGTACTGCGCACCTACACGCTCACCCATTCCGAACAAAACGGTCATTCCTTGTTTACCCGGCTGGACTATTCCGTAGGCACGGCCTATTACAATCCCCTGCGGTTCTATTATGGCACTGACGTAACGGACACCTCATATTCACAGGAAACGACGCACCTTTTCAATTGGCATCAAAGTGAACAGATGTCAGAAATCAAATTTACGACTGGCCGTTTTGACTACTTGAGCGGTGCAGACGGTCTGGTCACATGGTCTGATCGTAATCCTTACTGGAAGGCTTACATGCCTGGACCCAGAGAATGGTTCAGAAACCTATTTACAGGGGATGAGAACATTTTTCTCTATTCCAATGTGAGACAGCTCTATAATTCTGCCTACTCATTACCAACAGGCGAAGGCTTTATTGATCTCATCCATGGTGATATTGAAGGCAAGCAGGACAGCTATATAATCAAGATAAACAATACCATTGTCAATGACAGCGACCAAGTGGTATTCAAGGTTTACCAACTATCAAGCAATCTCTTTGGAAATCCTGTCTTGTCCCTTCAATATACACGAACCTACAAATTCAATACTGTTCATACCAATAATTACGGAGACAAAAGCATTCAGCCGAAATTCTATTTCACTGGAGATTTCAATGGCGATGGCCGGGCCGAAGTCCTTGCAGTCTCTGTTCACCAGCCCCTCGGGGACACTAATCTGCCATCAAAATGCTATATCTTTGACCTGAAGAATGACAGCATCCTCTACCAACAGAATTTGTTTGTCTACAACAAAGAATTTATCGGTGTTCAGCAAAGTGATGCCTTAGAAGCAGAAAACAACTCCGATAAGATATTCGTCATGGACTATGACGGCGATGGGAAGACAGACATTTGTCATATTAATGAGAGTGGGGTAAGGATATATAGTTTTGATGCGTTGGGCTCTTCAATGACAGCCCGATTGGTGGGCACATACACTGGTCTGACCAAATCCGACCTGGAAGACCGCCGGTTCCTTCCTGGTGAGTTCAATGGTGACGGTCTCACAGACCTGCTGGTCTCTCCTTCATGCGAAAGACAGACGGATTACACATGGACACTCCATAATTCTAAAGGTAACGGACAATTTGAGAGTCATACCTTTACTGGTCCGACCAATCAATATGCCGTGGGATGCGGCTTCATCATTCAGGATATTGATGGCGACGGAAGTGCTGACCTCATTGATTATAACACAACTTCCTTCAACACGTCCTTCACCAGAAACAACACGCCTAATGCAAATACGTTTGCCACCACCCTTGCAACTTCTGGATCACTTTTTGTGCAAGCAGATATCAATGAACAGAAAAGCATGTCAAAGCTGATGAGCCTGAAATATGGAACTGTCACACGTTACTCCTTCTCAAAGAATCAGCGCAAAGAAACCATGATGACAGGGGTTGTGAATAGTTATGGCGTCTATGAGAGAAATACCTATATGCTGCTTGATGAAGACGACCCCACGACCTATCTCAAAGGTTGCTATGCCGTGTTTCCATACATGGACTTATGTGCGGCTATACCAGTCCTGTCCTCCAATGAAATCCGTGTAGGTGGCATCTTGCAGGAAAAACATGAATACCGCTATGTGGAGGCCATCGCCCACCGACAGGGAAGGGGCTTTATGGGCTTCAAGCAGATTGACCGATATTTCAGAGGAAAGACCTATACGCAGACCTTTGACCCATACAGATACAATGTGCCGACAAGTGCGGTTACGCCATTGTCTGAATGTTCATACACATTTTTCGTCAGCACAGCTGCAAATCGCATTGCACGCATCTGGCCGCTAAATAAAGTCGAAAGGAACCTTCTGAATGGAGACACCGTTACAACATCTTACACCTATAACAGTATGGGTTATCCGACCAAGGAGGAAGTCTTCTATGGGAGTCAGTACTCCATAACCACCTCCCGTCACTATCTCAACCAATCCAATGTATGGGATGGATATTATCTGGGATATCCGTATCAGGAGGAAAGAAAAGTCAAGGTGGGTTCTGACTCCGTCCGTACCAGTTGGAGATTATCAGACTTCGAGGCACCTATGTGCCCCAAATACAAACAGGTTTACACAAACAACTACATTACTGAGAGACATTACTTTACATATGATAACAGGGGTAACATCTTGTCCGACAGTGTCAAATATGACAGTTCATCATCTTATCTTTCCACGTTCTATACGTATGATTCCCAAGGAAGAGTCACCAGTGTCACTGACCCGTTTGGTCTCACCACACAGTACACCTATAACGCCATAGGCAAGAAAGCCGCCATGGTGGACCAGCGCGGAGAGACAACAACTTACACATACGATGCATTCGGACGGGAACGGCTAACGAACTACCCCGATGGGAACATCATGGACATTAACCGTACATGGGATGTTGCGGCTGATGGAGGTGTGTATGCCGTTACAAAGGCATGCTCAGGCCAACCAACAGTCATAACTTATTATGATGCACTAAACCGGGAGAACAGCCATGCTGACAAGCGCTTTGATGGAATCTACAGATACGTGGACAAAGAATATGATAACCATGGCCGACTTATCAGAGAATCATTGCCATATAGATATTCAGGCACAGGAAACTATGATGTCATTTGGAATACATACGCGTATGATGAGTATGACCGACTGACATCACAAACCGTCAACGGCAAGACGACAACATTCACCTACAACGGGCACAGCATCACGGAGACCAAGGACGGAATGTCAACCACAAGGACCTATGATGTTTTGAACCGTCTCATTGCAGTTACAGATTCTACCGGTACAATCACCTATAACCTAGCCCCGGACGGTCAACCCAAGTCCATTACGGTGAGTGGAGGGACTACACAGTTTTCCTATGACAGTCGCAGACGCCCGACATTGATAAAGGAACCATGCGCCGGTAACACAAGGTACTATTATAATGCCATGGGTAAAGTCTCCAAGACGACCAATGCCAAAGGGGAGAACATTCTCTATACTTATGACGCATACGGAAGGCTTATCACTAAAACGCGTCCGGAGTTTACCACAACTTATACTTATGATGCCCAGAATGACCTCACAAGGATTGAGAACACGAACGGAGTGAGAAAATGCTTCAGATACAACTGCTACGGTCAATTAGATTATAGACGGGATAGCATAGGAGATGTCTGGCTAGAGAAGTACTTTTATTATGATAACGGCAACCCTATCAGCATAGCATATACTTCTTCCAACGGATTACAGACAGGTGAAGTGCGCGATTATTTAAACGGCCATTTCTGGCAGGGGACCAAAGAAGGACATAACCCCTATTTCCTATTGGTGGCAGAAAACGTTTTGGGTCAACCGACACAACTCCAAACCAAGAATATCACCCGCAGCTATGAATATGATGACTACGGAAACCAAACTAGACGTAGTGCAACCATCAACTCCCAGTACGTTCAGGACATCTCATACGGAATCAGTTCGCAATTCCTAAGCCCAACCCTCCGGGAAGACAATATTCACCAGACGAGCGAAACATTTGGCTACGACAATCTCGGTCGGCTCAACAGCATAGGAAACCAAAACATATACTATGACCTGAAAGGAAATATAACCAGCTGGGATGGAGTAGGAACGTTTAACTATGGCAACACATCAAAACCGTACACACTCACAGGCATCACCAATCCCGGCAGTCTCATTCAGCAGACGGCCCAGGACATCACCTACACATCTTTCTCCCGTCCAGACTCCATTATGGGGAACGGCTATTCTGCACGTTTTGTGTATGATGAGGACGGGAATCGTGTCAAGATGACACTCTCGCACAACGGCAACGTTGTTTCCACTCACTATTATCTCAATGGCAACTATGAGATGATTGTAGATAGTTTAGAACAGACAACAGAGAACCTTTATTATTTTGGAGACTACTATCATTCCACAGCCGTCTATCAGCGACAGAGAATCTCCAACCTTACTACTAATTGGACCTACAACATCCTGCGGGACAACCTCGGTAGCATCACCCATATCATCCGGGAGGACGGCCAGCTCATTCAGGAACTGAGCTATGATGCTTGGGGACGGCTGCGTGACCCGCAGACACTAACAGTCTATGCGCCTGGACAAGAACCCGTGCTTTTCCTTGGTCGCGGCTACACAGGCCACGAGCACCTGAAGGAGTTTGGCCTCATCAACATGAACGCCCGCCTGTATGACCCCGCCATCGGCCGTTTCCTCTCGCCGGATCCATACGTCCAAATGCCAGAGAACTCGCAGAACTTCAACCGCTACAGCTACTGTTTGAATAATCCGCTGAAATACACGGATGAGAGTGGGGAATGGTTTTGGTTTGTTGTAGGGGTTGCGGCTGTTTTAGGTGGAACAGGAAATCTTATAGCAAATTGGGACAAAATAAAAAACTCTAATGACGGCTGGAGTGCATTCGGCAAGGGCTTTTCTTATTTTCTTATTGGGGCTACAGCTTCTGCTGTAGGAACGGCCGTTGGCATTGCTGTTGCCGCGGGAGGCTTTGCTGGTATTACGACTATGACAGCAATTGATTATACAGCAGCAACCACAGGCATCTGGGCTGGTGCAAAATCTATGTCTGCAGCAGGAGCAGCAACAGGTTTCTTAAATGACTTCTTTTCATCATTGTATGAAGGGGAAAATATTGGAAATGCAATAGAAAAAGGAACAAATAGTGCTTTTAAAGGAGGTTGCTACGGTGCTATTGCTGGTGGTATGTGGGGTGGGTATCAAGCGTGGGAGCAGGGAGCCAATATTTTTACTGGGAATGGCAATTATTCTGTCTATCAAGGTCTAGATATAAATAGGGATGTAAGATATGTTGGTATGACAGGACGGGATCCTAATATAAGATTCCAGGAACATCTTCGTTCTGCAACGGAAAGAGCGAACCTTGAGTTTGCTGTAAAGCATGAAGGCTTGACAAAAATTCAAGCACGAATACTAGAGCAACAATACATAAACCAATATGGAATGATGAAAAATGGAGGTCAACTCTATAATATGAGGAACGAGATAGCACCTAAATGGTGGATGAAATATAGTATTATGCCATTTAATTATTAACTTAACTGTTGCAAGTACTTTATGGGAAATAATTGTATGGATTTAGTAACACGCAACGTATGTGTCTAATAAAAGGGGTCAAAAGAGCATAGACATCTAACTTATTTCGAATAATTCTTTTTTATCTTTTTTATACATTTCCAATATTATAAAGGAAAAAAATATTAAATAAAAACGTTGATGGATTATATTCTTTTGTAATAAGAGTTTTTTATTATAACTTTGTTGCATATTTAAGTAATTGGAACTTAAGGTTAAGTTATTTTGTTTGTGCTTTAAAAGCATGTTAATGATATAGGTATCACTCATCCTTTGACTAATGAAAAAACGTATTATTACAAAAATCGGTGATATATTTTGTGCCGAAATTGATAGAAAGTACAAGAATTACTTTCAATATATTTCGAATGATTCAACTCAACTTAATAGTTCTGTTATCCGTGTCTTCAATTCCCATTATCCTATTGATGCTGCTGTCTCAAATGAAATGATTCTCAATGATAATGTTGCATTTTATGCTCATACAGTTTTGCGGGCAGGTATTCAGGCAGGTGCATGGAATAAAGTGGGATTTGCCCAGTTCATTAGCGATGACTTATTTCAGAATATCTATTTCTGCAATGTCGAAACATCATGTGATATTCTAAACAAAACAGTGGAGAATCATTTATTCGAAAACATAGAAAAAGCTGATATGCAGAGTCTTTGGAGGATTTGGAGAGTCAATGAACCAGCAGAACGGATTAAGGATTTATCAAGTTACAAGACCGATTCATTGGCATTAGGAGCTGTTTATCCATATTCTTCAATCTTATTCAAGATGAAATACGGCTACTATCCTTCCGCTGAGGAGTATTCTGTTATCAATCGCAAGCCACGTCCTGAAGTGAATAGTTTTGTTAAGAGAAGGATTGGAGACACCATGCAGTACCTTCATTTTCTCGGAGAAACAGCAGTTAGAGAGATTGATATATTCCCTAATAGAGTGATTAGAATTAAGAAAGATGAAACGATAAAGGATACAATAAGTTTATTTTCCCAATCGTTTGGAACTGTGAACTGGGAATGGCATGATTTTATCGATGAGAAGGATTTTGAACATAAGTGGAACCAGCAAGATATTCCTGCCACAGTATCATTTATAAGTGACACTACAATTTTCAAATTAAAAGGCATCAGAAATTTTGCAGTCGAGGGAAATGACAGGGGATTGATTGACAGAAGAGAAAATTTACAGTTTATGGATATGTTTCCAACGATTTATGAGCATTATCAACAACGATGCAAACAGCTTATGTTTAGTTCAGGAGACTTGATGGAAGAACAATATGGGGAAGGTCATGTTTTCATTCTTGGTCTTCGCGAAATCATCAACAGTATTTATGTGGGTGCAAAGAGAAAGGAAAAAGTGGTAAAGGATATATATCTTGTTATTGACAAAATGCTGGACATAGCAGAGCGTGAGCATATAACCGAGATTGCTATGAGTAGTATCGGACTCGGTCTTTGTGGACTCACGTGGGAACAGTTACAGACAATTATCCAAGATTTGATTCGTTATCATCACAATACAAATCTCATTGTTGTTAGAACCTAATCTTTTTGAGAATAAGTCAAAAAACATCACATGTTGTATTTCGTAAATGATTTCCCTTCAATAGAGGACAATGTTAAGACTGTGATTGTCAGCAAGAGACTCCTGAGAAACAGAAAATGGCTATCGCTGTAGTAGCTTTGTTGAATAGGAAAAATTGCCTTTTCCTGAACATAATTTAACGCCTCAGGATAACGTAAGACACATGAACATACAAATGTATGAAAAGGGAATTGAAGGAAAATGGAAAGAATCAATAGTTCCTGGAACAAACACCAAGAACTATCATAAGTTTTTAAACATCAAATATTGACTATATAGTTCTTATTCTTCGACACAATAAATATAATATTAAAACGTTATTATAAAAAACATGGAAGAATTAATTGTCAAAGTTTTAGTATTAATACTAAGGCAATTACCCTCAGAATGTATCCTTCATATAACTGATTATATTGAGAATGCCTTCAGTGATGGACAATTGTTGCCGTTAAAACAATTTCATATAGAAAAAGAAAGTGGAAAGTATTATTTCGAATTATCAAAAAGATGTATTTCATATTTAATAGAAGACCTTCCCAATTATAATTGGGTGAGCTATCTTGTACATTATGAAATAAGCCATCACGACAGGATTATAATGAGAGTCTTGGATGAAACAATCTTTGTCCTCACTCCGATGTTCCATATTCCCGAAGATTTGGTCCATGAATGTGAACAAGAGAATATTTGGATTTATGTGGAAGATGATATAAAAAAGGAATGATAATGATGGAATTAATGAAGTATTATGAATTTGTTGTTAAAGGCAATGCCAAAGGAGGGGTGTTATATGCACCTAAGTCTTGGCCTCGCCCGATTGCAGAAGATGGTAAAGAGGTGGGAAATTGGCAATCTCTAGTTGTAGAACTGAAAGATGGTCCGTATCGTCATTTCCACATGTGTGTCGGATGGGCAAATATGGTGAGTGTGGACATGATGAATCTGTTACAATCATTGATAGGAGTTAATGACGATTTGGAGTTCCTTCCTGTCCGGGTTGTCAGCAAAGAGTATGGAGACAAGATTTATTATATTATGCATTTCAAAAGAGTCTTTGATGTAATTGACAAAGAACGAACAGTATATTTGCCAGGCACAGAAACCATCATCAAGCCTTGGGTGGATTATGAAAAGGTTAAAGACTTGGAAATATTTAACTCCCGACCTCTAATAAATGATGTTATCGTATCAGCAAGAATACGTAAAGAAATAAGGAAAAATAAACTGGATGACGGTTTGGAGTTTATGCCAGTTTATTGTGAGAAGAAATAGACCACAATAGGCCTATATCATCATAAAATCAGAAGTGAATGAAAACACTCGGCTGCGAAGCAAAGAACACCCAAAGCTCCTTGTTTCGGCGGAGAGGAAATCCGAACGTGACATATCTGGACGCAATGAGCTATCACTTTGACGGCGGGTATTTGACTTTTTATCCTGTTCCCGTCCCATCTTCCATTCCCAATCTTCCTCCGGTTTACGACTACGTCAGCAACTATCACTATTACATCCGCGACTATCAAGGAAACAACCGAGTAGTGGTCTCTCATGACGGAACAGTGGAACAGACCAATGATTACTATGCATACGGCGGTCCATGGGGTAACACGAGTACGAACCAAGGTTTCCAGCCCTTCAAGTACAACGGCAAGGAGCTGGACCGCGTGCACGGCCTCGACTGGTACGACTATGGTGCCCGTCGCTATGACCCCGCTTTCGCACAAGTTCACTCAGATTGATCCACTGTGTGAACAGTACCCACACCTAAGCCCATACGCGTATTGCGCAGGAAATCCAGTAAGGTATGTGGATCCGGATGGAATGAGATTTGATATGTCTAAAATGAATGAAGAAGAACGGACAAAATATACAAATTTGATAGCCTTAGCATGTAGCTTTAGCCCTTTATTTAACAGAATGTATCAGTCCTTAGATGAGTCAAAAGAAGTATATTATGTTAATTATGGTGACATAAAAAAGGAAGGACAATTTGAAAAAGACGATAATGGAGGTGGAACAATAACTATATCATCTAACATTAAAGACACAAAAATACCTGTTCTTTCAGAAGAACTGTTCCATGCTTATCAACATGATAATCGGGAAAACTATGAAACTGGCGAATTTAATTTTGAATTTGAAGCTAAAGTCTTCGTTAACGCTGTTGCAAGTGATATAGGTGGAGTGACACATTTTGCTGATACGAATAAGTTCCTAAAAGACATTTACAATCGCAAATATGGGAATGATGTTCAGGTAATCAGTCCTTTGAATATTAGAAAAGGAATCTTTTTGAAGGAATATTATAAGTATGCTAATATCTTTGCAGATTATAATAAGAAGCATAACATTGGAAATATCAATTATCGTAGAGCTACGACTGTTCGTCCTTATAGTCTCCAAACTATTATAAGAAAAGCATATTAATATGAAGATACATATTTTTATTTGTATGGTTGCTTTCTCTCAGGTATTGCATGGACAATCCCTTATATCATATGATTCCAATTGTTTAGAAATCAACTCTCTCCTTGTTGCTGATGCCCTACTAAATGTTTGTGGAGAAAAAGAGGTTGAATCCTGGCTGGACAATAATGGATTATTAGTTGGCTCATTAACAATAGATAGCAACGGCGTTTTGAAGAAAATGACAATAGTGAGAGATCTTAGAATTGGATTGTCAAGAAGCCAAAAAAGGAAAATTTTTAAATATCTACAGAGAAACAAGCAATCTGAGTTTTGCATTCCCATGAATTCAATAGACACTTTTGTTCAACAATCATCAGATTCTATTAATACTTTTAACCAGCAAAGGAGTGGTAAGTGTTTTCTTGGATTTGATTTTAATGGGGCTTCTATGTATTGGATGTTTTATCATGGTCTGGAAGATAATAAAGAGACTAATAAGATAAATATTTTAAAAAAACAATTGGAACGAATTAAACGTATCACTGATTTAGAATCATCTTGAAGAACCTATTCCTTTACGTTTCTTAAAAAGTCCCACTTTGTCCCAAAATCGTTTTGTGGGACAAAGTGAGACTCTTTTTCCTTGGCAGTCTCACCATTTGTCAGTACTATTGCCCCCAATTACTAACCCCAAAACAAAACAGCTATGTTTAAACAAACAATTATCATCGAATCTCACTAACGTTAAACTCTCTTAATCTGTTGCCTCAGATATAATATTTCATACAGGTTTTATGTTTCTATAAATAGAATGAGAAAAACAAGTAACACCATTTCTCCCAATATGACCATCAGCTCTTCTTACCACTACTTCCTTCGTGACCATCAGGGACGCTCGGCGCCCTGCGACGCTTCACGCTTGAAGAACAACCGCGTGATGGTGGCACACAATGGCACAGTAGAGCAGCAAAACGACTATTATGCCTACGGAGGGCCGTGGGGTGACACGAGCACTAGTAGTCTGTAAAGCCTAAAAGTTGAGTATAATCATTAAATCAAGTACGTGAAACACAAAAGAATCACATTATGTTTTAGTAAACATTTAGAGTTTACAAACCACTAGATGTTACTCCAAAAGATATCTCATCATTAGAATCATTATGGCATGTCCATCCTCATTCTGCAAGTCCTTCTGAAGATGACATAACAGTATTGAAAGATTTGCATCAAAAAGGATTTGAAGGAAATGCCTTTATTATTAGTGTTGTTAACAACAATGTAACATTCTTTAACCATAATGGCATATTATCAAAATTCACATGGGAAGAATTAAAAAAAATGGGGACAGAATAACAGAAAAATGTTTGTCCATATCTATTATGTGTTTATGCATCTTGGCATCTTGCGCTTCTGAAAAGCCTTTATCTGTTTTGGCTGAAAAAAACCACAAATACACAGAGAGGCATACAATGAAATTAGCGAAGAAAAATGGGAATGCTGTCGCTTTCATGTCTTCTATGGCCAATTTCTCATATATATTAAGCTATGGTGATTATTGTCTTGATATCCAGAAGATAACTATCCTCCCAAAAGGGGAAAAAGTTATTCATGAGCAGACCATTCCATATTCTTTTGGAGAACATCATTTATTTTGCCAAGACTCAATTTTATCAGCAGAACAGGAGTATTATAAGAAGCATGATCGTATAATGGATGGTGACTATCTTCTTTGCAGATATAAACAAGACGGTCAATGGAGACGAGACGTCCTTCCACTGCAATTTAAGATATTAAAACAAGGAGACTTCCAATCTACATTCTTACGTCAAATTTCAGACGATATGAAAGCATATAAAATATGGGAGCCTTTTATAAATAAATAATAGCCGTTATGAACAAAATAATAAATATGTCTATTCTTCTAACAATGGAGCTGTTGTCTCTGGCATCACCAACTGCTCAGACGAGGGAGCCGCTTCCAACAATTCAGGAGGATGACACGGTGAGGGTTTATGTGGCGCAGTCTATGGAAGCCTTGGAGAGTAATTGCCTGAAGGATGTACCATGTCTTGTACTCCAAAGGAGCGAGAGACAGGAATTGAGTGAATTGCTTGGGCACAATGAC
>JAEEGL015868469.1_pt1 | contig 13153 bp, 13 predicted proteins | sample 9134231 | NCBI WGS metagenome assembly JAEEGL01 (sample SAMN16246548, study PRJNA631951) | gut metagenome | biome: gut microbiome; feature: rumen; material: fiber-attached | host: Bos | place: Iran: Karaj | collected 2018-10
CAGCGGCGTATTCTACAAGCAGGAAGCCGCCATGATGCAGATCGGCACCTGGTACATCAACATGCTGCTTGAGAACGTGCCGAAAGAGGATGAAGGCATCACTTCCTTCAACTGGGGCGTTTGCTCCATGCCCAACAACTACGGCATCACCACTGAGAACGTAGTCGGCGGCATCACCCCCGTAGCCATCGGCGCTTACTCCAAGCATCCCGCCGAAGCCTGGGCGTTCCTGACCTACATCACCGGTGCCGAAGGTGCTCAAATCCTCGCCAAGACCGGTATCGTTCCCGCCTGGGCCGGCCAGGAAGTGCTTGACATCTTCGATCACTTCCGTGACGATCATCCCAATGCTCCCGAAGGCCTGTCCAAGTACATCAGCGGCTCTAACTTCATAGTCGAGCAGCCCATGGATGTGAACGGCAAAGCCATCGCCGCGGTATGCGACGAACTGCACAGCGCCATCATGACCGGCAGCATGCCCGTCGAAGAAGCCATCGCCGAGTACAAGGAGAAGGCGATCGCGGCCGGCGCCTCCGCAGGCGAATAACCGAATAATCTTTATCCCTACGCCGCGCATCTGTCCTGACGGGCAGACGCGCGGCGCTTGACAATTCTGCCGGAGGATCGACCTTCAGGCAAAACCCGTCTTACAGCTTAACGGCTGACTGCACAGCTTGCGTATTCGTTTTCAGGCAGGAAGCCCGTCTATCAGGATCGGGCTTCCGCTTGTCAAACGGCATATGCGGTCAAAGCGGGGAGTGTGAGTATGACAAAAGAGCTGACTGAATCCAGAAAGCCCGGTTTTAAACTTCACCTGAAACGTACGCTCATAGCGTATTCCTTCATATTGCCCAACTTTGTGGGCTATATGATACTTACCTTCGTGCCGATCATCCTATCATTCGTGTACAGTCTAAGCGAATGGAACCTGGGTGTTACCAAGACCTTCGTGGGCATTGAGAATTTCAGATATATGCTTTTCCACGATCTGGACTTTTGGCAGGTGGTCTGGAATACGTTCTACTATACTATCGGCACGGTGCCGATCTGCCTAATCCTGTCCCTGCTGCTTGCTATACTAATGAACCAGAAGTTGGGCGGCAAGGTCTTTTTCAGGTCGGTTTTCTTCTTCCCATACGTAGCCTCGCTGGTTGCTGTCGCAGTCGTGTGGATGGCTCTGTTCAATCCTGATAAAGGTCCTGTCAACGAGCTTTTGAGGGCCCTTGGCATGTCAAATCCGCCAGGCTGGGCAGGCACCGCCACATGGGCCATGCCTACCGTTATCGGATTGACCATTTGGAAGCAGACCGGCTACTACATGGTAGTGTACCTGGCCGCGCTTCAGGGCGTTCCCACCGAATTGTACGAAGCCGCGCGAATCGACGGTGCCAACGCTTTCCGCCGTTTCCTGCACGTGACCTGGCCCATGGTGACGCCCACCACGTTCTTTGTGAGCATGATGCTCATAATCGGCACGTTCAAGTCCTATGACATCATGTACGTGACCACCCAGGGCGGTCCCGGCGTCGCCACGAAAGTTCTCGCCTACCATATCTACAACAACGCTTTCGTTAATATGAAGTTCGGTTACGCCAGTGCGCTGAGCGTCTTCCTCTTCTTCGTAGTGCTTATCATCACGCTGATACAGTTCCGCGGTGAGAAGCGCTTCACCAATTACCTGTAAGAAAGGAGAGGAAGCGTATGAATAAAGCTGAAATCCAACCGGTGCTTATCGGCAAAAGCCCGCTGCGCGCGAAGCCCCAGAAGGTGGTCGGCAGGGTCCTGCTCTACGTGCTGCTTATAATCGCGTGTGTGCTCATGCTGATGCCTTTTGCGTGGATGATCTCCTCCTCTCTTAAGGCGGAAAAAGACGTGTTTACTTTCCCAATACAGTGGATCCCCCTGGAGCCCCGCTGGAAGAACTACGAGCTCATATGGGAAAAGGTGCCGCTGCTGACCGGTTTCAAAAATTCCTCGATACTCACCGTCTGCACCATGGTGCTGCAGATCACCACGTCGAGCCTTGCCGCGTACTCCTTCGCGAAACTGGAGTTTAAAGGAAAGAACTTCCTCTTCCTGGCTTATGTTACGACCATAGCCATACCGTGGCAGGTATACATGGTGCCCCAGTACATAATGATGTCCAACTGGGGGCTGACCGACAGCCTGACAGGCATCATAATCATGCACGCGTTCACCGCATTCGGCGTGTTCATGATGCGCCAGTTCTACATGGGCATTCCCAATGAACTGCTCGAGGCGGCACGCATAGACGGCCTGTCCGAATACGGGATCTGGGGCCGTATCATGGTGCCCCTGTCCAAGCCCGCAGTGGCTACGCTGGCCATCACCGCGTTCGTGTTTGAGTGGAACGACTTCATGGGCCCGCGCATTTACCTGTCATCCACCAACAAGATGACCCTGCAGCTTGTGCTGCGTCTGTTCAACACGCAGTACTCATCCAACTACGCGCAAATGATGGCGGCCGCTACCGTCGCGCTGATCCCGGTGTTCATAATGTTTGTGTTTTTACAGCGCTACTTCGTGCAGGGCGTGGCGACCAGCGGTCTCAAAGGCTGATCCTTCTCACAGAAAAAGCGTAAGGTACGAACCCTTACGCTTTTTTCTTTTGCCCGCTGCGGGCAGCCAGGCTATTTTATGTTCAGCCAGCGCTCGCGTATCGTGTACGCCGCCGCCTTGGGCTGCCTCTGACGGGTGAACACGCCCTTTTTATTCCCGTTTACGCGCATGATGCCCTGCCCCGTCTGGAAATCTGCGAAGTTCCAGGCAAGCTCGCCCTGTATGGCGGGGTAGCCGGCGAACACTTCAAAGTGCATGCTCATGTATTCCTGCTGATACTCCTGGCTCCACATAACGCCCGGAAGTTTATGCAGCGTGTCCAGCGTGTCCGTGCCGAATTCCGTGAACACAAAAGGCTTGTTGAGCTTTTTCGCCTGCCACGCGTCCATCTCCTCGCGGAACATCCTTTCGGCTTCCTCCAGTTCGCCGCCGCTGATATACCATCCGTAATAGCGGTTCAGGCAGATGAAGTCCATCATTTTGTTCACCCTGCAGCCCGCAGGCGACGAAGATTTTTCCAGCGCGCCGGTGAGCGGACGCTTCTGCGGGTCGAGCACCCGCGCCAGCTCGAACAGCGGGGCAAAATACTTTTCCGCCAGTTCCGTGTACGTCTCCGCCTCGTTGAATATGCTCCAGGCGATCACCGACGGATGATTCTTGTCCCTGGCGATGACTTCCTCTATCGCGGCTTTATGGTTTTTGCTCAGCGTCTCAATATCGGGGCACTCGGCGAAAAAGCCCTTCGCCTCTCCCCTGCCCGCGGTCAGGAAATTGGCTATGGAGCGCATCATGCCCACGGCGGGCACTTCGTCTATTATGAGGAAGCCCTCCTCGTCGGCCATGCGGTACCATTCTTCCGCGTAGGGATAATGGCTGGTGCGGAAACAGTTAGCGCCGATCCACTTAAGGCACTCGTAGTCACGTTTGGCGATGGCGTAGTTGAAACCGCGGCCGATCATATCGGCGTCCTCATGCTTGCCAAACCCTTTCAGGTAGACCTTTTCACCGTTCAGGAGGATGCTCTCGCCCTTTATCTCCACGGTGCGTATGCCGGCTTTCGCGGTGTAACGGTCCGTGACCTTGCCGCCCTGCTTAAGCTCGATGACCACATCGTACAGATACGCGTTCCTGACCTTCCACAGATGGGCGGACGGTATGAACAGCGTGCCTTGCGCACCGTTCTCCCGCGCTACGATGCTTCCCTCCGCGTCGATAAACGCTATGCTGACCTCGTCTCCCCCGTCAGCCTCTATATCATAATCTATATACGCGTCGCTGCCTTCCAGGCGGTAAACGAGGGAGTAATCCCGTATGGCGCGCTTGGGTAATTCCATATAATACACGCTGCGCTGGATACCGGAATAGTTGAAGAAATCGAAATAGCCCATACTGCGCTTGGTGCCGTCCGAGCGCCGCACAGTCGTTCCGCATGGGATATTCGTTTCGCTCAGCTCATTGTTTACCTTCACCGTCAGCCGGTTCATGCCCGGCACTACAGCAGATGTAACGTCCGCTACCACGGGCAGAAATCCGCCTGTGTGGGAGGCGCACTCCACACCGTTCACGAAGACCCGGCAGGTGTGGGTCACGCTGCCGAAGCGGATAAAATAGCGTTTGTCCGGCGAGACTTCCTTTACGCAAAAGGCGGTCTCATACCAGAAATCGCCTGCGTAATCGCGGCTGCGCGCGTCCGTGAACACGTCCGAGAAACTGGCCGGCACGGGCATTGAGATCGACTCCGGCAGTCCATTCTTCGGCCAGGCGTCCGCTTCGCCCCTGCTTTCGGGATCAAACTGAAAGCGCCACAGCCCGTCCAGCAGTTCCGCGTGCCTTAGGTGGTTGTTTACGGGATACAATTCGGTATAAATGCCCATGTTGTGTCCTCCTTGATCATGTTTCTCGCTTTATGTCAGATAAACGCTTACGATGCTCATTTAATGGCTGGCCGCATTCACTTTACCGTGAACGCCTTGCTCTCGATGGGATGCTCGGAATCGTAGGCCAGTATCAGCCTGAACTCGCCGGGCTCCACTCGCCACACGTAATCACGGCCCAGCGTACGCATGGACCTGGGCGATATGGTCAGGCTGACGCGTTTGCTCTGGCCGCTTTCCAACGGGTATTTGCCAAACGCCGCCAGCGCCATAAGCGGCTTGACCGTGCTGGAAGTCATGTCCCGGATATAGATCTGCGGAACCGCTGTACCGGGCGTGTCCCCGATATTGCTTATATCGAATTCGGCGGTGATATCATCCCCCGCTTTTACAGTGCAGGCGGACAGTGACAGGCTGGAATACCTGAACTCGGTGTAGCCCAGTCCGTAGCCGAAGGGATACAGCGGCAGGCAGTCCATTTCCACATACCTGCGCCCGCCGCCGGGACGGCGGGTATAGTGGCAGGGTATTTGGCCCACATTCTTGGGGAAACTGATGGGCAGCCTGCCGGAAGGCGTGTTCAGTCCGAACAGCGTTTCCGCCACGGCGTGTCCGCCCTCCTCTCCCGGGAACCAGGCTTCCAGTATGGCGGGGATGTGCTCCTGCTCCCATACTATCGAGGCGGGGCGCCCGGTCTCAAGCACCAGCACCACCGGCGTGCCCGTCGCGGCGATCTGCTTTATAAACTCGCCCTGGTTGCCCGCCAGGTCCAGGCTCACGCGGTCGAAGTTCTCGCCGCTGGTGTCCTGGCTGTCTCCCGTGCAGATCACAGCTACGTCCGCTTGTTTCGCCAGTTCTATGGCGCGGCTGAAATCTTCTTTTGTTCTGTTGTAGCCGAACACCACCCGCGCGCCCCGGCGGTCGTTGGTGAATTCGATCACCAGGTCATATTTACGGCCCTTAACGAACTCGAACTCCACCGTGCGGTTTGCATCTTTTTTCTCTCCCCAGCCGTCCAGTATCAGCTCGCCGTCCACGTACAGTCGCATACTGTCCTGAGTGTTGAAGCCGATGTAACCCAAAAAGCTTTCATCCGGCACCAGTTTGCCCGTCCAGCGCACGCTGAAGCAGTACGCGTCCACTTCGCTGCAGGGTTTGGACATGATCCAGTTGAACTCTATGCGCTGGTCGGTGCGGGTCATGACGGGCTCGCCTTCGAACTCACGCCCGTCGTAATAGCGTCCCGTAAGGCCGGGCTCCCCGGTCTCGTCGCGCAGCACATTGCGGGAGAACGGGATCGCCGCGTCCCCCAGGAACTTGCAGCCCTCGTCGTACAGCACTTTTGTGTGTTCGGAGACCAGTTCCTTTATGCCATCCAGCAGCGTGTCGCCGTTCTGGGCTGGGTCCACATAGTCCCCCAGCATGGGGCGGCCCGCGCCGGGACCCAGCACGGCGATGGTCTTTATATTTCTGTCCAGGGGCAGCAGCTTGTCCTCGTTTTTCAGCAGCACGATGCTCTCGCGCCCGATCTCGCGGGACAGCGCCCTGTGTTCGGGCGTATGCACGCATTTTTCCTTGCGATTCGTATCCACATAGGGCTTATCGAACAGTCCAAGCAGGAATTTGACTCTCAGCACGCGCCTGCACGCCTGATCCACCACGCTTCTGTCCAGCCGCCCGCTTTCCACCAGCTCCTTGATGCCGGTCTGCCACTCGTCGTGCGGGAAGTCGTACAGCTGCAGGTCGACGCCCGCTTCCAGCCCCTGGGCTATGGCCTCTTTGCGGGAACAGGCGGTGTAGTGGTTGTCGTACAGCCGCGCCACGGCGGTAAGATCCGAGCGCACGAAGCCTCTCATGCCCCACTGGCCCCTAAGCACGTCCGTGAGCAGCTCGTGGTCGCTGGCTACGGGGATACCGTCTATGGCGTTGTAGGAGCACATGGCGTCAGTCGCCCCCGCATCTTTGAACGCGGCCTCGAAAATGGGCAGCGCGTCTGAGAACACCTCACGGCGGCCCATGGCGCAGGGTGCGCAGTTGAGCCCGCCCACCGGCGCGCCGTAGCCCGCGTAATGCTTGGGCTCGGACGCTATGGCGTCAGGCGCGGAAAGGTCGCCGCCCTGCAGGCCTTTGACCACTTCCCTGGCGAACTGAGAGCCTAAGTAGGTATCCTCGCCGTAGGTCTCCTCCGTTCTGCCGTAACGGGGGTCGCGTATCAGGTCCATTACGGGGCTGTATGTCTCGTGTATGCCCATGGCCCGGGTCTCGGTGCCTATGGCGCGGCCCATCCTGTAACCAAGCTCGGGATTGAAAGTGGCGGCCAGGCCTATCTGCTGGGGAAACACGGTGCCGTCGGGGTGGCACAGGCCGTGCAGCGCTTCCTCGCTGAACAGGAAGGGTATGCCCAGGCGCGTTTTCTCGACAGCGTATTTCTGCAGCGTGTTTGTCTGCTCAGGGGTCATGCCGCGGCTCTGTATGCTTCCGCAGCTCATGCCGCGCAGCAGCGAATCAAGCTTCTCCATATCCACCGTTTCTACCCTGCCCCGCTCGTCGCGCTGCGTGAAATCGTGGCTGTAGTACTGATCCGTCTGCAGGATGATCTCTTCCAGGGTCATGCGGGACATGAGTTCGTCGATCCGCGCTTCGATATTCATATGATACCCCTTCCGTATGCCTGATATCCCGTCGTTTTACTCCGCCGGGTTAACGTGCACCATTATGTGCTTGACCTCGGGAAAATCCGTCTCTATCCGGTCGTGTACCCTCTGGGCGATATCGTGAGCCTGCAAAAGCGACAGGCTGCCGTCCGCCGATATTTCTATATCCACATATATTTTGCGCCCGAATTCCCGCGTGCGTATCACGTCCACTCCCATGACGCCTTCCTGCCCGGCGGCGCAGGTGCGTATGGCGTTCTCGGTCTCGGCATCACAAGCGTGGTCCACCATATTGTCCACAGCCTCGCGGAATATGTCCAGCGCTACTTTAAGTATGAACAGGCAGATGATCACGCTGGCGATAGGTTCCATCACCATCACGCCCAGCAGCGCACCGCCTATACCGATAAGCGCGCCCACGGACGACAGCGCGTCGGAACGGTGGTGCCAGGCTTCAGCTTTGAGCGCGCCGGAACGGATGCGCTTCGCGTTTATCCAGGTGTACCAGAACATGCCTTCTTTGACCACTATGGAAACCGCTGCCGCCGCCAGCGCCAGCACGCCCGGCGCGGAAGAAGTCAGGTATTCGCCGCTTATCACGGAATAAAGCGCTTCCTTGCCTATGGAAATGCCCGCGGCGGCAAGTATGCCCGCGAGTATCAGGGACGCCACGCTTTCCATGCGCTCATGACCGTATGGATGGTCTTTATCGGACTTCTTGCCCGACATTTTCACGCCCACTATCACGATGAGGCTGCCCAGTACGTCGGAAGACGAATGAACGGCATCGCTGATCATCGCTCCGGAATGCCCCAGGGCGCCGGCGATAAACTTGAACCCTGCCAAAAGGACATTGATTATGATGCTTATGGTCGACACCCGCGTAGCTGTCGACTCAAACGCCGTGTCTTTAATATCTGTTCCCATATCAACCTCGTAGTATAAAAAGCGCAGGCAGCAGACGTACCCGGTAACTGCTGTCCTGCGGAGATTTTCCACTGCCTGAAGGCCCGGGAAAGTGCTGCCACCGCCCCTGCTCAGCCCGTACGCCTACGATTATAAGCCCCGGGGCATACAATGTCAAGAAGCGCGCGGAGCTTGCCGGCATATACTGCTTTTTTGTATTGCGCCCCTAAAATTTAACTTGACATATATCTAATCAGTTTGTATAGTGATTCTATGATCATCTAATCAGTTTGGAGGATATACCATGTCTGTGCTTGAAGAATACAACCGCATACTGGACGCGAAAGCCGCCGACTTTAGGGAAAAGGCCAAGGCAGCCCGTGCCCAGGGCGACGAACGCGCATATTCCATCTGCCTTATGCAGGCGAGCATGCTGGGGGACATGCTGAAGCAGCTGGGCAGAGTCGTTCATGAAAAAATACGTCCTGACTTGCTGCAGAAAGAAGTCGATTTTCTTGAGCAGAACGCCGAGCGCATAAAGCTCACGGGAGATCTTGACGCTGCCGAGCGCGAGCAGATAAAGGCGCGGACCACCCTTTTCGCCCTTGAGACATTAAGGTGTCTGGAGGCGGAAAATGGCTGATTCACTTGCTCTTCTGAAGGCGATCGCCGACGACACGCGCCTGAGGATCCTGCAGGCGCTCGACAAAAAAGACATGTACGTGGAACTGCTCGCCCAGCGGCTGCGCCTGTCGCCCCCCACGGTATCGTTCCATCTAAAAAAGCTGTATTCCGCCGGGCTTATCGACAGCAAAAAGGAGCAGTACTACACCGTGTACTCCCTGCGCAGGCAGGTGTTCGACCGTACGCTCAAGGAACTGCTGTTCGCGGGCTCCGGCTCTGACACGGAAGAGTTAAGGGAAGAACTGTATAAGCGCAAGGTGATCGACACCTTCATGCCCGGCGGCTACTGCGAGCGCCTTCCCGCCCAGCTGAAAAAGCGGCTCATAATCTATCGCCTGATATTCGACCAGTTCGAGCCCGGCAGGAGATATTCCGAAAAAGAGGTAAACGAAACTATCAGCCGCCTGCACGGCGATTACTGTACCGTGCGGCGGGATATGGTGGACATGGGCTGGTTCACCCGCGCAAACGGTGTTTACACCTGCGAAAACGCGCTTTCGGACCCTATTTCCGCCGAAAACCGGAAATAACACGCGGGCATCCGGATAAGCCCGCCCAAAAGCTGCGGAGCCGTTTGCACGGTTCCGCAGCCGTTCTTATCTCCGCTGCCCGCCGGATGTTGCTTTTGGCACCGGTTTGGTATATAATGATGTTGGGATATTACAATGACTGGAGTGATTTCTATGATACAGGTCATCGCCGGCAACAAGGGCAGCGGCAAAACCAAGCGGCTTATAGACATCGCAAACGACGCGCTCAAAAGCGAGCACGGCCTTGTGGTGTTCGTAGACGACGACAAAAGGTACATGTACGACCTGCGCCACGAGATCCGTTTTGTGGACGCCGGCGAGTATCAGGGTGTCAGAGGCGCCACCACCGACGTGTTCCTGGGCTTTTTGAGCGGTATGCTGGCGGTCAACTACGACATTACGCTGGTGTGCGTGGACGCCTTCCTTAAACTGATCAAGTCCACCCCCATAGAGGAGACCGAAGGTTTCTTCACCCGCCTTAACGCCCTGGGCGAGCACTCCAACGTCAGGTTCGTGCTGAACGTAAGCTGCGATATCGACGCCCTGCCCGCGTTCATAAAGCAGTACGTCATCTGACGCCGGGCATCAGGCATGATCTTATCCAATCCGCACACGCATTCCGACTACGTGGACGGCAAAAGCCCCGCCCGTGACAGCGTCGAGCAGGCGCTGAAACTGGGGTTTGTTTCTTTGGGCTTTTCGGAGCACGCCTACCAGCCTGTGATAGACCCCGCCTGCGGCCTGGTCAAGGATGTAAGACAAAAGTATATAAGCGAGATCGACGCGCTCAAAGCAGAATATTCCCCCTGCATACGTATCTGGACGGGCCTTGAGATAGACCGTATGTCCCCGGATACCGGCGAGGGGCTCGATTATTTTCTGGGAGCGAACCACTATCTGACTGCACCGAACGGGGATTACGCCGGTGTGGACGGCAATCCGGACAGGCTGGAAGAATATGTCAGGACATACTGCGGTTCCGACTGGATCAGGGCGTGCGGCGAGTATTTTGACGGCCTCGTCAGCTGTGTCCGGGCCAAAAAGCCGGATATCGTGGCGCATTTCGACCTGATTGTCAAGTATAACCGCCACAGGCACTGGTTCAGTGAGGACGAAGCGTTCCTGCGCCTGGGCCGCAGGACCATGGATAAGATCATTCCCCTGTGCGACCTGATCGAAGTGAACACCGGCGGCATGGCCAGATCCGATCAGCCCTGCCCCTATCCCGTACTGCCCCTGCTGAAATACTGGCGCAGCCTGGGCGGAAAAGTCATCCCCTCGTCAGACTGCCACTATTCCCCGCTTTTGGACGCGTACTTTCCCCGGGCGGAAGAGTATATGCGCCAGGCCGGCTATGACAGCTATTATATTCTGGGCAGGGGCGACACATTGTTCGAAGAAGTGAGGCTGTAGGATGTTATCTTTCACTAAGCTTAGGCAGACAGTGGATATGCTCGCGCCGGCGCACATGCCCATGGGCGACGTAAGGGTATGGGAGGACGGGCGTGAAGTATTCTCTTACCATACCGGATTCCGCGACGCGGACAGGCGCGTCCAGATCACCGGGGAGGAGATCTATCCCGCCTATTCCATGACCAAACTGCTCACCGCCGCGCTGCTGCTTCAGGCGCTGGACGAGGGCATGGTGCGGCTAAACGACCTCCTGTCGGATTACATACCCGAATTCGGCGAAATGAGCGTGCGGGAGATAGACGGCAGGCAGGTATCCGTAAGAAAAAGCCGTACGCCCATAACCCTCCTGCACCTTATCACAATGACCGCAGGGCTGAATTACGACCTGAATCTGCTTAAAAAGCTGCCCACGGTCGCGAGCGTCAGCCAATTGTCGGCGCATCCCCTGTCCTTCGAACCGGGCAGCCACTGGCAGTACAGCCTGTGCCATGACGTGCTTGGCGCAGTGCTGGAGCTCGCTTACGGAAAGAAGCTTCGGGACCTGTTCAGAGAAAGGTTCTTCGCTCCCCTGGGAATGGGGCACAGCTGCCTTCTGGGCGAGCTAAAGGACCTGTCCCCTCTCACGCCCCAGTTTAAGACCGTGAAAAACGGCTACGCTCCCTGCGCTACCAACACCGGGTTTACTCCCTGCCCCGAATACGATTCCGGCGGCGCGGGGCTGGTATGCACCGCGGGAGATTACGCGCGGTTTTTGGACGCCTTCGCGTCCGGCAGGCTCGCGAAGGGGAACATCGTCCCGCTACTTGAACAATACGCCCTGACCGGCGCTCAGGCTGCCGACGTATCCTGGCCGCAGCTCAAAGGCTACAGCTACACTCTGGGCATGCGCATTCCCGCCGAAAGCGGCGCATACGACTTTGGCTGGGGCGGCGCCGCGGGAGCGTACGCGCTCATGGACTTTGACAGGAAGACCAGCCTCACATTCTTTACCAATCTGCTGGGGGGAGACGAGGTGCTCTGCCATTTCTCCCTGCGGGATGCGCTGTATGAATGCTTGAAAAACTGAATGCTGTCCGGGGCAGGCCGCCCCGGATTTTTCTTCGCAAAAAATCCGTTAAATTTTATATCAGCCCTTGCGCTAAAACAAGTAAGTGTGTATAATATTTAAGTCTGCCCAATGTTTGGGTTGCTTTTGTTGTAAACACGAGCGCCCCTCAACCAGACGGGCGCCACGACTATAATAGGAGGTGTCAAAATGGCATCGGATAAGAGGATCAAGGTTGTACTGGCCTGCTCCGAGTGCAAGCAGCGCAACTACAACACCATCAAGAACAAAAAGAACGACCCCGACAGGCTGGAAATGAGCAAGTATTGCCGCTTCTGCAGGAAGCATACTTCTCATAAGGAAGCCAAGTAATCATCCCCTCCCGGATCGGCAGGAAGGAGCAACACTCATGGCAGTTGAAAAACAGTTAAGCAAGGACACTAAGTCCACCGCCAAACCCGTTAAAGAAAAGAAGGGCAATATTTTCTCCCGTTTCTTCAACAGCATCGGCAAGGCTTTCTACAACATGTACCACGAGCTCAAGAAAGTCACCTGGCCCACCAAGAGCGCGCTTATCAACTACTCTCTTGTGGTGCTGATCTTCCTTGTGATCATGGGCGTGATCATCGGCGTGTTCGATCTGGGCGCCAGCACTCTGGTGCGCCTGATTACGGGCTAAGGAGCAAAACATGGCGGACAATCCCTCCATGAAATGGTATGTAGTGCATACCTACTCCGGCTACGAGAACAAAGTCAAGGCTAATCTTGACAAGAACGTGGAGAACAACGGCCTTCAGGACATGATAGGCGCGGTTGAGATCCCCGTCGAAGAAGTGCTGGAGATCAGAAACGGCAAAAGCCACGTGGTCCAGCGCAAGCGCATGCCGGGCTATGTGCTGGTGCGCATGGTCATGACCAACGAAAGCTGGTACATAGTGCGCAACACCCGCGGCGTCACCGGTTTTGTGGGCGCGGGCAACAAGCCCTCTCCCCTGTCCGATGAGGAGTATAACGAGATCATGGCCGCCATTCCCGTCACCCGCCTGGACGTACAGGTCGGCGACGAGGTCCGCATACTGAACGGCATCTTCGAGAACTTTACCGGCAAGGTCACCCATATCGACACCGCCCTCAAGCGCGTGACCGTGGTGGTTGAAATGCTTAACCGCGCCACCAACGTTGATCTTGAGTTGGACGAAGTCGTCCGGGTGGACATTTAACTATCGCTTTAAGGCCTACGGGCTTTAGGGAAGTGGGAGGAGAGAGGCCATCTCTCCGCTTCACCACATTAGATTAAGGAGGAAACCCTTATGGCAAAGAAGGTTACCGCGCTTATCAAGCTGCAGGTAAACGCCGGCAAGGCCACCCCCGCGCCGCCTATCGGCCCCGCGCTCGGTCAGCATGGCGTAAACATTCCCGGATTCTGCAAGGAATTCAACGACCGCACCGCCAAGCAGGTGGGGCTCA
>JAEEGL016174806.1_pt1 | contig 13153 bp, 13 predicted proteins | sample 9134231 | NCBI WGS metagenome assembly JAEEGL01 (sample SAMN16246548, study PRJNA631951) | gut metagenome | biome: gut microbiome; feature: rumen; material: fiber-attached | host: Bos | place: Iran: Karaj | collected 2018-10
GCATGTCCCCGGAAACTCTTCGGTCAGCTCGCTGCCTCGGCAGCGGCTGACCGGGGGTTCGAATCCCGTAAATTCAAAAAACAGACTCCACCGGAGTCTCTTTTTCGTTATGGACCTGATGGGTGAGAACCCGCGCAGAGTTTTCTTCGATCGCTCCGGACATAAACATCAGAGTATTTCCGGGGAATCTGTATGAAGCTCCGACCGCATGTCCCCGGAAACTCTTCGGTCAGCTCGCTGCCTCGGCAGCGGCTGATCGGGGGTTCGAATCCCGTAAATTCAAAAAACAGACTCCACCGGAGTCTCTTTTTCGTTATGATCCCGATGGGTGAGAACCCACGCAGAGTTTTCTTCGCTCTCGTCTCCGCCCTGCTCCCCTCTCTTTTCAACCGTCGGCAGAATTTTTCTCCCCGAATGCGTTATTGCAATCCCTCCCGATCTGTGGTATCCTCTAAGTGCTGCAGCAGAAAAACGATTATCGGAGGTTTACCATGCAAATCCGACTCGGAGAGAAGATCCGGACACTCCGGAAACAGAAGGGCATTTCGCAGGAAACCCTTGCGGCTGCGCTCGGCGTCACGTTTCAGTCCGTCAGCAAATGGGAAAACGCCGCCGCCATGCCCGACGTCACCCTGATCCCCGCGATCGCTTCCTTTTTCGGCGTGTCCACGGACGAGCTGTTCGACTTCAACCGCTACGAAACGGAAGAAAAGGTCATGGCGATCTGCCGCAGGACGTGGGCCATACGCGACGAGCACCCCGCGGAGGCCGAAGCCATCCTCCGCGAAGGCCTGAAGCAGTACCCCGGCAACGAAATCCTTCTCAACAATCTCCTCTGCGTCATCCCGGTCCCGGAACGGGCGGAGGAGGCCATCGCCGTCTGCCGCGCCCTCTGCGAAGGCTCGAAGGAAGACGACATCCGTCTCGACGCGTGGCGCATCATGGCGCAGGCATACGAATCCCTCGGCGACTATACCATGATGAAATCCGCGCTCGAACACATCCCGGAGATCTATTTCACCCGACTGCAGCTCGACGCGGAGATGCTGCGGGGAGCGGAGCGCTTTGAGCCCGCACACAAGCAGAAACGGCTCTCCGCCGACTGGACGGTCGATATGCTGCTCATCCTCGCGGACTGCTACGAAGAACGGGGCGAACCGGAAAAAGCGGCAGCTCAGCTTGAAACCGCCGTCCGGGTCATCGAGGCGTTCCGCGGGGACTTCAACGTGGAGTTTTTCACCGGCACGGTTTATGAAAAACGGAAGGACGAGATCCCGCGGATCCGCGAAAGGATCAGCAGGCTGAGAAAAGCGTGATCCCGCCGCCTTCGCCTCAGCTCAACATGAAAAATGACTCCCGGGGGAGTCATTTTTCATGTCCGATCGAAGTGGAAGAGGGATCGTCCCGTCATGCCTTTTTCAGCTTCACGAGCACCGTGGTATACAGCGGCAGGGGCAGGATATGCGCGCCGGTCTCTCCGAAGAAGGTCTCGGCGGATACCGCCGTCAGGCTGTGCTCCCCGTCGAGGATTTTGTATTCTGCCTCGACGCCGTCCGCGGACGCAAAGCCTTTCCAGTCGATCCGCAGCGTCTGCGCCTCGGATTCCGCGCCTTTCCCGTCGATCGATTCGTGATCGCGGAAGTAAGTGACAAGGACCGCGGCTTCGTCCCCGGCTTCGTTCAGCGCGGCAAGGACACGGACGTCCCGGTCGTCGGAAGAGGCTTGTGCTTCCGTCCCCAAGCCGTAGCACAGGTTGAACGCGTACATGGACCAGTACGGCGGGAGCGGCTGCTTCGAGAAATAATCGAACAGACCGTTCCAGCGAGTATCGACCCGCGCGTCGTAATACATGAAGTGATCCATCGGCGAATGCTGGGCGTCGATCATCGCGCCCGCGACGAACGCGGATCCCTTCAGCCCGCAGATGGTGTAATACGAATACAGGATCTCTTCCTTCGGCACCCAGTTGCGCACATAGTTCCACTCGTTGAGGATGATCTCCGCGTTTTCGTATCCGTACCTGTCGCACAGAGCGCGCGCCCTTCTCGCATCGTCCCCGTAGGCGGAGACTTCGCGGGCATACCGGTGGAAGGAGAAGAAATCGAGCGGCGCGGGGTCGCCGGGATCCCGCGTGATATACCGGAAGAACCCTTCGAGGAAGCCGGCGTTGTGCACCGAGGTGACGGCCGGACCGCCGATTTTCAGGTCCGGGAAGCATTTCTTCAGATGCCGTGCCGCCGTATCGTACAGGGGGTAGAATTCCTCGTCCGCCGCGTCCCAGCACTGCGGATGCAGATCCGGCTCGTTCCAGATCTCCCAGTAGCGGATGTGGTATTCGTGCCCGTTCGCCCACCCCTCGTTCATGTGGCGGATCACATGCTCGCAGATGCGCGCCCACTTTCCGTAGTCCTTCGGAGGAATGGCGCCGTAGCGTTTCGATTCATGCTCGATCTTGTTGCCGAGCCGGAAGAAGACCTCCGTGCCGGCGGACAGGATGGCCTCCATGTATTCGTCGGTCAGATCGAAGTCATAGGAGGCGGGATCGTTTTCGTCCCGGTCAAAATCCGGGAAAATGTTCATGATGTCCACGGCGTGCTGTCCGCCGTAAGCGGGACAGAAAGCGGCGTCGTGGATCCGGGCGAAGGGAAATCCCGCGTCCCGGTAGGATTCGAAATTGCTCAGCCCTCTTGAGATCGCCGGACCGTTGTTCACGCTGTGCATGGGCTTGACCGGCCCGATCCGCTTTGAGAAATCCACCGTGATGTGTGCCATAGGTACCTCCGTTTCAAATTTATGAGACCGCAGCCGGCAGCGGGTTCCGGCCTTGTCCGGTCATTCTCTCCTGATTTTCACCAGCCAGACCGAGTTGTCGCTTCCGTATTTTTCGCATCCGGCAGGCTGCATCCATTCGGCGGTCGTCAGCCACGATTCGCCCTCGCTTCTTTCCGCGACACTGAAATTGCCGAGGCGCGCGCCGAGCTCCGGGACAAGGATCACTTCGTCTTCCCGGACGAGCCGCCGCGCCTCTGTGTCAAACCGCGTCATGAACAGGGGGGCCCGGTGCCGGAAAACATGGTCGTTGTGCGCTCCGGCGCGGGTATAGGCAAGATACAGCGCGTCGGGGAAGCGGATCCAGCGCTGCATGGTGTTGTAGTTCTTCAAAATCTCTCCGTCGTCCCAGCGCCATGGCTGAGGCTCGGAGAACGAGAATCCGTCCGCGCTTTCGGACAGCAGGCCGATCTCGTCCGAGCGCAGCGTCAGATAATACCGTCCGTTCATCCGCGCGAGCGAGGGCTCGGTCAGGCCGCGGGCATGCTCGTCGGCAAAAAGCGGCTCGCCGGAGCGTTCGATTTCGGGGCCGCGGTCGGTCATTCCGTATTTGACCGTGAGGACCCCCGGCTTGATATGCTCTTCCGTCGTGAAATAGAAGGTACAGAGCAGGCTTCCGTCGTCTTCCTCGATGATCTGCCCGTGCTCAACGGCGCACAGCGCTTTGAAGGGAAACGGCAGCGGACGTGGCTTAAAGAAGCGGGCGTCCGCACCGTTTACATAGCCTTCCTTACAATACTCCGGATCGAATTCCATCCACACCGGTTCGCTGAGCGCGATGCCTCCGCGCAGGATGGGCGTTTTTTCGTCCGAATAATGCTGATACAGGCAGAACAGGATCCATCGGCCGGTCTTTCTGTGAAAGAACGCCGCGATCACGCTGAGATGCGTGCGGACGCCGCCGTCGAAGGAATCCCTGAACGGAAGGACCTTCGGGACGCCGAACGACTTGCCGTCGCCCTCCGAAACATACGATTCGTAAAACACGTCGCTGCCGCTGAGCAGAAGCGTGGTGTAGAACAGAAACGCGCTTCGGCCTTCCGGACCGGACGCGATCATGGGATTGATCCTGCAGGTCCTGCCGTCAAATCCCGAAAAGAGACGTTTGCGCTCCAAAGAAACCATGAGCATCTCCCGGCATCAGCCCGCAAAAACCGGTCAAAGTTCCGGATGGCGCTCCCGGATGACCGCAAAGGCTTCCCGCGCCACTTCGGCCGTCTCCGCGATGTCCTCGTCCGTCAGGGCTGCGTTGATGAAGTGATTGTGGTGGCTCGTGAAGAACACGCCGCGCTTTACGCACTCTGCGATCCACTCCTGGTGCAGCATCAGGGACGGATCGTCCGCCAGGCGGAGATAGAAGAGGCTCGGCACGCCGGACACGTGCAGGTCGAATTCCGCGTCGGTGGCGGCCTTGAGCAATTCCTTCTTCAGCTTCGCGCCTTTCCGGATGAGCAGTTCCGGGCATCCCAGCCGCTTCATCTTCTGGATGCAGGCGATGCCCGCCGCGAACGGGACCGCGGAGAGCCAGTAACTGCCCGTGTACGACATGGAGGAAACCGTATTCTTCAAGAACTCCTTGCCGCAGAGCGCCGACACGTTGTAGCCGTTGGCGATGGCCTTGCAGAAGCAGATCAGGTCCGCCTCGAAGCCGAAATAGTGGTCGCTGCCCGCGATGTCGAGCCGGAAGCCCGCGCGCACGTCGTCCACGACCAGCACGGTCGAATTTTCCGTACACAGCCTGCGCAGCTTGGCCCAGAAGCCGTTCGCGGGGAGCTCGTTGTCCTTGAAATTGCCGTGCATATAGGGCTGGGCGATGACGGCTGCGATCTCGCCCTTGTTCTCGGCGAAGATCCGTTCGATCCCCTCCGCGTCGTTCCAGTCGGCATAGAGGTTGTTCATGACGTCTTCCTCGATGACGCCGGCATAGTCGATCTTCTGGGTCCACGGGGAAATCCCGTGATAGTAGCCCTTGAAGAAGACGATTTTTTTGCGGTGGGTATACGCGCGGGCCGTCATAATGGCGAGCGTGGTGACGTCGTTGCCGTTCTTGGCGAAAAACGCCCAGTCCGCCGACGCCACGGTCTCCACCAGAAGCTCGGCGAAATCGATCATGACGGAATTCGGAGCGGTGGTGCAGTCCCCTTTTTCCCGCTGCTTCCGGGCCGCCTCGTCCACGTCCGGATCGTTGTAGCCGAGAATATTGGGCCCGTAGGCGCACATATAGTCGATGAAGCGGTGGCCGTCCGCGTCCCAGAAATAGGAGCCGGACGCGCGCTCGCTGAACAGGGGATACGCCTCGATCGGAACATAGCAGCCTTCCGCCGGGCCCTGATGGCCGTAAATGCCGGACGGGATGACCTTTTCCGCGCGGGCGAAGAGTTCGCGGGATCTCGGATAGGTGTAGATTTCGTGTGCCATGTATAGTAAGCCTCCGTTGATGCAGTAAAGAAGTGCGGAACCGCTTCCGCTTATCTCAGATAAAGCTCCACGCGGGAGAGGATCCGGTTGACGTTGTCGATCTGGGAAATCATGCCGCCGATCCGGACCAGTCCCGTGCCGACCGCCGCCACGCTGTTGATCTTTCCGTCGAAGAGGTCGCGGGCGGTTTTCACGTCCGCAAACTGCATGTAGGACATAAGGGACCCCGGGACCTTCGAGGAATAGCTCAGGCGGTGATCCTTTGCGATCAGGGCGGCTTTCGCGAAGTCCTTGATCTCGAAGAGGATCGTGCCGTCCACGATGTTCGAGGCGGAGAACTGTCCGACCTTGTCGTGATTGGCGATCTGGACGACGGAGCACGCGATGACCCGGAAGAGGATCGCGGTGCTGTTCCGGTAGAACAGGTTGTCCTGCATCCTATCGTCCGTGGGACGGAGATAGGTTTCGAGCAGATCCGTCAGTTTCTTGAACTTGTTGAGCAGGAAGCCGATGTGGGTGACGCCCTTCGTGGGAATGGGGGTGACGGTGCCCGCGATCATGCCGTTGAATTTCTCGGGGGAGGAGAAGGGGATCCGGATCACACAGTCCTCCACGCCTTCCCGGAGCGCGCAGCGTCCGTCCGAGAAGACCAGCGTCGCTTTCGGGCCGTTCTTGACGGCGAAGCCGACGGAGCAGCTGCTCTGTCCGAGGATCTTCTGCGCTTCGGGCACATATTCGCACAGCGGCACCAGTCCGCCGAGCACGCCGTACAGATTGATATACGCCAGCGTCTTCTGATCGATGTTTTCAGCCATTGTATGCCTCGATTCGTATAGAGATTGTTAGGATAATCATATTCGGGCGCCGCGGAGGACTTTACTCGAGCCGTACGCTGATCTCTCCGCTGTTTAAGACCGCGTCGCCTTCGGCGGTCTCGACGAGCAGGGACCCGTCGCGGAGAATGCTCCGCGCGATCCCGGAGAAGGTCCCTCCGTTCCGGACGAACCGTACGGTCCGCCCGAGGACGACGCTCCGCGCCCGGTATTCGTCGGAAACGGAAGAAAAGTCGTATCCGTTCCGGGCGATTTTCAAAAACTCATCCGTCAGAGCGGCGCAGAGGGCTTCCGGCTCTGCGCGTCTCCCCGGGGAAGATAGGGCGGCGGGTGGGAAATTCGCCCCTTCGACCTCCGGCGCCCGCTCGATGTTGACGCCGATACCGATCACGAGCGCTCGGTCCCCTTCCCCGCGGCCCGTCGTTTCGCACAGGATGCCCGCTGCCTTTCCGAAAGCTCCGTCCTCATGCACGGGGACAAGGATGTCGTTCACCCATTTGATCCGCGCGGGGATCCCGGCGACTTCTTCCACGGCGCGGCAGGCGGCGACGGCGGCGCACCCCGTCACGCTCACCGCACCCGCCGTCGCGGAAAACCGGGGCGCGGGCAGAAGGAGGGACATATACATCCCGCCGGGCGGGGACACGAAGGTCCGTCCCATCCTTCCGCGTCCGGCAGTCTGGCGGTCCGCGGCGAACAGCACGGGTCCCTCAGGGACGGACTCCGCGTACCGTTTCGCGTCGTCGTTGGTCGATCCGGTCTCTTCGGAGAGAAAAAGGACGGGGGAAAGCCCGCGTTCGGCAAGGCGTCGGAGCAGCAGTTCACGAAGCATGGAGGCAGATCCCCCGGGAAAAGAATCCGGACAGCAGCCGCCGGATATTTTATTTATTGTACCAGAAAAGCGCGGAAAAGTCAATGGATACGGAAATATCGGGGACATTTTAGGGCATATTTGAAGAAAAACGGGGAGATTTTCCCTTGACAAACCTCCCACCCGCATGGTATAATAAAATTTGTTCTGAGGGAGTAGCAAGCGCGGGCCCGTTCCGCGCAGCAAGTCAACAGCCCCGGCGTCCGAAAGACGTCTGGCTTGCTTTAATTTGCGAGACTCATGACGGGTTGACCGTCGTCTGTTTCGCAGACCTGCTTCCCCCTGCGGATGCGGGAGATTCCCGGACAAGAACCGGATATGCGGACCGACGGCGGAAACCGACCGGTCTTTTTTCTTTGCCTCCGCATAAAAGCGCCTCGGAGCGGGAGAGCCTTTCAAAGCAAGAAATATCACGATTTTTCGGGAGATCGTTATGCAGTCAGTCGCGCTCTTTTTCCTGAACAGCGCCTTGCTCGGCGTCGGGCTGGCCATGGACGCGTTCTCGGTCTCGCTTGCGAACGGCCTCGCGGAACCGGGCATGAACCGCCGTAGGATGGCGGTCATTGCGGGAGTATACGCCGGATTCCAGTTTCTCATGCCCGTGCTCGGCTGGCTGGCGGTCACGCAGGCGATCCGGCTGTTTGAGAGCTTCCGTCCCTTTATCCCCTGGGTCGCGCTGATCTTGTTATGCTGGATCGGCGGGAAGATGCTCCTCGAAGGGATCCGGGACAGATCGGGGAAGAAAGAGGAGGAAACGGCGAAGGACGAGAAGCTGCGCGGAGGACTCACCGCTGGAACGCTCTTCCTCCAGGGAGTGGCCACCTCCATCGATGCGCTCTCCGTCGGCTTCACCATCGCGGAATACGACCGGAAAGCCGCTCTCTGCGCCTCCCTCATCATCGCGGCCGTCACCTTCGCCCTCTGCATGGGCGGACTGCGGCTCGGGAAGACCTTCGGCACCAAGCTCGCCGGACGAGCCTCCGTCCTCGGCGGGTGCATCCTCATTGCGATCGGGATCGAAATTTTCGTAAAATCACTGCTCTGAGACCGAAAAAACCGTTTCAGGGAAGATAAGGAGTTTCAATATGGTTATTCCGGTACTGTTGTTCCTCTTGGGACTGCTGCTGCTCATCAAGGGCGGAGACTGGTTCGTGGACGGCGCCACGGGGATCGCCCGCCGGTTCCGCATCCCGGAGATCATCGTGGGGGCCACCGTCGTCTCCATCGGCACGACCCTGCCGGAGGTCATGGTTTCCGCCACCTCCGCTTTGAAAGGCGCGGGCGGGCTTGCCTACGGGAACGCCGTGGGGTCCGTCATCTGCAACACCGCCCTGATCGCAGCCCTGACCGTCGCGGTCCGTCCCGGTCCGGTGGACAGAAAGTCCTTCCGCACGCCGGTGATCTTCTTCTTCACCGCGCTGGCGTTCTACATCCTGAACGCGTATGTGTTCGGCGGATTTTCACGGATCGCCGGCCTGATCCTGCTTCTGATCTTCGCCGTCTATCTCACCGTGACCATCCGGCAGGGTCTGAGCCGGACCGCGCCGTCCCATGCCGCGGAAGAGACTGCGGAGGAGGGGGAAAAGCACGCGGATAAGCAGAAACCCCTGTGGCTCGAGCTTGTCCTGCTGGTCATCGGCGCGGCGTTCATCGCGTTCGGCGCCGATCTGCTCGTCGACAACGGAACGATCCTCGCGGAGATGCTCGGCGTGCCCCAGTCCGTGATCGCCCTGACCTTCGTCGCGCTCGGCACATCCCTTCCGGAGCTTGTCACCGCCATCACTTCACTTGCAAAAGGGCACGGCGCCCTTTCCCTCGGCAACGTGATCGGCGCGAACCTCTTCAACCTGGTGCTGGTGACGGGCACGGCGGCGGCGCTGAATCCCTTCTCCATCCCGGACGGAAAAACCGTCGCGGGGATGAATGCCTCGCTCGTGGTGGACGTGCCCCTCATGCTCGTCGTCATGTGGATCCTCACGATCCCGGCGCTGGCAGCAGGAAAGATGCGCCGCTGGCAGGGGATGGTCCTGCTGACGGTCTACGCGGCGTTCTGCGTGTTCCAGTTTGTCGGATGAGACGGCGGAAACAAAGAATTCACAGGAACTTTTGCGAAAGATCTTGATTTTGCCCGGTTTCTGCGGTAAAATAAATTGATTGCAGACAACCATCATTTTCACTAACACAGGAGACTGTTATGGCACTCGTCACCACTACCGAAATGTTCAAGAAGGCCTACGCGGGCCGCTACGCCATCGGCGCGTTCAACATCAACAACATGGAGATCATCCAGGCCATCGCCGAGGCTGCCGGAGAAGCGAAATCCCCCGTTATCCTGCAGGTGTCGGCCGGCGCGAGAAAATACGCGAAGCAGGCGTACCTGATGGCCCTGGCTCAGGCCGCCATCGCGGACAGCGGCATCGACCTCGCGCTTCATCTCGACCACGGCGCGGATTTTGAAATCTGCAAGGCCTGCATCGACGGCGGCTTCACCTCCGTCATGATCGACGGCTCCCACCACAGCTTTGAAGACAACATCGCCCTGACCGCGAAGGTCGTCGAATACGCGCACGCGCACGGCGTGGTCGTGGAAGGCGAGCTCGGCAGACTGGCCGGCGTCGAGGACGACGTGAAGGTCTCCGCCGAGGACAGCAGCTATACCCGTCCGGAAGAGGTCGAGGAATTCGTGACCCGCACGGGCGTCGATTCCCTCGCCATCGCCATCGGCACCAGCCACGGCGCGTACAAGTTCACCGCCGCCCAGTGCACCCGCAACGCCGACGGTATTCTCGTTCCCCCGCCGCTCCGCTTCGACATCCTCGAAGAAGTGGCCAAGAGACTGCCCGGATTCCCGATCGTGCTGCACGGAGCTTCCTCCGTTCCGCAGGAATACGTCAAGGAAATCAACGCCCTCGGCGGCAAGCTCCCGGACGCGGTCGGCATCCCGGAGGAACAGCTGCGCAAGGCCGCGACCCTCGCCGTCTGCAAGATCAACATCGACTCGGACATCCGTCTCGCCATGACCGCCGGGATCCGCCGCGTCTTCAGCGAGCAGCCCGAGGCCTTCGACCCGAGAACCTATCTGTCCGTGGCGCGCACCGAAGTCAAGAAGATGGTTTCCCACAAGATCCGCGACGTGCTCGGAAGCGCGAACACCCTTTAAAGAGAACAGCTGAGAAACGGGGAGGGACTTTGAAGGGGTTCCTCCCCTCTTTTGAATGATTTCGGGAGAATGATTTATGAAGTGGTCCGGGGATTACCGTGTTTACGCGAACGATGTGGATCAGAACAACATCGTGTCGATGTCCAATCTGCTGAAATACATGCAGGACGCGGCGACGAGCGCCATGGAGGCGGACGGCCCGTCCTACGATGAGCTGATGGAAAAAGGGCTGTCCTTCGTTCTGAGCCGGATCCGGATCAGTTCCTACGCACCGCTGCATACACACGACCGGATCGAAGCGCAGTCCTGGGCCTGCGAATCGCGGGGCGCGCAGTTCAACCGCTGCTACCGGGTGCTCCGGGACGGGATCATCGTCGCGGAGGGTGTGTCCGTCTGGGCGCTTGTCAGCCTGAAGGACAGGAAGCTGCACCGGGTGACCGAATTCAATTTCCCCTACCGGCAGGATGCGATGCTCGAGCTCGATCTCCCCGCGCGGTTCCGGATCCCCGAAGAAGCGGACCTCGTCCTGACCGGCGAGCGGACCGTGGAATACGCGGATATCGATATGAATGGGCACATGAACAACACCCGGTATCCGGACGTGCTCTGTTCCTTTCTGGGGACGGAGATGAAGGGACAGCGGGTGATCTCCATGGGGATCGCGTTCCTCTCGGAGGCGCCTCTCGGGGAGAGCATCAAATACTACGCCGGTCAGACGGACGGCACATGGTATCTCCGCACGGTCCGGGAAAACGGCCAGACCAACGCGGAAGCGGAAATCATACTGGAACCCGTGGAATAAGCGGGTGGACGGAACAAACGGAGCATGAGAATGAAGAGGAAAATAGCGCTCATACTGGCCTTAGTGACGCTCGGCGCGCTGATTTCCGCCGCGTTTGCGGGATGCAGCGAGCAGACGGTCAGCGACATGCTGAATCTCGCGCTCGAGCTGACCGACGACGGCGGGTCGGAGCAGGAGGACGGCGGCCTTGTCCTGATCGAACCGGACAAGCAGACGCAGTCACCCGAGCCGGAACCCGAGCTTGAACCGGAACCTGCCCCGGAAGCGGAGGTCCCCGAACCGGAACCCGAACCGGAACCTGCCCCGGAGACGGAAGCTCCCGAGCCGGAACCTGCACCTGAGCCCGAGCCGGAACCCACGCCCGAGCCCGAGCCCGAGCCCGAGCCCGAACCGGAGCCCGAACCGGAGCCGGTCATCGACGAGAACGGCTCCTATGACGACAAGGAAAACGTAGCCCTGTATCTTCACACCTACGGCAAGCTCCCTCCCAATTATATCACCAAAAAGGAAGCGGAAAAGCTCGGCTGGACGGGCGGATCGCTCGAACGCTACGCGCCCGGAAAGTGCATCGGCGGCACCTATTTCGGGAATTACGAAGGGATCCTGCCGAAAAAAAAGGGCAGAGAGTATCATGAATGCGATATCGGAACGCTCGGAAAGTCTTCGCGCGGCGCGAAGCGGATCGTGTATTCGAACGACGGGCTGATCTACTACACGGGGGATCATTACGAGACCTTCGAACTGCTTTACGGAGAGGAATGACATGAGATACGTGATCCTGAACGGGGAGACCATCCACAGCCGCCGCGAGCTGTACGACACGCTGGACAGGCACATGGACCTGCCCGACTATTTCGGCCGGAATCTGGACGCGCTCCACGACGTACTGCTGCACGAGATCCTTCCCGCCGGCCCTCTTACCATCGAGATCTGCGGGTTTGACGCGCTGAGAGCCAATATCGGGGAGTACGCGACGGGTCTCAGGCACATGCTGAACGACGCGGCCCGCGACGACGGAAATCTCACGGTGGTGCTGAAATAAAGGCATAAATGAAAAAGCGGCTGACGCATTTTCCTTTTCGGGAATGATGCGGCAGCCGTTTTCCGTCCGAGTATTACGGCTCCGTCCCGAAGATCCGGATATACTCCTCGCGGTTGAACTTCGCGCGCCGTCCGACGCAGTCGTATTTCCTGCAAAGCGAGCAGTTCTGGTAGCCGTGCCCGGAGAAGTGGATGTGGGAGGTCGTGTTCCACGGCTTCATGTATCCGTTCTCGCGGAGGGTGACGCCGATCTCCTCCACGTTCCCGATGAGGTCGAAAAGCGCGAAGTTGTTCCGGATCGGCCAGTCGGGGAGGGAGCCGGGATTGAGCATGGAACTGCCGTCAAACCCGAACTGTTCCTTCATGTACCGGATCGTCCATCCCGTCGCGTGAGCGAGAAGCGCGCCGTTCAGGGTATCGAGAAACGGATCTCCCTCCAGATCCTCGCAGCGTTCGAGGCCGCTCCCCGCCGTGATGACAGAGAGAAAGACGCGGGGCATGTCCTTCAGCTTGTCGGCAACCACCCTGCTCTGGAACGTCACGCCGTCCACGGTGGTGAGGTCTCCTTCGACGCCGTTCACCGTGGCCCATTTGATGACGGATTTCGGCGCGCCCCATTCGTTGACGTATTCCAGGGATTCCTCCACCGTTACGAAAGCGATGGAATCCGTCCGCACGCGGCAGAGCTTCGCCAGTTCTTCCGCGGTGAACGAGACGGGGATATCCAGTACGATCCGTTCGGATTCCATGTGTTCCATCCTGTTCCCTCTTTACTTTATATAACAGCCGTTTTGAAAATACGCCGGCTTACCGGGCGGATCAGCCGTTCCAGTAAGCCGGCGCGTTTTGCTTTTTATGCGCTGCGCTTATTCAGCGTGTGCGCGGGAGTTCAGTGTCTCTTCTTGGAAACCGCGAAGCCGCCGAGGGAGATCACGGCAGCGACAGCAGCCACGATGCCGAAGTCGAATGTGTTCGGAGCTTCCGCCTTCGCGTCAAGCTTCTCGTCCGCTGCGGCGGCAACCTTGTCGCCGAACACCGTCAGTTCGGAAACCTGGAAGGTTCCGGAAGCGGTGCCGTCCGCGCTGAACTTCACGTAGGACACGCCGTCCGCAGTCCCTTCGCCCGGATAGTAGGTGAAGTTGGTCTCTTCGAAGAACGTGTCGTCGCCGGAAGCCAGTTCGGTCCAGTTCTCGCCGTCC
>JAEEGL017419413.1_pt1 | contig 13153 bp, 12 predicted proteins | sample 9134231 | NCBI WGS metagenome assembly JAEEGL01 (sample SAMN16246548, study PRJNA631951) | gut metagenome | biome: gut microbiome; feature: rumen; material: fiber-attached | host: Bos | place: Iran: Karaj | collected 2018-10
CACGCGCCTCCTGCAAAGGATGGCCGCACGGAAGTGTTGGTGGGGGGTTAAAATGTATTACCTGCTCGTATACAAACTTGTGTACGGCATTGTATTCAGATAGTTTTAGCATGAAAGGCAGAATCATTGTTCCGTTCCTTCTGGGCGTGATCGTGAGTTTCTATTTCTTTCCGATCGGGCTCACTTTCTTGCCCGCAAGCATCAACACCAAGATGATCCTGGCTTTCATTGGCGTCATCTTTTTCTTCTTCGACATATACCGAAAGGAGGGACTCTTTTTCTCCCGCTACACTTTCGGAGCTGCGCTTCTTGCCGTCATCTTCTCCGTATCCTGTTATTTCTCCGCCGTGGCCAACCATACGGACGACATGACCTATGCCACCTATTTCGTCTCATTCTTCACGTGGCTGGGAGGCGCCTATGCCGTATGCCGCTTCCTTTCACTACGATATGGGAAAGCCAGCCTCAGTCTCCTGATTACTTATCTGACCTGGGTTGCCGTGGCTCAATGCATCTCCTGCCTTTTGATCGACAATGTACCAGCTTTCAGTTCCTTCGTTGACTCTTTCATGGAAATTGGACAGGCTCATTTACGAGACCTCAACCGGAAATACGGTATTGGAGCTGCCTTGGATCCGGGCGGAATTCGATTTGCGGTCATCCTGGTACTGATTGCACACCAATTCAGCACGAAAGTTATCCCTTCCGGAAATGTCCGCAAGGTTTCCTGGTATATTTTCGCTTTCAGTTTCGTAACGATCATTGGCAACATGATTTCCCGGACAACCTTAGTTGGCAGCGTCATTGGCCTTATCTATATCCTTCTGTATCTGGGCAAGGTCGAACAATTCGGCATCGTCAAGTCCGGACAGTTCAAATCCTTTTTGACCTTTGCCGCCTTTTTGCTGATTGCCATCCCAGTCATTTCCTTCCTATACAACACCAACCAGAATTTCCACTCTGACATGCGCTTTGCCTTTGAGGGATTCTTCAACTGGCGGGAGACAGGCGAATGGAGGACAGACTCTACCGATAAATTGAATGCAGTCATGTGGATCTGGCCAACAGATGCCCGGACCTGGTTCATCGGCTCCGGTTTATTCGGGCATTTTGTGTATAGTACTGATATCGGCTACTGTCGCTTTATTTTGTATTGTGGGCTGCTCGGATTCAGTATTTTCTGCTTTTTCTTCATTTATAACACCATCCAGACCGAAAGAAAGTTCCACGAGGGCTGGTTATTCTTTCTTACTTTCTTAGTACTTCCGTTCATCTTCTGGATGAAAGTCGCCACGGATATCTTCTTTATTTATGCGCTTTTTATGTGCGCCGAGCCCAACGAAGAAGGGCAGGAACTGATACTTTGACGATCCTGTACAACATACCGGCTACCTGGAATGCAGGAGGGATGGAGCGCGTGCTGGCCATCAAAGCCAACTGGCTGGCGACCCATGGACATAAGGTCCTTATCGTCACCTCCGACCAGCGCAGATTGACTCCGGCATTCAAGATGGACGCTTCCATAGCGTTCCATGACCTCGGGATTAACTATGATGAGAATAACGGAGCTTCTTTTTTCTCCAAGTTGTTGCTATATCCGTTTAAGCAGATCCGTCATCGTCAGCGCCTTTCCGCATTATTGAAAAGGATCCGGCCGGATATCACTGTCAGCATGTTCGGCAACGAGGCAGATTTCCTTCACCGGATTAAAGACGGGAGCAAGAAGGTTCTGGAAATCCATTTCAGCCGTTTCAAACGGCTACAATATGGCAGAAACGGCCTATGGGCCCTCGCAGACCGTTGGCGTTGCCGGCACGACTTGACCATTGCACGACGATACGATCGTTTCGTCGTGCTTACCGAGGAGGACCGTGGATATTGGGGTTCGCTCGAAAATATCCGGGTCATACCCAACCCGAGGACCTTTACCTTTGATGCACCGGCATCTTTGGACTCCAAAACAGTCCTTGCCGTGGGACGGTATACGCACCAGAAGGGGTTCGACATGCTGGTGAAAGCTTGGGAAAGCATTGATACAACCGGCTGGATCCTGAGGATTGCCGGGAGCGGCGATACGTTGGATAACATCCCGTCCAACGTGGTTACAGGTCCATCCCCGGATATCCGGGAAGAGTACCGCAATGCCGCATTCCTCGTGATGAGTTCCCGCTATGAGGGGCTGCCGATGGTGCTCATCGAAGCGCAGGCCGCCGGACTGCCCGCCGTCTCCTTTGCCTGTAAATGCGGGCCTCGGGATGTGATTACCGATGGAGATGATGGCATCTTGGTACAAGAGGGGGACATTGATGCACTGGCAGCCGGCATGAAAAGGCTGATGGAGGACACGGACCTCCGCCACAAGATGGGAGCCGCTGCCTACCGTCATTCAGACCGATACGACAAGGAGAGGATCATGTCGCAATGGGAGAGCCTGTTCAAAGAGTTATCGTAGTCTCAGCGGTCAACATCCGCAAGGGAGGCACCCTGACCATTCTCCGGGAGTGCCTGCAATATCTGTCCGGCCAGACGGGGCTCAAGGTCTATGCGCTCGTACACGACCAGCGGCTCTGCAACTATCCAGGAATCAACTATATGGAGTTCCCTTGGACCGTCAAGGGATGGGGCCGGCGCCTCTGGTGCGAATATGTGACCATGGATCGGGTGAGCCGGGATATCGCCCGGCAGGAAGGTCAGGAGATCGACACCTGGCTCTCCCTGCACGACACGACACCCCGGGTCCAGGCAAAACATCAGGAGGTCTATTGCCATACTTCCTTCCCGTTTTTGAAATGGACGCTGCGCGATTTGTACATGGACCCGAAGATTCCTCTTTTCGCCATGTTCACGCGATTCGCATACCGGATCAACATCCACCGCAACGACTGCCTGATTGTCCAGCAAGAGTGGTTCCGCGACGGGTTGAGCCGCATCACCGGATTCCCGAAGGACCGCATCCGGGTCATCCCGCCCAAGGTTTCCATTGCGAATATCGCAGCGGAGACAATCTGTCCGGATGTTCCCTTGTTCCTCTACGTTTCCACGCCGGACTGCCACAAGAATTTCGAGACGTTGTGCGAAGCTTCCCACATGCTGGAGGAGGAAGTCGGGAAAGGCAAGTTCCGGGTGGTTCTGACGATTGCCGGTACGGAAAACCGATACGCCCGGTGGATCAAAAAACGCTGGGGAGACGTTTCTTCCATCGAATTTACCGGTCTGATGTCCAAGGAAAGGTTATTTGGGCACTACAAGGCCGCTAGCTGTCTTGTGTTCCCGTCCAGGGTTGAAACCTGGGGGCTTCCGATTACGGAATATATGCAACTGAACGGCGGAAGGATGCTGCTAGCGGACCTTCCCTATGCACACGAAACCAGTCAGGAGAAAGGAGTATTCTTTCCTGTCACGAATGCTCAACGATTGAAAGAACTGATGTATGAAAGTCTTGCAACTCGGTAAGTTCTACCCGATCCGCGGCGGCGTGGAGAAGGTGATGTGGGACCTGACCCGCGGGCTTTCGGCGCGCGGTGTGGATTGCGCCATGCTCTGCGCTACCCTCCCGGACGATCCGGTGGATCTGCCGGACCAGGGCCGTTGCCGAGAGACAGCGGAAGGCCGTGAGATCCGTTTCAACGACTGCGGACGGGTCATTTGTGTACCGGCCCTCGCCAAGAAAGCTGCTACCATGCTCTCCCCAGCCATGGTCCGCTGGCTGCGCCGCCATGCGGCGGAATACGACCTGATCCATGTCCACCATCCGGATCCGATGGCTGCGCTCGCCCTGCGGCTGAGCGGATACAAGGGACGAGTGGTCCTGCACTGGCACAGCGACATCCTCTCGCAAAAATTCCTGCTGGCGCTTTACCGACCGCTTCAGCGTTGGCTGATCCGACGCGCAGACCGGATCCTCGGCACGACGCCGGTCTATGTCCGGGAATCTCCGGACCTGCAAGGGGTGCAGGAGAAGGTCGGATATGTCCCGATCGGCATCGATCCGGTCATTTTCGAAGAAAATGCGGTCCGGGAGCTGCGGAATCGGTATAAAGGCCGGAAAATTATTGTATCTTTGGGGCGATTAGTGCCTTACAAGGGCTATAGCACTTTGATAGATGCGGCCGCCCTGCTGGATGCGGACTATCAGGTCCTGATCGGCGGTATGGGTCCGTTGCGGGAGAGCCTCCAGGCGCAGATTGATGCGCTCGGGATCCAGGACCGGGTCCAATTGCTCGGCTACGTGCCGGACGAGATGGTTCCGACTTTGTACGGCGCCTGTGACGTGTTCGTGCTGAGTTCCGTGATGAAGACGGAGGCCTTCGGCATCGTGCAGATCGAGGCCATGTCCTGCGGGCGACCGGTTGTGGCGACGAAGATTCCTGGATCCGGTACGGCATGGGTCAATGAAGACGGCACGTCCGGGCTGAATGTCGAACCCGGAGACGCTTCGGCCTTGGCGGATGCCATCCGGCGGATTTGCGACGATGAAGGAAGAAACAGACAATATGCCGAAGGTGCCCAGCAGCGCTTTATGACGCTGTTCACCTTTGATAAAATGATTGACAGAGTATTAAAAGAATATGAAACACTTTGCTAAATGGTTGATGCTGGCGGTCGTTTTTGTGGCCGCATCCTGCTCGACACCGGCGCATTATGCCTATCTGCGTGATTTGGAATACGAAACCCCTTACCTGGCCAAACCGGCGCCGGAGTTGCGCCTGCAAGTCGAGGACAAGGTCAACATCCAGGTATTCAGCACCGAAGAAGATCTGGCCAAGCCCTTCAATGCCGGCAGCGGCGTCATCGACGGCTCTGGACAGTCACTAGGTTCTTCCAGCAGCTACACCGTGGACAAGTTGGGCAACATAGATTTCCCGGTATTGGGAACCCTCCATGTGGAAGGCAAGACACTAAACGAACTCAAGACCGAGATTTCCAATGAAATTGTCCGACTGGGTTATATCCGCGAGCCATTTGTCAAGGTTGATATGGAGAACTTCAATATCACTGTGATCGGGCAAATGGGGCAGAGTATTCTTCCTGTCGAAGGAAATAGCATTAATATCTTGCAGGTTCTGGCCCGCACGAACGGAGCCAGCGAGTATACCAACCTCCAGGATGTGATGGTCATCCGTACCGAAGAGGGAGAACGCATCGCCCACTCCATCAACCTCCAATCCAAGAGCCTCTTCGACTCGCCGGTTTTCTACCTGCAACAGAATGATGTCGTTTACGTTAAGCCACGGGGATTACGAACATCCCCTACAATGACAGCTATAATGTCTGCTTTTACGCCTTTCATCACCATTGGCTCGACCCTCTCTACCCTGATTCTCCTCTTGACCAGACTCTAGACCATGGCAGCCAAACAGAACAAAGCCCGCAACGAACAGATCAACCTGGTTGACCTGTTCTTCTTCCTGCTGAACCACTGGTACTGGTTCTTGATTTGTATCGGCCTGGCAGTCGGATATGCGTATTACCGTTACGCCAAGAGTCCGCTCATGTACCAGGGCGCAGTGACCGTGATTATCAAGGATCCGACCAACAGCACCCGCTCTGTCCGAATGGACAACTACAGCAACATCATCAATTCCGTCGACATGTCCAACGAGATGCTCCAGTTGCGGTCCAAGTCGATGATGGCAGAGGTTGTACGCTCCCTGGATGCGGATGTGAACTATAGGGAGCATGTAAAACTGCGGGACATCGAACTCTACCGGGGCTCCCCCGTACGCGTTTTCTTCTCACGCGAAGAAGGAGAGGACCCAGGATCCTTCTCTATTAAAGTAACGCCCAAGGATGCCAAGACCCTTTGGATGGAGAGTCCTGCCGGCGTACAGACGATTGCCTTGGATGATACGGTTTCGCTCGGCCAGGGCAAGGTGGTTTTCCAGCCCACTGCGACGTATAACGAATCCGCCTACGGCCGCGAGATCCGGATTCAGAAGATTCCCGTCCAGGCGGCAGCTGTCGGGTTCCTTTCGCGTCTTACGATCAACCAAAAATCCAACATCCTGACACTCGCCCAGCAAGATTACAACGTCCAGCGGGCCTGTGACATCCTCAGCACGCTGGTCGACAAGTACAACGAGGACGCCATCCGTGAAAAGAACCGGGTCGCCGTCAACACCGCTGCTTTCATCAACGACCGCCTGGTCATCATCCAGGACGAACTCGGGGCCGTGGAGGATAACCTGGCGGCATTCAAGAGTTCACAACGTATAATGGATGTAGATGAAGCAGCATCCCGTTACCTCAATGAAAGCCGGAGCTACAATGCGGATATCGTCAAGGTCGAGACCCGGATTTCGCTGGCCGAGTATCTGCGCGATTATGTCCAGGGCTCAGCCGGATCGTATGAGATGATCCCGGTCAATACCGGTCTCAATGACGCCAATGCGGACAATGCCATCAGCCAGTACAACGAACTGGTCATGCGCCGCGAGAAACTCGTCGCCGCCTCCAGCCTGTCCAGCCCGGCCGTCAAGCAGATCGAGAGCCAGATCAACTCCCTGCGCCAGAACATCCTGGGCATCGTCCAGAACCTGCTGACCAGTCTCAATGTCCAGCGCCAGGACCTCTCTGCGCAGGAGAACTCCTCCATCCAGAAGTTTACGGCCATGCCGGCCAAGGCCAAGCAGATGCTTAACATCGAGCGCCAGCAGCAAATCAAGGAGCAGTTGTACGTGTACCTGCTCAACAAACGGGAAGAGAATGCCCTGACCCAGGCCATGGCGGACAACAATGCCCGCATGCTGGATGTCCCAGAAGGCTCTTGGAACCCGGTGTATCCGCAGCGCAACCGCATGCTGCTGCTCGCGTTCCTGATCGGCCTACTGGTGCCAGCCGTGATCCTGATTGCCTGGAAGTTCCTGGACACCAGGGTCCGTACCCGAAAGGATCTGGAGGAGCTGGTCTCCGTGCCGGTCCTGGCCGAGATTCCGCTGGAAGCTTCCGCAAAGAAAAAGAAGAAGAGATTCGGCAAGAAAGACCACGACAAGGATGAAGGGGTCTCCCCCATCGTCTATGACCCGGACTCCAAGGGCATCTTCACCGAGTCCATGCGCATGATGTGCACCAACCTCGACTTCATGAAGCCCGAGGGCGTAGAGCATCCGGTCGTAGCCCTGACTTCCTTCGCGGTATCCGCCGGCAAGACCTTCCTGACAGCCAACATGGCCCGCTGTCTCGCCGACGCCAAGAAGCGCGTGTTGCTGATGGACCTTGACCTGCGCAAGCGCACGATCTCCAAGGCCTTCGGCCTCAAGCACAAGACCACCGGCCTGTCCAACTACCTTTACGAAGAGCGCGTCCAGATCAAGGACATCATCCACAAGGATGTCGCCGAGGGCGTCGACTTCGTACCGGCCGGTCACATCCCGCCGAACCCGACGGAGCTCCTGAACCGCAAGCGCTTCGACGAACTGATCGCCGAACTCAAGAAAGAATACGACTACATCCTGCTCGACAGCGTGCCTGTGCAGGTCGTCGCCGACCCGATGATCATCAGTCGCGTGGTGGACGTCAACCTGTTCGTGCTCCGCGCCGGCCAGCTCGACCGCCGCATCATGCCGCAGCTTGACGAACTGCAGGACGGCGGCCGCCTGAAGAACCTCGCCATCATCTTCAACGGATCCGAGCTCAAGAAGAGTCTGGGCTACGGCGCCTACGGCTACGGTTACGGATATGGCTACGGTTACGGATACGGCTATGGCTACGGTTATGGCGAGAACAACGAAGACTAGGAGAAGACCATGACCATCGCAGTAGATTTCGACGGCACCATCGTCGAACACAAGTTCCCCGAGATCGGCAAGGAGAAACCCTTCGCCATCGAGACCCTCCTGCAGCTGCAGGAGGATGGTAACAAACTGATACTTTGGACTTCCCGCGAGGGAGAACTGCTGGAGGCAGCCATCAACTTCTGCCACGAACGCGGCCTGGACTTCTACGCCGTCAACAGCAACCAACCCCGCGGCGCCCTCTTCACCGGCCAGGCCGGCACCAAGGTCGTAGCGGACGTCTACATCGACGACCGCAACATCGGCGGCCTGCCCGACTGGGGCACGATCTACGAGATCATCTGCGCCAAGCGGGCCCGCCATCACCAGAAGCACAAAAAGAAGTCTATCTGGCAGAAGTTGTTCCGATTATAGGATACATTAGACCTAATGCAAAAGGGTTTGTCTTTCACGACAAACCCTTTTGCATTAATATCCAACCCGTGTACAGATCCTTTTGACAAGACCATGACACGAATCCAATGCTTTATCCAATAAAGAGCCAGATATAATACAATTCCATGTATAGAGCCGGACTTTATCAAGTAAGACGCAAACAAATCCGATTGCAAGGGCAGCAATGAGACAGAATACAATATACAATCCTCCATGCATTTGGTAATAAGCATTCCTCATGGTTGTTTTGAAGATAGGATCAATAACCGGATGCAAATGCACCAGATAGATGGGAAAAACAGAACAGGCGACCCAATTGACCGACTTACTATGAAAAGAAAGGCCTGCGAAAGCCAGGAGAAGGAACAATGACGCCGAAACGACAAAAGGCGAACAATATGCAATATGGTCTATCTTTCCACCGAGGAACTTATAATCCAAAAAAGCGAAAGTGGAAGATAGGATTGTAATACCCAAATAGATAGATATATTCTTCCTAAAACTCCAATACCTTATGACATGTGAGTGAAGACGGATAAAGCGAGCCAATAAATAAAGCCCGATGAAAGAAATGAATGAATACCCGGCATGATAGGCTCCCATTTGCGAAGACCACCCATATATGAACTCAAAAAAGAAAAAGAGGATCAATACCCCTAATTGGGTTTTGGGAGAAGCATGTTCAACATAGAGATTCAGTACAGGTGCGAATGCATATAATCCCAGATATGCCGGTACGAACCAGTAATAGCCGCCGAACCAGAATAGCTTTAACATTTCCCGTTTGGGGATTGGAGCGCCAAATGCCAGTCCAAACAACAAAAAGAGCAGGCCATAGAAAAAAATTTGATAGAGGATACTCAGCCCTCCTTTGATTTTGGGCTTGATTCCGAACCATCCGGAAATAAGGACGAAGACATCAACGCCCACGATACACATTTGTTCGAAGAAAATCCTAAAGGCCGATGAAACCGGATTGCTCACGACATCCTCACTTCGCAGAACTCCTAACGAATAATAATTTGCATGTACAAGGAGGACCAATAGCATGGCTATTATCCGGAGCAACTCCATGTTGGACTGTCTTTCTTTCATACTAACTGATTATCAAACAAAGATACTACTTTTCGTACAATCTTTCACTGTCTATTTCCTGTGCCTTCACAAAGACTCTCGCAGATTGGTCGGAAAGATTGGTTTTTCGGAAACACATACTATCTTTGTAAGAAAACAAATCTATATCCTATGTTCGCCCTCATCGACCTACCTTACGCGGCAGATGCGCTGGAGCCAGCCATCAGCGCACGGACGTTGTCTTTCCACCACGGCAAGCATCTGCAGGCCTATGTGGACAATCTGAACAAACTCCTGCCCGGCAGTCCGTTCGAGGGGCTGGCGCTGGAGGAGATCGTGCGCACGGCTCCGGCGGGGCCTGTGTTCAACAATGCGGGCCAGATCCTGAACCACAACCTCTATTTCACGCAGTTCTGCCCAGGCGGGGCGCCGCTGGCGGCGGACAGCCCGCTCGCCGCGCAGATCGCGTCGCAGTGGGGCTCACTCGCGGCCTTCCAGGAGGAATTTGCCGCCAAGGGAGTCGGTCTCTTCGGCAGTGGCTGGGTGTGGCTCTCCGCGCAGGCGGACGGGACGCTGGTGATCACCCAGGAGTCCGGTGCAGGCAACCCCGTGACCCGCGGACTGAAGCCGCTGCTGACCTTCGACGTCTGGGAACATGCCTACTACCTGGACTGGCAGAACCGCCGCGCCGCCCATCTCGCCGCCCTCTGGGACATCGTCGACTGGCGCGCCGTCGAAGCCCGCTTCACTGCCAGATAGGCGGAAACCCCTCCCCTGAAAAAGTGTCCGGAAGCAGATTGCGGGCACTTTTTTAATATTTTTGGTACTATGTATTGCAAGGTATTAAAATTTATTTATATCTTTGCAGTGTCAAAGTTCTATAAGAAATGAAAAAGGTACTGAACATCAGTCTTGGAAACAGGAGTTTCGCCATCGAGGAGGACGCCTACAAGCGTCTGAGCACTTATCTGGAGCACTTCCGCACGCGCCTGGCGCAGCAGTCGGGAGTCCCCTACACGCAGAACGCGGAGGTGATGGAGGATCTCGAGTCCCGCATCGCCGAGCTCTTCCTGCAGGAAGTCGGCACGGACGGCCGCGTGGTCGGAATCGACCTCGTGGAGCGCGTGGCGGGCCGGCTCGGGATGCCGGACGGCGCGCCTGAGCGCCCGGCATCCGCCGCCGGCACGTACAGCGCAGCCTCGGACGAGCCGCAGGTCCGCAAGAAGATCTACCGCGACTACGACAACCGCCGCATCGCCGGCGTGTGCGCCGGCCTGGCGGTCTATCTCGACATCGACGTGGTGCTCACGCGCATCCTGATGCTCGTGGCGCTGATCGCCGGCACGGCCGGGTTCTGGATCTACGTGATCTGCTGGATCGCGATCCCCAAGGCCGTCACGCCCACGCAGAAGTGCGAGATGAACGGCCTGCCCGTCACGGCGGAGAATCTCTCGAAATTTGCAAACAGCACCCAAAAGAAGTAGCGTATGGAGAACACGGCTGAAAACGTACGCGCACAGATGCGCAAGGGGATGCTCGAATACTGCATCCTGTCGCTGCTCAACAAGCGCGAGGCCTACGCTTCCTCGATCATCGAGGAGCTGAAGGCGGCGGGCATGATCGTCGTCGAAGGCACGCTCTACCCCCTGCTGATCCGTCAGAAGAACCAGGGGCTGCTATCCTACCGCTGGGAAGAGTCTACGCAGGGCCCGCCCCGCAAGTATTACGTCATCACCGACAAGGGCCGCGAGCAGCTCGCCGAGATGGACGCGGCCTGGAGAGAACTCGTAGAGACCATCGAAACACTCAAGCGCGTATGAAAGAAGTAGAAAGGGTCAGCCTGGGCGGCTACGCGTTCACGCTGGACGCCGACGCCGCGGCGCTCGCCGGAGAGTACCTCGGCGAGCTGGAGCGCCACTACGGCGGCCGCGAGGGCGGCGCCGAGATCCTCGAAGGGATCGAGGAGCGGATGGCCGAGCTGCTGCACGAGAAGTGCGGCCGCGACGGCGTGGTGTCCCGCGCCGCCATCGAGGGGATCATCGCGATCCTGGGGCGGCCGGAGGAGATTGCGGAGGAGGGAGATTCGCCGGACGAGCCGGCGGATGACGGAAGCGGCAACCCGGCGAACGAAGGGACAGGCAAGGCAAAAAGCCATTCCGGACCTGACCCGGAATCTCCCCGCCAGAAACGCAAACTTTTCCGCGACGTGTCCGACAAGGTCGTCGCGGGCGTGTGCAGCGGACTGGGAGCCTATTTCCAGACGGACAAGGTGTTCTTCCGGCTCCTGTTCGCCATCGGCACGGCGGTCACGTTCTTCGGGATCGGCTGGCACCGGGGATTCTCCGTATCGCTCCAGCTCATCTTCCCGGTCCTGTACGTCATCCTCTGGATCTGCATGCCGCCGGCGAAGACCGTCCGCCAGCGCTGGGAGCAGCGCGGCGAGGACGGGACGATCCTCGGCATCCAGCAGCGTATCGAGAGCGGAGCCCAGGAGGTCGGCGAGGCCATCCAGTCCGTCGGCAAGTCCAACGCCTGGGGCGAGATCGGACAGATCATCGAGAAGTTCATCGGTGTGGTGCTGCTGATCGTCGGATTCGGCGGCTTGTTCGCCGGCGGCGTCGCGCTCTTCGGTTCCGGCGCGCTGAGCCATCAGGGCTGGATCGGCGGGAACCGGGGTTTCCTGGGCCTGGGCCAGCTCTATGACGAAGGCATGCGTGAATTGTACGGCGAGGCGCCGGCCATCGCCGACGCCCTCATGCAGCCCTGGGTCCAGGGCGTATTGATCCTGGTGGTCCTCCTCCCCTTCCTGGGCATCCTCTACGGCGCCCTGCAGATGCTCTTCGGCTTCAAGTCGCCGAAATGGCACCCGGGGCTGGTGATCTTCATCCTTTGGCTGATGTCTATCATCGCCGCGGGAATCCTGATCTTCACCGGGGCGGCCACCAACGAGTGGCTTACAATCTGACGAGACCCAGGCCGGGCGCGTCCGGCAGGGTGATCCGCCCCTGATTCACCGTCATGCCGCGGAAGCGGTCGTTGGTGATCAGCAGGTTGCCGTCCAGGTCGGCGAAGTCGGCCAGCGGCGAGAGGTGGGCTGCAGCCGTGACGGCGCAAGACGTCTCGGTCATGCAGCCCACCATCACGCGCATCCCTTCCGCCCGGGCGTAGGATGCCATTTTCCAGGCTTCGCGCATGCCGGTGCATTTCATCAACTTGATGTTGATCCCGGTATACGCGCCCTTGATGGACGGGATGTCCGCAAGGCGTTGGATGGCCTCGTCGGCGAAAATGGGCAGCGGGCTGCGTTCAGTGATCCAAGCGTTGTCGTCGAGACGCTCCTTGGGCATGGGCTGCTCGACCATCACGACGCCGTGCTCCTGCAGCCAGAAGATCTCGTCGAGCGCCTGCTGGCGGTCTTTCCAGCCTTGGTTGGCGTCGACGGCGATAGGCAACTGCGTGATCTCGCGGATGGTGCGGATCATCTCGTAGTCGTTGTCCAGGCCGACCTTGACCTTGAGGATATTGAAGCGGTCCGCGCATTCGCGGGTCTTCTCGCGGACGACCTCCGGCGTGTCGATGCCGATGGTGAAGGTGGTGTCGGGCGCCTTGGCGGCGTCCAGCCCCCACAGGCGCCACCAGGGCTGACCGAGGAGCTGGCCCACGAGGTCGTGCAGGGCGATGTCGACCGCCGCCTTGGCGGCCGAGTCGCCCGGCGAGAGGCTGTCCACGTAGGCGAGGATGTCCTCCAGCTGGAAGGGGTCCGCGAACTGCGAGAGGTCGACCTTCTGCAGGAAGGCGCAGACGCTCTCGACCGTCTGGCCGAGGTACGGGGGCATCGAGGCCTCGCCGTAGCCGACGAACCCGTCGTAATGGATCTCGACCTGCACGTCCGGGGTCGTGGTGCGGGAGTA
>JAEEGL010833028.1_pt1 | contig 13152 bp, 6 predicted proteins | sample 9134231 | NCBI WGS metagenome assembly JAEEGL01 (sample SAMN16246548, study PRJNA631951) | gut metagenome | biome: gut microbiome; feature: rumen; material: fiber-attached | host: Bos | place: Iran: Karaj | collected 2018-10
AACCAAAGGTGGATTGCGATGTTGCACCACGCACTGCGAACATAAAAGATCGGAAAAAAAGCATAATAACAACTCCCTTGTTTAGTCCTTTTATAAGGCAGGACAAGTCAGGTTAAATCCACCTTTATCGCCATGTATAATATCAAACCCGGCACAAAAAATCAAGATAATTCAGGCCGTCCATATAACAAATCATATTTTTTATACATGTTTTACACACAGTTTTCTAACCGGCAGAATTCCGCCTTGGCAATTCCATGTCCCTGTTACACATGTTCTACACCACCAAAGGACAACGCACACACGATTCCTTGTTCTTTATACTTCTATTTGGAAATACAGAACAATATGCTATTTTCCCGAACAAATGACTGGACAAGCGGCTAAAGATTATGCCAAATACGACAACCTTAAAAGGATTGTCTATGAAACATACGCATTTTGACGATATTTTGCCCAACCATCGCATGTGTTGTGTGTGGGGGGGGATTATGACTTCATAATCGGTATAATCTTTTAATCAAACTTCTCAAATCGGAAGTAAAGTTTGCCCCGACAGTTCTACCTATCACATCAGAAGCATGTTCTGTTAAATTCATATAGTAAATATCATCATCTGTTGTAAATTTTCCAGCGGTATTAGATCCAAGTCTAGCTTGTTCATAATTTAGGAATCCTGCGGCATGTTCATCGTGAAAATGGTTGTTTTCATGTGATAGTGTTTCCATAAAATCATCTAATCCTGTCGCTGCTCGATCTTCAGAAAGTCTAATTATCCCATTTCTTTGGTCGCCGTACGCCTGGGCTCTTCTGAGTTCAGCAGTTATATTTGCATTCATCTGACAAGTTCCACCGTCACATACACCCGCATTGTATTTGCGAATTATTTTATTAGCAAATTTTTGTTTTTGTGCCGTACTCAATTCATCAAATCGTAGAGCATCTAATGCCAAATCTTCATCGGTTGCAATAATGTGTAAATATTGTTGTTTGGCACTTGAAGCGTATGATTGAAGTGCTTGCGGATCTATTGCATCCTTAAACACTATGTTTACATATTCTCTTTGTCGCATAATATCTTCTGCGGCTTGTTGCATATCATCCAAGCTATTGGTATTATCAATAGCTCTATTATATGCATCGTCATCTAAAGCATTTACTATTTTTGTTATTATAGGGTCATCAGCATTTCTAACAAATCCGCCCACACGTTCCAAATCTGTTTCTAAGATCTGGATGTAATTACCATTTTTGGAATATGGTACTCTATTTGTTCTTAACCACTGCTCTATAGTAGGCATTGCACGATCTTGTATTCCTGCCGTATATATAGCTTTCATGTTTTTATCGTATTGTACAATTACACTGCTTCCATTCTGAATCATCCAATCATCAAGCATATTTACAACCTCATATTTCGTTTTGCCTGTGATACCGGTCAATCTACCTTCATTTGTAGCAACTTCGGCCGCTAATTTGCCTTTTGGTATTTCCATTCCATTTGACGTTTTTACTACTTTGCCTTGACTTAGTGCTTTTTGAATTTCAACACGACTCATTTTTGCTTTGCTGGTTATTTTAATTGTGGCTTCTGGTAAATCTTTGGCCAAGATACCTGTCGATTTCAATACCCATTTACCAACAGATGCAAATATCGAGGTCATTTGCAGCGTGATTCCAACAGCACGCCAAACTTGTTCTGGTTCCCAGCTATCGGCATCAAAAAGTGATTTTTGATTTGCACCAGTCAAACTTTCGCCACCTATAATGTCTATAAGAAACTGTGAATCATCTGGCAATAACCCAACTAAACGTGCTAATTCGTGGTCTACCGCATTTCGTTCTGCTGCTGGCATATCACCTGCAACATTGGATAACCTTTGCAGATTTTGTTTTACCAGTTTCTCTGCACATGATGCTGATTTACATTTTTGACTGGTCAATAAAAATTCATCTGCGATTCCGTCTATTTTTACCTGTGCATTGTATTCCATTACTGCACCAGTAGTTTCAACAAGTGTGAATACTACGGCTGTTACTGGTGCGCCGGTTGTTCCTGCCGTTGCAACGGTAACGACCACGCCTACGACTGCACCACCAACAATTAGAGCTATTCTTTGGTTTTTCTGGGTCTGTATTGCATCAGCACCACTTGGTAACTGACACACACCATTTTTATATTCTACTTTTTTACAGGTTGGACAATTTTGTAGGTTCGCTTTCGCAAGCATTTTGCATTGTTTTTCGTCCAGGTACATACATTGTTGGCCTGCGTATGTTCCACCAGCGGCCATACAGTCCATTCCCTGTGAACCGCCTGTTGCAATTTTTCTGTTTCTTTCAGACAAATCATCAAATACAAAATCTACATTTTTGCCGTTTATTTTGCAGGTAAGAACATCGTCTGTTTCTGTAATCATACCCGAAAAATCATATAATTGTGTAAAACCATCATTACAATCGCAACTTGTAATTGCTGGGCTTTTGACGGCTTGACGAACATAAGCACAAACTTGATCTTTTACTGCTGTTGTTGCATTTAATTGGACACCGCCTTTCTTGAATACATAATTATCAATACCAAAGGCTGTGCGTAAACTTGATGCACTGATAGTATCTTTTTTTATGACGCAGGCACTATGTTTGTTGCCTGTTGAGCCAGTTGTTCCTATCTTTGCGGTACGACCAAATTTTTGCATTGTTTCGTTTATTTTACTACATTTTGCTGCATCGGTTGTTTCGCATGCTGCCGGCCAAGATTCGCCCTTTGAATACGCTGTGTCCAATGTAACACCAAGTGGTGAATATTTGACGTCATATATTTTACATATTCCTAATTCTGTTCCCTCCGTAATCACGTTATCCATTGTTGCAGTAACACTGTCAAATCTAAATTCGTATGCCATATTTTTATTCATGGACAGGCATTGAACATAATCATCTGGTGGAATTGTGGTTGAACGATATTTGGGGTTACAAACCAGATCTTTATCTGCAAATTTTACACGTGCATATTCTTTTGCCAACCCCGGTGCAACCAACATATTGACTTTAATACCACCGAGAACTTTGTTAGAAAATACATCGCCTACACACTCGCCAGTGCCTTTTTTAACCATGAAATCATCTTTGCCGCATACTTCTTTGAATTTCCACGTAGCATATTTCAATAAAGTGTTACCAAAATCACGACATTTTGATTCACCGTCCGGTTTTGTAATATCCCATCCTCCAGCTTTGCAAACAGACCATATACCAGATGCAGGTATTCCAGCATTGTTGGCTTTTTTTACTTGGGCATTGTATTCCGCTACAGCGGCAACTTGTGCATCCGGGGTTGTGAACTTTTGTTTTACGACCGTTTTAACCGTTTCACTGTATATATGTATATTTGCCGTACACGGTGTTATTAAAAGCATTGATAAAAGTACGAAGGTTATTTTTTTCATTTCAATACCCCCGTACATTTTTCTGCCACAGTTGCAACTTTTTTAATCGCACTTATTTGTATTGCGTTGAATACCGTTGCTGTTGCGGATGCCACCGTTGATGTACCAGCAAGAACATTTGATGCTGTATTCAAATTCTTTTCTTTCTGTTTCCCTGCATCAGTATTGTCATTACGTGTTTTATCTGTGTTGGCTAATGCTGATATGACTGTTCCGCCCAGGCCTGTTGTTGCACCAACAACAGATGAAATCATGGCACCCTTGCCACGTTTGTTAATGGGGGATATGTCTATATAATTATATTCTTTGCAGGCATTAACTATTCCTTGTGCCTCTGAAATATCTTCACCATCAAAACGGGCCTGCATCATCGAACTTTGCAATTCATCTACCGCTGCCTTACAACTATCAATTTGTGTCTGCAGGTCATCATCTATCTTATTATTTCCTGCAATAATTGCACCAGCAACATTGGTAACAGTTCCGCCCGCCAACAATCCTGTTCGCCAATTACCCAATGCTTTTGATTGTTTGTTCAGTTTGTCTAATTCTTCGATGAGTGTCTTAGCTGATTTTGCTGAATCAAAACTTTGGTCAAATTCACGTGAAAATTCAACGAGTTGCCCATCCGTTGGAGTCTCTTTGTCATCTTCCATTTCTGACAATTCTTTTATCAGCTTTTCTAATTCTTCAGCTTTTTTATCCTTGCTTGCCTTGACCAAACCAACAACAGTCGCACCGGTGTTAACCGTTGTTCCAACACCAGTTATTGCCGTATTTATTCCAGCCATCTTTTTTAAATCGACCAAACTGTCATCGATTCCAACGCATGCCATATAGGTTGCACGCAAAGCATCATTCAGTGGCAAAACATCTGCCTTTGCAACCTCTGATAATAAACATATAGAAAACACTAATAAAGATCTATAAATCCCGCCTAACATTATGAGAACAATTATACAATAAAACACGTCTGAATTCAAACGAAAAACCCTTACCAGAACAACGGAATAATGCGGAGTATTTTTGCGCAAATAGTTCGTGATTTTTGCCTGATTTTTTCTCGTCTACACCCTGTCTACACCGAGATAAATTTTGCCCAAAAAGGCGGATTACTAGGGCAGACGAAAAATCTTTGCAAAATGGTTAGAAAGTCCTTGACTTGTGCGGATTTTAGGGTCATTATATGCCTCGTTATTCGGGCATAGTTCAGTCGGTAGAACAACGGACTATTAACGGCGACCGAGCACCCTCCCTAACAGACGATAATTGTGAAAAAATGCGCTAATAACCGCTGGTTATTAAGAAAAGAAATTTGACCGTTTACGCTAAAAGTCTATCAATATATGGTTTAACTCCAGGTAATGTTTTACACGTGGTTTACACAGAACGTGTTTACACATAGTTTACACCAACTTTTCAACCCCGCAAAATACCGTTAAGCCGTTCCGTTGTCCTTGCTACACACGGTTTACACACCGGCTACACACAAAAGTGATTTAGACAGTCAAAAAAGACGAGGAACACGAACACCGCGTCCCCTGTTCTTAATACATAGAATCTGCAATCTGTCTTGTTGAATTATAAAAAAACGCATCAGGCATGATTGATTGTTTTTGGGTGTACTCTTATATCTTTATACTCGGGCATTTCGCCACATTCTATGGGCTGTCCTGGTACCACATTTCTAGCTATAAAATTTACACATATTGTCAAGTTTTTCACGAATATAATGCTATTTGATTCATCAGAAATCGCCTGCACTATGTCCATAAATAATTTCTTTCCGTATTCAATGGCTTCAGCATTATTTTTTATTCCTGGGATATCGGCAACCACACTATCGGTGTAATCGTCTTCATACCACTTATATTGTTTGATGAACCTATTGTGTATCATATCGTAGTATTTATTCTGTTTGTCGTTGTCTAATATAAAATCTATTTGAATTCGCATAATTTATCCTATTTTTTTGGTTATCTCTGACTAAGATGTAATGCCTCATTCTTTATTTTCAAGCCGCAACTTAGCGGAAATTTAACATTTTTGTTTTTTCAAACAAATAACTGGACAATCGATTCAAAATACGCACAAATACGACAACCTTAAAAGGATTGTCTATGAAATATAAACATTTTGACAATATCGCACCAAATAACAAGACGGATTTTGTTATGCTTTATTTCGCGGCATGCCGTTCTTTGCGCGAACTTGAAGCCGCCATTCGCCGACCGAACAATGGCAAGCTAACCTGCCGCCAGGCATGGTTACTCCGCCGCATTCAGCATAAATTGGCACAGATGGTCGCATTGTGGAAAAAACGATGCGACATGACTTAGGCATGAGGTTTGTGTGTTCTAATTTTATAATAATATTGACAACCAGAATTTGAAAACTTTCTATAGGTTATCATTGTCTACCACTCGTGACCATATTTAGAACTTTACCTGTTTTTGTGGATTTAAGCCAATAATCTCATTCATACACGTTTTTTTATCATCAACAATATATTAGTACCAGTTAGAAAACATATATTTGAATAATCAAACTATTAGCTAGCTGATCTTTAATCTGTGTATCGCTAATGTTTTATATCCTTGTTTAATTGCAAAATTATGGCTTATGTGATAGAATTCTTAAAAACAGGAGTTTATGTATGTCTAAATTAAATATCGATCAAAAAAACATTTCAGCATTATTTTCAGATAAAAAATCTGATTTCTTAATACCGGATTATCAGCGTCCATATGCCTGGGAGGATACGGAATGTCAAACGTTATGGGATGATATCTTTGAGTTTGCAATTCCTGATAATGATGCAACTAAGTTTAATGAAAACGAAGAATATTTTTTGGGGCCGATTGTAACGTTTAGAAACAAAGAAAAAGGCAACAAGCTTGAAATAATAGATGGCCAACAACGTTTGACTACTTTGATGTTGCTGTTACGCGCTTTTTATTCGGCATTTGGTAATATGCAAGATCAAAACTCTATAAATACCAAGAAAGAAATCGAAAAATGTATTTGGAAAACTGATGAATTTGGTAATCCAAACAAAAATGCATTAAAAATAGACTCCGAAGTTGCAACAGATGATGACAAAGATGAATTTTTAACCATATTGAAAACCGGAGTGGCAACAAAAGAACACAAAAGTCAATACGCAGAAAACTACAGATTTTTTCAATCTAAGATCGATCAATTTTTGAAAGAATTTCCTAGTTATTTCTCACATCTGCCGATAAGGGTTCTGAATAATTGCATTTTGTTACCAATAGAAGCAGAATCTCAAGATACAGCATTGCAGATATTTTCAACATTAAATGATCGTGGCTTACCTTTGTCAGACGCCGACATCTTCAAAGCTCAATTCTACAATTATTACGACAAACAAAATCGTAAAGACGAATTTATATCACGATGGAAAGATCTGGAAAAAACCACAAGTGAAATATTCCACCCTGCTGTAGGAACACCGATGGATGAATTATTTACACGATATATGTATTATGAACGTGCAAAGCAAGGTAATAAATCTTCAACAACCGAAGCTTTAAGAAAGTTTTATGAAAAGAATAAATATGCTCTCTTAAAGAAAGAAGAAACCCTTGTTGCTTTGGAAGCCCTAGCAAAATTCTGGAATAATGTATTCGACCAAAATGAAGAAATGTTCTCGGCCGAAGTATTAAAACGTTTATGCGTACTAAATTTTGCACCTAACGGCATGTGGAACTATTTAGTATCTGTGTATTTCTTACAGAACAAAGACAAAGACGGTTATTTAGACAATCAGAAATTTAATGAATTTTTAACAATAATAACTGCATTTATATGGAGATACGCTATTACAAATCCTGGCGTGAATGCTTTACGTACACCTGCCTATGCAGAAATGATCAAAATTATAAATGGCGAAGTTGTCGATTTCTCTGACTTTAAAGTAGATCAAAACTTTATGCGTAAATCATTAGAAAACTTCTCTTTCCTTAACTCTCGACCCATTACAAAATCAATGTTGGCCTGGTGGGCCTTCCATAACAAAGATCAAAAAGTTCTGAATTTAGAAACTATCTTTGAAATAGAACACATATTCCCCAAAAAACGCCAAGAACAAGAACACAGCTTGTCAGACCCAAAGAAAATCGAATTACTTGGTAATAAATCACTGTTGGAGAAAAAAATCAATATCAGAGCATCTGATTATCGCTTTGGCGACAAAGTGAAATATTATCGTGGCTTTGATAATTCAAAAGGACAACATAAAGACGGCACACATATTACCGAACTGTTATCAATGTCTGGCAACCAAACAGATTTTACAGAAAAAGATATAGATACAAGAAACTCTTGTATTTTAGATGCTTTCATCGAATTCCTGGGAGAGAACAATTTGTTAAATTAAATTTATAATAATAAAATAAAAGCTCTTGAGAAAATTCTCGAGAGCTTTTATTTTAAACCCTCTATAAAACGTCTAAATTTCAATATCTCTCTATCTTTATCTTCAAACCAGTTTGTAGACCAGATTCTATAAAACTCATATCCAAATTGTTCTATTTGTTTTTGTCTGTTCATATCGGCAGCATAAGCCTGTGGGGTGCTGTGGTATGCTTTACCATCGCACTCTAATGCTATCTTATGTCCGTTGATATTTATTAAGAAATCCAATCTGTAACCACCGATTTTATACTGTGGTATGATGAGCTTACTATCTATAAATTTGCAAATCTCATCATAAACTTCCTGTTCAAAAGAAGAATCTGTAAGATGAGCGGAATCAAGTTCATTTTGATTTAAACGAGGTCTATCCATACTAAACCGGCATAAATCTTGTAAAACCGCATTTGCTGCCTCAATATTTTTATCAGAAATGGCTTTAGCATAAGACAAATATGCATATAATATAGCTTTTCTATTATTTTCTTGTTTAGCTTCAATCTCTTCTTTATATCTTGAATAATAAGTCTTTGGAATAGATGTAACAACATACAACTTTTTCTTGGCACGAGTTATCAACACGTTTATCAATTTATAACCGTTGGATTGACCAATTGTAGCAAATCGTTCATAAAATCTACCGTTTTCATCTAACCCGAATGTAGTAGATATTATTATAATATCTCTTTCGTCCCCTTGGATATTTTCCAGATTCTTTACAAACAATCCGCTTTTCTTTAATTTGTCATACTTTTCCGCAAACTCTGGTTTTTCTTGTGCTGCCTCATATAACAAATCTATGATGCAATTTCGCTGATGTATATTAAACGTCGCAACTCCAACAGAGGGCATTGTACCATCTGAGTTTTCCGGCATCTCAGCAAGCATTTTTACTACTTCAAAGGCTTCTTCTTTGTTTATGTTGCGTCCCTTACCGCTTTCATAAACACCGTTAACTTCCTTTAATATAATAGGTGTATAATCTTCCCCATTAACCGGAAGTGGACACAAGTTCCTGCCATAAAATGCTGTATTAGAAAATTCTATAAGTGCAGGATGCTTGGATCTATAGTGAAAATCGAGATAAGACATATTTTTCTTTTCTAGATATTCTGAGAATTCCAATAATGACTCAGCATCTAACATATTTCCTTGTCCGATCTTTGTATTAACCTCAGTGTCATCATCTTCTTCTGAGGTATCTGCAATTCCATCAATTCCTGCAGCGAAGTAGTTAGATGGGGGCATTTGATGTCTATCTCCGGCTATTATTTTATACTTGCCTCGTATCATAGCGGTGTATACGTCCTCTACTCTCAACTGACTAGCTTCGTCAAAGATAACAAGATCGAATAATCCTTGCTTCAAAGGCAATAATTCATTAGCCACAATAGGATTAACCATGATAACAGGGAATAAAGATGTAAACGATTTGAAATCTTTCTGGATAATTTGTCTTAATGACAAACGTTTACCAAATTTTTGATTTTTCTTCAATGCGAACAAAGATTTGAAGCCATATTTATATTCAACCTTTTCAATCGCATTTGCTCGTTCTTCATACCAATAATCATATATCTTTTTAATTGTTTGTTCCTGTAATTCATTGTACAGCTTTCGCAATAGTTTCAACTTACTATCATTTCTTGGCAATCCACTTTTAGAATTTGCTTCAAAATCCAATAAGAAATTATAATAGTAAGCACCCGTAAACACCTCTTCCCATTCTCTAAGCGGCAATTTTAATAAAATGCCAAATAATGCTTTCTCTGAATCTCTATATTTTATCCAACTGTTTACGATATCTACCGATTGTAAATTGTCATATAAAGCACCTAAATCATTCATCAATCCGTTTAAGGTCGCTTTATAAACATCTATGCTTTCGTATTCTTCTCTTAAACAATTTATATTTGGAAACACATTTAAAAGCGTATCATCTGTCTTTGATATAAAGTCCTTGCACTTTATAATGTCTTCACAAACTTTTTTGTGCTTTTCCAATACAACACTTTGCGAACAAACTTGTTCAGCAATATCGGACAGATATTTAGATATCTTGTCTTTGGAATGAGATATATCTGTAAACAACTTTTTTATATCTGCCAAGGCATCCGATATTGTCGCATATTCATCCCACTCACTAAGCTCTATCTGTACATTCAGATAGTCTCTCGCCTCTTTATCTGAACCTTTAATCTTTTCGAATAATGTCTTTGTTTCGGCCAGAACCGCTGTGGCTTCTACTGCCGCTGATGAGAACAATCTGCTAATAACACCTATTTTCTTGTTATTAAACTTATCGCCAACTAAATTCGTACCAGAGGCATACAATTCATTTATTTTGTCTTTGGCGGTTGCGATACTTTCTATGATCGATAACTTTTTTAATACTTTATTATCAATTTCCACTTTGTTGATAACTGGTGAAAGTTTCTTAACAAAATCATTAAATTCTTCTAATTTATCTATAAACTCTGCAGTGTTTTTACGGGTAACCGTTTGTTTTTGGAACTTTCTAGCACAATCACAAAGCGCAAAGCAACTAACAATGTTTTCTATTTCTGTAGTTAATCTCTTTGTCTTTGATGCTATTGATAGGCCATCGGCTACAAAAGACTCTTTCTGTATATATTTAAGTGCATCATCTATAGCTTTTTTCGCCTTTTCTATTCTTGATTTGATTTCGTTTTTATCCTTTATTGTTACACTTTCCCCGAAATCAGCAAAATTCAAAATATAGAAAACCTCCTCATTCACATCAGACAATTGCTCATACAAAGCCTCGCCTGCGCGAATTTTATCTATAAATCCTCTCATTTCTTCCGGATTGAAAGCGAATTTCAATTTTGCAAACTTATCCTTTACGGCATCAAAATTCTCAGATTTTGAATACTTTAAATACTTACCAACAATCTCTTTCCAATTGTCACCTGCAAATATAGGGCGGCTAGATTCATTGTATGCGGCATTTATCTCATTTCGTAATTTTATAAAACTGTCATGAGATTTCTCAAAAGCATCTTTATCAAACCCTTTAATATAAGGGACGCCGTACTCTTGTAAATCACGCGCTTTTGTTACGATAGCTCTGCGATCTTTTGCGCTATCATCAATAACTATACAAAACGTATCCAGGTTCTTTTTTTCAAGATTGTTTGCCAAAACGTCAAGTGCGGTTTTCTTTTCACAAACAACCAAGGTTTTAGCACCATTAGCCAAAGCGTTTGATATAATAGCGGAAATCGCTTGAGATTTTCCGGTTCCTGGCGGCCCTTGAATTATTTTAAATTCATCATTGTTTAGTGTGTTTATTATCTCAGATTGGCTTGGATCCATATCAAACGAAGAAGTTGTAGAAGTTTGGAATGGTTCTATTTCCAGATCTTCAGCATTAAACTTATCAATATTATTAAGCAATTCTCTTGTAGATTCTATTATTGACTCTTTTTGAGACCTATAAAGCCCAAACACACCACTCCACTGAACCCAGGCTTTATCACCTGTGATAGATTCAATCGTATCTTTTGTTGGACATTTATCTAAAGTGAAGTTTGTCGGGATTTCCTTTACACCAAGCACCTTAAACAACTTTGCTATATAGTCCATTATCTCCTGTTCTGATAAAACATTGTCATCTAATTCCACAGATGTAAGTTGTGGTATTTTTATGTTCTCATCATTTTCTATGTGAGAAGCCAACAGCTCGTTAACTTTTATTGGACTATCCTCGTTTTTAGATATAATCCATTCGTTTTTTACATTAGATTTTTCTATATCAAGAGACCATATAAAAATTGGGGCAATTATTACTTTTTTTGAGTCTTTTATATCTGGTTTCACCAAAAGAGGAAAGCCAAATCCAAAATTTCTTATACCTGTTTCCAAGTACATATCTTCGTTATCTACAACGATAGAATCCAAACGTTTTGTTACTATATGCAACTTTTGTTTTATGTCATCAGACATATTATTCTGATTCTTTTTATTCCAAGAGATTTTGAAAGAAAATTTATCTTTTGTTAACAAATCTTTCAAAAAATCACGCGCTGTGGCATCTTCTTTTTTGTTCTCTTCAGTTATGGCCAAATCTGTAATATCAAGGCGTGTTTTCAATTTACCAGGGACGGCATTCAAGTGAATAGAGCGCCCATTACCTATCGTTAATTTGCTTAGCAACTTTTCTAAAAAAACCTTGCTAAATTTCAACTGAGAAATTAGCTTTGTTGGTCTATTATCTGAATGTTTTTCTTCGTGCTTTACTACCATGCCGAAACCTTATTTTTGAACTCTAAGAATTATTGCATAATTGTGAAAATTATGCAAGCCATATAATGTTATGTATATCATTTTGATATTGTTAAGTTTGTCACGATATCGTTATCGATTTCATACTCGATATCGTATTCGATTTCGTGAACGATTTCGTTACGAAAAAAATCGGGCAAAACATATATGTTCTTTGTTGTTTTAGCGAGTTTTAATGCAATTAGAAAAACACATATTTTCATACAGACTTTTTTTATTTTACAAAAAAATATTCCAAAAACCACAGAAATCCGCCGTTTTTAATAAGTCTTTAATTTGCTGTTAAACCTTATTTTATACATTGGCATACAAAAGCATAAAATATAATATTTACACAAAACATAAATTAAGACACCCTGTACCTAATCCAACAAAACCCCTATTTTTTACTTTTTATTAGAACAACGGAATAACTTTTTTGTTTCTGTTCATATTATTTTCTACCATAAATTGAATACAAGCCAATAAATCTGGTAAAATAATGTTTTTATGTCTTTAATTTTCGTCCAGAGAACAACGGACTAAAAATTTTCCAACATTGATACAAATTGAAAAACTAGTCCAAAAATACCCCAAAAAGTAGAGTAAAACCATATATGGAACGATGTTTAAGGTTAAATGGTCAAATATTTTTGTCTTAATTTTTACGTTTTACACGAGGGTTACACGAAGCAAAAAATCGCCTATAAGTAGAGTTTTTTAGTAAAATTCCTAAAACTTCCCGTTGTTATTTGGTATAAAAATTTACGTTTTACACGTGGTTTACACGAAGGCACAAAACTCGTCAAAACCACGGTTTTCAAGGCACACAGAATTTCTTCTCGTAAATCTCATAAAATGCTTGACTTCTGCGGTTAACAGGTATATTATATGCCCTGTTATTCGGGCATAGTTCAGTCGGTAGAACAACGGACTGTTAATCCGTATGTCACTGGTTCGAGTCCAGTTGCCCGAGCCA
>JAEEGL010873470.1_pt1 | contig 13152 bp, 12 predicted proteins | sample 9134231 | NCBI WGS metagenome assembly JAEEGL01 (sample SAMN16246548, study PRJNA631951) | gut metagenome | biome: gut microbiome; feature: rumen; material: fiber-attached | host: Bos | place: Iran: Karaj | collected 2018-10
CCTTTTTGAAAGCAGGTCGCGGCAGGCGTTTACCGTCACCCGAAGAAGCCAGCGCTTTTCGTGGACTGCGCCGTTAAAACGGCGCGGACGGGCAAAGCAGGTCATAAAGACCTCCTGTGAAACGTCCTCGGCGTCCTGACGGTTCCCCGTTACGGCGTAGGCCAGACGGAAAACGTCGGACGAGTGCCTTTTTACGAAAAGCTCCGCCTCGTTTTCGGCGGCAAGTCGCGCTGTTTCGGTCATGTTCATCCTCTTTTTCGGGCCCTGAAACGGCGCCGTTTCAAAACCCTCTGTAATATATAACCCCGTTTTGCGAAAAAAGGTTGCAAAACAGGGTATATTTTTTGAAAAAAATTTTTATTTTTGCAGTAAGCCGACTTTTTTATAGACCTTCGAAAGCGTCCGCCTCGCGACATAGGCCGCCTTTTCGGCGCCGTCCGCCAGCGTTTTCGTAAGATACTCTTTGTCTGCCATAAGCTCGGCGTAGCGGGCTCTTATCGGGGCGAGCGCGTCGGCGACGGTCTCGCCGACGGCGAGCTTGAATTCGCCATAGCCTTTACCCTCAAACTCTTTTTCGAGGGCGGGGACGGTCTTGCCCGATACGGCCGACATTATGGTAAGCAGATTGTTTATGCCGTCCTTCCCCTCGCGGAAGACTATTTCGTTTTCCGAGTCGGTGACGGCCTTTTTGAACTTTCTTACGACGGTGTCCTTATCGTCGAGAATAAGCACGAAGGCGTTCTGATTGGCGTCCGACTTGCTCATTTTCTTGGTCGGGTCGGCAAGCGACTTGACTCTCGCGCCGTATTTCGGGATGAAGCTCTCGGGGACGGTGAAAACGCCGTTGTAAAGTCCGTTCATCCTTATCGCGACGTCGCGCGCGAGCTCGACGTGCTGGCGCTGGTCTTCGCCCACGGGGACGGCGTCGGCGTTGTAAAGCAGTATGTCGGCGGCCATAAGCGACGGATAGGTGAAAAGTCCCGCGTTTATGTTGTCGGCGTGCCTTGCCGATTTATCCTTGAACTGCGTCATGCGGGAAAGCTCGCCGAACATGGTGTTGCATTCGAGTATCCACGCCAGCTCCGCGTGTTCGTGGACGTGGCTCTGGACGAAAAGCGGGTGCCTTTCGGCGTCTATGCCGCAGGCGATAAGCGACGCGGCCATGGAAAGCGTGTTTCTGCGAAGGGCCGCGGGCTCCTGTCTCACGGTGAGCGAGTGGAGGTCGGCTATCGAAAAGACGCTGTCGTATTCGTCCTGCAAAACGACCCAGTTCCTTATTGCGCCGAGGTAGTTTCCGAGCGTCAGGTCGCCGCTCGGCTGTATGGCCGAGAAAAGCCGTTTTTTAGCGGATTCCTTATTCGTTTCAACTTTGTTTTCCATTTGTTTTTCCTCCGAAAACAGTTGCGCGGGGGGCGTGTTATGTATTATAATATAATATGATGTGATTATAGGCGAGCAGACCCGTAAGCCGAGTTCTGTTCTATGCAGCCATCTATCTCGAACAGCCGTTACCGACTGCCTCAAGCCACCATGGGAACGGGACGGGCAGCCCCATATGTTCCTCTGCGGTGTTGCTTCGGATAGGGTTTACAGGGGGCCCGCGTTACCGCGGACTCCGGTGAGCTCTTACCTCGCCTTTCCACCCTTACCCCGTAAAGGGGCGGTATATCTCTGTTGCACTTTCCCGGGAGTCGCCTCCGGCGGACGTTATCCGTTATCCTGCCCTGTGAAGCTCGGACTTTCCTCAGCAGACGGCCTTTCGGCCGTCGTCTGCCGCGGCTGCCCGGTCTGCTCGCTTTAATATAATAGCCCATAAAATCCGATTTGTCAAGAAGACAATGATCGGGAAAGGGGACGTATATGGCGCGTTCGGAACTCGAAAAACTCAAAAAGGCCTCTAAAATAAATATTCTTCAAAGGCTGAACGCCGCCGAGTCGACGGACTTCGCGGGCGGCATGCTCATTTACAACCCGAAGGGGACGGGGGCTCTGCGCCTCGTCGGCGGCACGGGCTCCGACCGCCACTCCTACGAGATACTCACCTACAAAAAGCGCGCCGTTCTGGCAATGCGCTCCAAAAAGACGCTTTTCGACGAGGAGAGCGAAAAAGAGACGGCGCTTTGCACGCCCCTCTCGGTGATATGCGGCAAAAAGCGGCTCGTCAAGGACGGCGTGAGGGAGACCGACCCCGAAAAAATGATGTATTACGCCTCGCCGCTTATAAACGCCCTCTACCCGTCTTTATATCTCGTCGTCAAAAAAGACCTCTACCCCGCCGCGGGCGACGGCAGGTATTTTCACGAGCAGGGGACGGCCTTCCGCACCGAGCCGTCTTCGGTCTCGCTCTATATGCGCTCGAAAGATCCCGACCACATGCTCTCCTATATACTCCCCGCCGAGCCCGAAATAAAAGACACGGTGAACTTAAACGAGGAAATGCTCGCCTTCGGCAAGGGAAAAGAGACGCTTTCGGTCGTCCTCTCCCTCGGAAACGGCGTGAACGTGCTTATTGACGGACACGCCCGCGCCGCCGCCGCCGCGATGCTCGGAAAAAAGCTCCCCTGCCTTTGCATCGTCCCCGTCGCGAGATTTTTCACCAAGGGCTTCAATAAATACGTCCTCGAATTCGCCTCGCTGACGGCCACGGTCAAGGAGCTTCCGAAAAAATACGGCGGATTTTTCCTTGACAAAGACTGCGACCAGCCCGTCAAATACATAGAAAAACTCCTCTCCGAACGCGACCCCGTCTTCGACGGACGTCCGCTCGGCGAGATGTCGGGCATCTCCTACCCCGATATAAACGAAACGCTTTCGGAAAAATAAAAGAAAGGACGAGTAAAAAATGAAAAACGGAAAAAAACCGACCGAAGCAGTCGCCGACGCCGTAAACGCGATAAAAAGCAATAAAAAACTGTCGCTCATCATACTGATCTCGGGCGCCGCGTTTCTGACCCTCGCCGTCGTGATTCTCACCTTCGTCGTGCTCGGCGGCATGGACTTTTCGACGGTCGCCCATATCAAATTCACCTTCTGGCCCATGCTGGTGTCGGCCGCCCTTTTCGCGCTGACGCCGCTTTTCAAGGCCATGTCGGCCTCGTCGGGCTACGCCCCGGGCGACTTCCCCGCCAAAAACTCCCTCTCGTCATTCTACGTCGGCAAGGCGCTCGACCTCGTCCTCCCCTTCAAAATAGGCGCCTTCACCGACTTCAAACTATACCCCGAGGAAAACGGCGTCCTCGGCAAATTCTGCCTCTTTCTCATATCGCTTTTCCTCGACTGCGTCTGCCTGCTCGTCTTCCTGCTCATCGGCGGCGTCGCGGGCATTTCGGCCAACAACTACGTCTCGGGCGACGCCGTATTTTCCGACTACTGGCTGCCTCTGTTCATCGCCGTCTTCATCGTCACGGCGCTCGTTTTCGTCGTCGCGCTGATACTGAAGCCCTCTCGCGAGCTTCTCAAAAAGCTCGTCACCACCGACAGATGGATAATGACGCTCGTCTTCTCGGCGGTCGCGTGGGGGCTTAAATTCGTCGCCTTCTATTTCGCCTTCGCCGCCTTCTCCAACGTCGGATTTTTGGGCGCCCCCGCCCCCGCGGCTCTCGCGACGGCGCTTTGCTCTCTCGCCTCGGCCGTCCCCTCCACCCCCGCGCAGATAGGGCTTTTCGAGCTTGCCTCCGTCTTTACCTTCGTGGCGTCGGGCCTCACGCCCGAGCAGGGACTTTTAGCGGGTCTTGCCGCCCACGCGGCCCTCTTCGTCGGCGTACTCGCCGCGGCCTTCGTAGTGTGGGCGCTTTTCGCAAGAAGGATTCTCAAAAAGAAAAACGACGAAAAGGCCGCCGAAAAAGCGGCCAAAGAGGCCGAGAAAGCGGCGGAGACCGAATACCTCCCCGTAAGCGCCTCCGACCCGAAGGAGCCCGCCGATGAAGAATAACGGCGCTCCCTTCGGCGGCGATACGAAATTATACGAAATAGCAAACGGCGGCGTCACCGTCCGCCTCACCGACGCGGGCGCCGCCCTCGTCTCTTTTGAAAAAGACGGCTTCGACGCCGTCGCCGGCTTTAAGGACGGGCGGGATTATCTCCGCTCCGACTCGTGTATGTGCGTAAACGTCGGCCGCTACGCGGGGCGAATAGCCTTCGGCCGCTTTACGCTTGACGGAAAAGAATACGACCTCTCGAAAAATAACGGCGTCCACCATATCCACGGCGGATTTCACGGCTTCGGCAGCCGCGTCTGGACGCTGAAAGACCTGACCGAAAGCCGCGCCGTCTTCTCTATCTTCTCCGAAGACGGCGAGGACGGCTACCCCGCCGACCTCACCGAAACGGTCGCCTACTCGCTTGACGAAAAGGGCGTTTTGTCGGTCGTCACCGAGGCCGAGGCCTCGGCGGACACCGTTATAAACCCCACCCTCCACGCCTATTTCAATTTAGGCGACGACAAAGCCTCCGTCCTTTCGCACAGGCTGACCGTCTTCGCCTCGCGCTACACGCCGCTTGACGAAAACCTCGTCTGGAAGGGCGGCTTTCACCCCGTCGAGGGGACGCCCTTCGATTTCAGAACGCCCAAACCCGTCGCCGACGCCGCCCTTTCCAAGGGCGTCGAAATAGTCGCCGCGGGCGGTCTCGACACCGCCTTCGCGCTCGACAAGGGCGCGGCCTTCGGCCCCGCCTGCGTCCTTACGGCCGAAAACGGCAGGAGCCTTCTTATCGAGACCGACCGCCCCGCCGCCGTCGTCTACAGCGCGAACTTTTTAGACGAGCGGGGCGGCAAGTTCGGGCCGCTCGGGCGCCGCTCCTGCATCGCGATCGAGACCGAAGCGTTTCCGAACAGCGTCAACGTGCCGTCGGCGCCGTCGACGGTCCTTAAAAAAGGCGAAAAATACCGCGCCGAAACGCGCTATACGCTCTCGGCGCCGTATCAAAGCTACAATGAAAGATTTAAAAAACTCCCTTTGGAAAAGCAAAGAATAGTGATTGAAAAAGATAAAGACAGAAGGCCGGATGCTTGGGAGAGCGACCCCGCAGATATTATTTACGAGCAAAGATTCAAAAAAGAAATTGATGAATACAATATTAGAAGATACGGTTTCACTTGGTAGAATACGAGAAAATCCCTGCGGATTTTTCTCATAAGGAGATATAAAAATGACCGAAAAAAAACTTTTGGCGGTAGCGGCCTTGCTTAAAAAGGTCGGAGCCGACGCCCTCGTCGTCTTCGACGAGCCGACAATCCGCTTCTTTTGCGGCATGGACGTAAGCGACAACGCCATGGTGATAACCGACGGCGAGGCCGTTCTGATCGCCGACAACCGCTATATCGGCGACGCCGAAAAATTGAAGGGCGTCCGCACCGTCTTAAACGACGGCGGCCTTTTCCCGCTTTTGGAGCGGCTTTTTTCGGAGGCGGGCGTCAAGACCGTCGCCGTGAACGAAAGCAAACTCACTTTTTCACAGTATGAAAAGCTCTCGGCCGTCTGCGAGATAAAAAAGGCCGCCTCGGAGCTTTTTGCCGTCCGCGCCTTCAAGGAGGGCGCCGACCTCGAGGCGATAAAAAAGGCGCAGTCGATAACCGACGCGGCCTATAAGCACATCCTCCCCTATTTCAAAGAGGGCGTCACCGAGAACGAGATAGTCTCGGAGATGATTTATTTTATGAGAAAGCAGGGCGCGGCGGAGGCGTTCGACACCATCGTCCTCTTCGGCCCCAAGACCGCCGTCCCGCACGGAGTGCCGGGCGACGTTAAGCTTCAGAAAGACGTCCCCGTTTTACTCGATTTCGGCGCCAAATACGCGGGCTTTTGCTCCGATATGTCGAGAAGCTTTTATTTCGGACGTCCGACCGAGGAATACGCCGCCGCGTGGAAGACCGTCTTCGAGGCGCAGGCCGCCGCCCTCGCGGGCATAAAGGCGGGCATGACGGGGCGGGATTGCGACGCCCTTGCCCGCGGCGTCATTGAAAAAAGCCGCTTCGCGGGGACGTTCACCCACTCGCTCGGCCACGGCGTGGGCGTCGAGATACACGAGTGGCCCAATTTCGCGCCGCGCTTCGAGGGCCCCATCCCCGAAGGCTCGGTCCTCAGCGTCGAGCCGGGCGTCTACCTCGCGGGCCGCTTCGGCGTGCGGATAGAGGACATAGTTCACGTCGAAAAAAACGGCGTCCAAAACCTCACCCACTCGGAAAAGTTTTCAGTATTATAAAGCATGAGATAACCGCCGCCCAATCGGGCGGCGGTTTTGCCTCTTTATGATTACACATAAACGGTAAGTGCAAAAACATAATCTTTATTGGTGTCCAAATCACCTTTGTAAACAATATTAACTATCCAATATGTTACGTCCTCATAACTTGCAGAATGGGATAAATAATTGTCATAAAAATTCCTGCTTCCTTTTTTTATAATCTTACCATCTTTCTCTTTCAAAACATAACTAATACTATGAATTATGAGACCGTAACCCTTTGAACGAAAATCTACATGTAAATAATTGTCGATGGAAAAACGAGTTTCTACTGATTTTTCAAACCAGTCTGACGCGATTGATTTATCATATTTTTTAACCTGCTTTGATTGGACTTCAATTTTATATCTTGTTGCTTTGCATTTAAAGTTATTACCTGAACAATAAAAATTACCCACTTCAAAATTATGACCGTAAGCGGCATGGTTTTCGGTATATACTTTCCGGCAACGGTCACATTTATACGTTATAACTCCTGCTTCCTCGCATGTAGTTGTATCGTCAAAAAAAACAAAGTGGTGGCCGAGCGCTTCGCTCGGCTCGGTTTTCTGCTTTTTACATTTTGAACATTCATAAGTTTTGATTCCATTCTTTTCACATGTAGCGGTGTCGCTTATAAATATCGAATAATCATGTTCACAAAAAATTTGGCATGAAGAGAAAAGCGTATTGCTGGCGACAATAATAGAAACAAGAAGCGTATAAGAAATCACATTTTTTAAAACTTTCATTTGCTTATCCTTAATTCGAAATAATAAAAGAGTATTTGATATTACTTTCGCTAAAACCGCTTATTTTGTTTAATGTGCACGTTGCCCTTTCGCCATCAAAATATCCACCGTATGCCTCTGTCACATAACCTACATAGCCGCCGAAACTATTCTTTGCATTATAAGTAAACACGTAAGTTAACCTATAATTTATTTCGCCGTCTTTGCAAAGGTCAAAAACATATATCTTAGACGAATATCTAACCGAATCGGGATCTTTAAGCCTTGATTTTATTTGCCACTCAAAAACGTTGTTGCAGGTTTCTCTGCAACGGTCAGACCAATTATCCGAATTATAATCATATTTGACTTTTCCGCATTTAGAGCATGTGTATTTAAAGCCGCCTTTGTTGTGCCAATCGGCCTTAACTGTTTCAAAAATATATGTGTGTTCACAAACAGTTTCTTTGTTAATGTTATTACAAGCCGAAAAGCAAATAAGCGAAATAAAGATAAGACCAGATATTACCAAACAATTAATGTTTTTGTATTTCATTTTTCTCAGTAAATCAGCTGTTCAAACCCGTTTGCTACAAGTATTTCCGCAAGCAAATCGTTTATCGTTTCAAACATTTGCCGTTGTGCCTGAATTGTGTAAGCAGTTTTTGTTCCGTGAAAAGTGTTGCAACGTATTCTGTAAAGAATACCGCTTATAACTATTTCATTAATCGGCTTATTTGTTTTTTGCCAATCTGTCATTCTTCTATATAGTTGCCCGCGTTCATATTCATTTGGAAACAAACACTCGATAATAATATCTCTACCAATATAATTAAGTAAGTCATTTGTTAAGCGACGAGTTTTGTCGCTGATTATATATCTGGTCTTACATATTCCGTCCTGCGTGCATTTACGATTATAAATACATCTTTCAAAAGTATTCCATAATATTGTGTATTTGCCAATTAATTCAAAAACACCGTTTGCTATTCCTTCAAACATATTTTTTCCTTTCTTTTAATAAATTGTTTAATTTTCAGCATATTATGCTTAATACGCTATTCAAATTATAGCATAAGTTGCGGTATAATGCAATAAGAAAAGCGAAAAAAGGAGGAAAAACTATGGAATTTGACGCCGACGGCTTCGGACGCCGATTGAAACAGTATCGCATAAAAAATCATTTGACCCAGGAAGAGCTCGCCGAAAAGATAAACACCGCCACAAGCTCGGTCTCGCACCTTGAAAACGGCACCCACAGCCCGTCGCTCAAAACGCTCATAAGCATTTGCGCCGTCCTTGAAATAGGCGTCGACGACCTCCTTGCCGACAGCCTCCCCGCGAAAAGCGTCTACCTCGACGGCGACATCGCCGAACAGCTCGCCGACTGTTCGCCCGCCGAAAAACAGATCATCGCCGATATCGTTACGGAGCTCAAACGAACGCTCCGAGCGCACGCTTAAAAGACCCGCCGAACGCGGGTCTTTTTTGATACGATACGACCGCCCCGAGGGGCGGTCATTATTTTATCATTCGTCGTATTTGAAGCTTAGCTTATACAGCTCGGCGCCGTTTTTCTTTTTGTAGAAGGAGACGTAATATTCGCCGTTCACGTAAAACATCGTCTCCGACTCGGTCTTTATGGGCAGGCGCACCTCGCCGACGTTGAAGCCGTCCCACGTCGTGACGACGAGGACGTTGTCCTTGTCGCCGCTCATCGGCTGGTAGAGATAGACGTCGTCGCCGCCCATGCCCTGCGCGGTGTAGCCCGTCGCCCAGCGGATGGGCGTTTCTCTTTGGAGCTTGAAGTTTTCGTCGAAATAATACATATTTCTTGAGTTCGACATGGCGTAAAGCTTTCTCGAGGCGCTGTATTCAAGGGCGTGGACACCTCTTTCGAGCTTCTTGCTCTGCTCGACGACGGTGAGCGTCTCGGCGTCGACGAGGGTCACAAGCTCCGCCTCGGGCCCGGTGCAGTGGGAGACGACGAGCAGCTTCTTTTCGGGAACGTAGGCCATATCGTTTCCGTGGAAAAGGTATATCGGCTCGCTTTCAGCCACCTTTTCGCCCGTCGAAAGCAGGTGCTTGGTGATTATGCAGTAGCCCTGCTCCGAGGTCTTTTTGCGGAGGACGAACCAGACGTAGGTGCCGTCGGAGGCGGCGCCCTGCGCGCAGTAATATATCCCCAGCGCGGGACTTTGGCAGACGAGCTCGAGCGAGACCGAAAAGCTCTTTCCCGAGCGTATGTAGCTGTAAAGATTGCCGTCGAGGGTTATCGGGACGGTGATATCGAGGTCGGCGTCGACGGCGAGGTCGCCTTTTTCGAATTTTTCGTCGGCAAGGCAGTTTTTCGTAAACGCCTCGGCCGCCTCTATCGTGAGGGCGTCGCTCGTGCCGACTATAACTATTTTGTTCCCGACCGCCCTCACGGCGTAGCCGACTTCGGGGAGGGTCTTTTTGACCTCCTCGGTCTCGGGACGTCCCGTCTCGCCTATAAGTATTTCGGCCTCCTCGCTCGCGCCGTCCTCGGCGACGGCCGTAAGCTTCGCGACGCCGTTTTCACAGCGGTCGTTAAGCCAGTCTTCAAGCACGGTCGCCCTTTTTCTGACGTTGGTCGCCGCGCCGTCGCGGTAGACGATGCCGTAAAGCGGCGCGCCGTCCTTTATAAGAAAGATTTTCTCCTTCTCTTTGGCGCAGGACGCGAAAAGCGGGAGCACGAGAAAAGCCGCGAGAAGAAGGCAGATCGCTTTTTTCATCGGCGTTTCCTTTCATACGATAATGCTTTTATTTATTTTAGCATCTCGGCCGCCCGCTGTCAATCCCGCTCCTTTCTCGCCGCGAGCTCGGAAACGGTGACGAGCTCGAAGCCGCGCTCCTCGAGTATGGTCAAAATTTCGTCGACGGCGTCGGCCGTCGTCGGGCGGATGTCGTGCATCAGAATAATATCGCCGTCCTTTAGGGGCGCGCGGCGGATGAACTCTGTAAGCTTTTCGGCGTCGCGGTCGCGCCAGTCTTTGGTGTCGACCGTCCAGCCGACGACGTCGAACCCCTCGAATAGAGCTCTGACGCGGTCGTTTATATTGCCGCCGGGGGCTCTTGCCGCGAAGACCGTCATCCCCGTCGCCTCTTTGACGGCGGCGGCGGTTTTCGAAAGCTCCTCTTTTATCTCGGCGGCCGTGAGATGCTTCAGATTTTTGTGGTCGTAGGTGTGATTTCCTATCTCAAAGCCCGCCTCGGCGACGGCGCGCGCCGTCTCGGGATGCTTTTCCACCATCTCGCCGACCATAAAAAAGGTCGCCTTCGCGCCGTGCCGCAAAAGCGCCTCGACTATCCGCTCGGTGACTCCCGGCGCGGGGCCGTCGTCGAAGGTGAGCGCCACGGCGGGACGGAACGCCGCCGTGTTTACCGTGAAAACGGCAATCAAAGACGCCGTCAGCATTGCGGCGGTAAAGGCCGCGAATATTTTTTTCATAAACTGCCCCCGTAAAAGAAAACGCCGTCCTGTCGGACGGCGTTTTACCCGTTTTATATTCCGAAAAACCGTCTGGCGTTCTCGGTCGAGACGGCCGCCAGCGTTTCGCTGTCCGCGCCTATAGTTTGCGCGGCTTTTTCTACTATATACCTGACGTTTCGGGGGTCGTTTCTCGTCCCCCTGACGGGCTCGGGCGAAAGATAGGGGCTGTCGGTCTCGAAAAAGAGGCGGTCGCGGGGCATAAAACGTAAGATCTCCTCGAATTTCACGGCGTTTTTGAAGGTTATGACGCCCGTGAAGGAGATATGGCACCCCATGGCGACAAGCTCCTTGGCGTTTTCGAGGTTCCCCGAGAAACAGTGGACGACCTTCGGGAGAGTCGGGTATTTTTTCAAAACCCCGAGCGTGTCGGCGTAGGCGTCGCGGGTGTGGATGATGACGGGAAGCCGCAGCTCCTTTGCGAGCTCCATCTGACTCTCGAAAAGGGCGATTTGCGCCTCTTTGTTGACGGGCTTATAGTGATAATCGAGCCCTATTTCGCCTATCGCCTTCACTTTTTCGGAGCTTTTCGCGAGCGCGCGGAGCTTTTCGATATAATTTTCGGGGAGCCGCTCGGCGTATTCGGGGTGGATGCCGACGGCGGCGTAGATAAAGGAATATTTTTCCGCCAGTTCCACGGCTTTTACGCACCCTTCGGGGTCGGCGCCGGGGTTAAGCACGAGTCCGACGCCGTATGACGCGAGCGACGCTATTACCTCTTCCCTGTCGCCGTCGAAGACGGGATCGTCGAGGTGGGCGTGAGTGTCGAAAAGCATATTATCCTTTTTCGTCGGGTTCGGGGTCGGGATTCTTCTGTCCGTCCTCGCCGCTCTCTTCGGAGACTTCGGTGTTTTCAGCGGGTTCTTCGGGCTCGTCGGGCTTGTCGGGGAAAAGCGTCCCCATGTCGGGAATAGGCTCGACCACGACGGCGTCGCCCTCGGCGACGGTCTTTATGGAGCTTTCGTATTCGAAAACGTTGGAAACTCCGCCGAGAATTATCTTTCCCGTAAGCTTGATATAGTCAAAGTGGACGCAGCCGTCGGACGCGACGGTGTAAATGCCCTTGCCGTCTTCTATCTCGGCCGTGTCTATATCAAGCGTGTCGCCGAAAACGTAGGCGACGTATTCCGAAACGAGCTTTTCGAAAAGCGCGTTGTCGGCGCAGGTGAAAATATAACTCTTTTCGCCCGAAAACTCGTTGACCGAAAAGTCGCTCATCTCGAGCGAGGCGCCGCGGTTGTTCTTGCGCGCCGCGACGGGATGCTCGGCGAGCGCGGCGGCGGCGGTGGTGTTTTCGGTCTTGCGGACGTTCTTTTCGTCGCTTCCGACGCGGGTCTCGACGGTGTAGGCGTCCTTTCCGTCAAAATAGACGGACGCAGCGCCGGCCTTGACGAAGCCCTTTCCGAACGAAAACACCGAGTCCTCCTCGTCTATCCTCATTTTCGTCACGCCGTCGACCGTCGAGACGGTGCGGGTGGCAGTAAGCATTATTCCGTTGTAGGGATTGCCCTCGGCGTCCTTGAAGACTGCCGAGACGGTGACGGTCACGCTGTCCTTTTGCACCTCGGCCTTTTTCGCCTCGGCCGTCTCGCATATCTCGATAAAGCCTTCCTTGGTGAGCGCGGCGCAGGACGCCAGCGTAAAGACGAGCGCCGCCGCCATTACCGCGACAAGAATTACCGAAATCAGTTTTTTCATAATTTTGCCTCTTTTCTTTCAGTATGAAACGTTATTCCGCGTTTTCGGGCGCGGCCTCGGCGGCGGGAGTTTCGGGAGCCGCCTCTTCGCCCTCGGGTTCTTCGTCCTCGGGCTCCTTCTCGACGGCCGTTATGCCGACGAGCTTCGTCTCGCCGCTTTCTATCCTCATGACCTTGACGCCCGAGGTGGCGCGGCCTATCACCGAGACGCTTCCGACGTCTGTCCTTATGATAACGCCGTCCGACGAGATAAGAATTATATCCTTTTCGGGCGAGACTATCTCAAAGCCCGAGACGGGGCCCGTCTTGTCGTTTGTCTTGTAGTTGGTTATGCCTATGCCGCCTCTCGACTGTATGCGGTATTCGGGGACGGCCGTCCGCTTGCCGAAGCCGTTTTCGGTGACCGAAAGCACGGCGTCGCCGTCCTTTTCAAGTCCCGCGCCGACTACCGCGTCGCCCTCTCTGAGCTTCATGCCCCTTACGCCGTGGGCCGTTCTGCCCATCGGTCTGACGTCGGTCTCGGGGAAGCGTATCATCATGCCGTCCTTGGTGCCTATCAGGATAACGTCGTTTCCGTCGGTCAGAAGCACCTTCACGAGCTCGTCGCCCTCGTCGAGCCCTATGGCAAGAAGTCCCGACTTGCGGGCGTTTTTGTATTCGCCTAAGGCCGTTCTCTTGACGGTGCCGTTTCGGGTGACGAAGAAGAGATATTTATCGTCGGTGAAGCCCTTTACGGTCATCATGGTATAGACCTTTTCGTCGGCCTCGAGCGGTATGAGGTTCACTATGTTGGTTCCCTTGGCGTTTTTGCCCGACTCGGCTATCTCGTAGCCCTTTACGCGGAAGACGCGGCCCTTGTCGGTGAAGAAGAGGACGTAATCGTGGGTGGTGCCTGTGAATATCTTCTCGGCGAAGTCCTCTTCCTTCGTCTTCATGCCCGAGACGCCTCTGCCGCCGCGGCGCTGCGCCTTATAGGTCTCTATAAGCTGGC
>JAEEGL014193799.1_pt1 | contig 13152 bp, 12 predicted proteins | sample 9134231 | NCBI WGS metagenome assembly JAEEGL01 (sample SAMN16246548, study PRJNA631951) | gut metagenome | biome: gut microbiome; feature: rumen; material: fiber-attached | host: Bos | place: Iran: Karaj | collected 2018-10
CTGAAGTTTATGTATTAACAAAAGAAGAAGGTGGACGTCATACACCATTCTTCAATGGATATAGACCACAATTCTATTTCAGAACAACAGACGTTACAGGTGTTATCGAATTACCAGCTGGTACAGAAATGGTTATGCCAGGTGATAACGTTTCAATGAAAATTGAATTAATCACACCAATTGCTATCGAAGAAGGATTAAGATTCGCTATTCGTGAAGGTGGACGTACAGTAGGTTCTGGCGTTGTTTCAGGAATTATTGAATAATTTTTGAGATATATAAAGCAAGTAGTTTTCTACTTGCTTTTTTTTATGCTTAAATATATAATTATTATACTGTATTTTAATAATGCTATTTAGGTTTAAAAGATAAAAATTCGATTTTTTAATTAAGGATTATTTGTATGGAAAATGATTTGAATAATAAAAATAATGATTCAAACTCTAACATAGAAAAGGTGAGAGAGAATAATCAAGCTCCAGAATTTGAAAAGTATAATAAACATACAGTTGCTGATATTTTAAATAAAGCATTAAAAGAAAAAGATCAAACTTTAGAATATATTTATTTAGAATTTCAAAAAGATAAAAGTAAAGAAAGAAAAAGCGTAACAAGAGAAGAAATTAAAAGCTGGTTTAGTGGTAAATCTTATCCTACACTAGATCAAATGTATAAGTTAAGCTATATTTTACCAATAGATCCAGCTTATTTGTGGGAAATAAAATCATATGATGAAAAAAATATGCAAAAAATTAATAAAAGTGCTCAAGCATTAGGTGATATGATTTCTCGAGGAGCTGGTAAAAATGAACTCTTACTAATGAGTATATTATATAGTTTTATTTTTGTGGCTTTTTTATTTGTAGCTTTAGCAGTAAGAGGATATTTTACTGCTGCTCAATATAATGAAAATCAATCTGAATACTATATTCAAGGCGCTATTGATGAAGGAGTTGAAAAAACAGCAAGTAATGAGGTTAAAGAATCATACATGAATGCGATAGAATCTGGTTCAGATGCCAAAGATTGGAATGCTGTTCAAAATATTAGACAAAGATATGGAAATAGCGTTAATACCATAAATAATGTAAATTCTAGTAATTAATGTTATTAAGTTGCTATAAAAAACGTATTAAAAAGTATTGCAATTTGAATAAAAAGTGTTAAAATAAAAAGGTAATATTATTAAGAAAAGGTTAAAAATATGAGAATAATTTTAGATGCAATGGGTGGCGATAATGCACCAGATGCTACAATTAAAGGTGCTGTAAGAGCAAGCCAAGAAGTAGAATCACAAATTATTTTAGTAGGAAATAGAGACATTATTAATAGTAAGGTAAAAGAGTTCTATGGCAAAGATACTATTGAAGAAGTTTCTTCAAAATTAAGTATTCATCATGCTACAGAACAAATAGAAATGGAAGATATTCCTACAGTTGCAATTAAGCATAAAAAAGATTCTTCAATGGTTGTAGGTTTTAATATGCTTAAAGAAGATGAAGGAGATGTTTTTATTTCTGCAGGAAATAGTGGAGCTCTTTTAACTGGAGCAACATTATTGGTTGGTCGTATTAGAGGCATAGATAGACCAGCAATAGCACCAGTACTTCCAGCATACCACGGTAATGTTATGCTTATGGATGCAGGAGCTAATACTAATTGCAAAGTAATTAATTTAGTTCAATTTGCACAAATGGCAGATATATATTTACAAAATGTATTAGGTAAAGAAGAACCTAAAATTGGCTTATTAAATATAGGTACAGAGCCAACTAAAGGAAATGAATTAATTAAAGAAACATATCAATATTTAACTGAACATGGAAAAGAATTAGGTATTAATTTTATTGGAAATATAGAAGGAAGAGATTGCTTTACTGGAGAAGTTGACGCAGTAATTACTGACGGATTTACAGGAAATGTATTTTTAAAAACTGTTGAAGGTTTTGGTAAATTAGTAAAAACTAATTTAACAGAAAGTTTAAAGAAAAGTCCACTTACTATGTTAGGTGCAATTCCTGCGATGCCAGCTATTAATGCTTTTAAAAAGACTATGGACTATAAAGAATATGGTGGAGCATTATTCTTAGGAGTTAAAAAACCAGTTGTAAAAGCACATGGTTCTTCTGATGAATATTTATTCTATTTTACAATTAAACAGGCTGAACGCTTTGTAAATAGCGGGGCAACAGAAAAGATGATAGCTGAATTTGAAAATAATCAAAAAGTACTTGACAATTAATTTATTATAGTATAAAACTAATACATATTAAGGATGAAATTAATCGCAATTTGAAAGGAGCGAAAATGGATACAGAGGAAGTTTTTGAAAAAGTTAAAGGTATAATTGTTGATCAATTAGGTACACCAGAAGATAACGTAAAAATGGATTCATCATTTATAGATGATTTAGGAGCAGATTCATTAGATATAGTAGAATTAGTAATGGCAATTGAAGAAACATTTGATATTGAAATTCCAGATGAAGATGCTGAAAAAGTTGTAACAATTGGAGATGTAGTTAAATACATTAGTGAAAAAATAAATTAAAAAATGGGGTTTTAAAACCCCTTTTTTTTATGATACAAAAGAAGATAGATAGAGTGTATTATTCATAAAAGCTTAGTTGCTTTTATGAATTTTTGTGTTTAAATTATGAAAACAATAGAAATAACAGATATTAATCAATTTTATAAAAATATTTTTTGGTATAAAAAACCATGGCATAATAAAACAACATTTATATCAAAAATACAAGATGAACAACTTCAATACGCAATAAAGGCTTTAAATATTAAAAAGAGAAATAAACGTATTGAGTTTGTTTATGATGCAATTTGTAAGTATATTGATGATTATTATGCTGGTGAGAATATATGTAGTTTTTGCAATAATAAGTGTTTAGTTCAAACAGGAAATAGTTTAAAATTTACAAATGGATGTTGTAGATTATGTAGGTATCAGTCAAGTAAAGGATGTAAATCTTCTAATATTTCTTGTAAATTGTTTTATTGTGATAGTATAAAAAAGAATCATAAAATAATGACTTATAAAGATATAAAACTGTTTAAGCTATTTTCACTTCGTCAAAGATTAATGTGTACACATAATTTCTTTGCAAGTCGAGAAGCTATTTTATTAGACTTAAAGATTGGTTCAATTTTGATATATGGATATAGACTATTATATAGGATTGCAATAAATCTATTATGGTTGCAATTTAAATTACCAATAATACATAAGCAGATGGCAAAAAATAGATTAGAAAGTTAAGTTTATTTTAAGGGAGTTTTAAGCTCCCTTTAATTTTTTTCAATTATACTAATATTAGTAGAGATAATTATCTAATCTAGAAAGGAGGAAATGATTATGGAGAATAATAAAAAGAAAAATATTCAAAATATAATTGCAATTGTATTAATTGCTTTGCTATCTGCAGGCATTGGAAGTTTAGTAACATATAATGTGATGTTAAATAATATGAAAAATGTAAATATTGAGCAAAATAAGAATTTTGAAAATAGAAAGTTTAATAAAAATTTTGATAATGGACAATTACCTCAAGATTTTGATAATAAAGAAATACCATCAAATAAACAAATGCCTCCTGAATTGCCAAACGGAGAGCAACCACAAGATGGTATAGAACCACCGGAACTTCCAAATGGTGAAAATAATAATCAAGAACAAAGTCAAAATTCTAAGCAAAGCAAAAAGCAAAAGCAAGATAATAAAGATTTGACAAATTCACAAACAAGTAGTGTTTAATATTAACAATTAACTTTAAATAGTTGATTTCCCCAAAAATCAATACGATTTTCGTATTGATTTTTTTATTGAATTCGATTATAATATTTACATATTAAATGAAGGAGAGCAGATTAAATCTGCTAAATTAATTATGCAATTATTAGTAATTATACTTTTGATATTATTAAACGCTTTCTTTGCTGCAACTGAAATAGCATTTATTTCTTTAAATGATGCAAAAGTTGAAAAAGAAGCAGAAGAAGGAAATAAAAAAGCAAAGACTATTAGAGATATGCTTAAGGTTCCAAGTAAGTTTTTGGCAACAATCCAAATCGGCATTACTTTTGCTGGATTTTTGTCAAGTGCATTTGCAGCCGATAGCTTTGCAGATAAGTTGGCTCCAGTGTTTGAAAGCTGGGTACCACAATTAAGTTTAGATACATGGCGTACAATTTCAATTATAATAGTTACACTTATTTTATCATATTTTTCTCTTGTTTTTGGTGAATTAGTACCAAAACGTATTGCTATGAAAAATAGTGAAAAATTAGCTTATGCAACAATTGGAATAGTTAAATTTATAAGTGTTATAACAGCACCTTTTGTTAAATTACTTACACTATCAACAAATTTAGTTTCAAGAATATTTGGAGTTAAAGAAACTGATGAAGAAACAGTAACAGAAGAAGAAATACGTATGATGGTAGATGTAGGTGAAGAAAAAGGAACTATTGATGAATCTGAAAAAGAAATGATTAATAATATTTTTGAATTTGATGATAAAGCTGTTTCAGAGGTTATGGTTCCTCGTATGGATGTATATGCTATAGAAGCAAGTACAACAATATCAGATTTCTTAGAGAGTTTACCTGAAAACTTTTTATATAGTAGAGTACCAGTTTATGATGATAATATTGACAATATTGTTGGTATTGTTTATATGAAAGATGTTGTTCTTCAAAATAAAAATAAAAATGCAACATTAAAATCTTTAGCAAGAGAAGCTTTTATGATACCAGAAACAAATCTTATAAATGAAGCATTTGAAGATTTGCGTAAAAATCATAAACAAATTGCAATTGTAGTTGATGAATACGGTGGAACATCAGGTATAGTTACAATGGAAGATATGTTAGAAGAAATAGTTGGCGAAATCTATGATGAATATGATGTTGTAGATAAAGAGTATAAAAAAATTAATGGAAATACATATATTTTAAGCGGAAGTATGGCAATATTTGATGTAGAAGATTTGCTTGATATAAAGATTAATCAAGAAGATTTTGATACATTATCAGGATACTTAGTTGATTTTATTGGTAAAGTTCCAGAAAATAGTGATAAAGGAACAGAAGTTGATATAGAAAATGTAACTTATACTATTATGGAAGTAGAAGATAGACATTTTTCTAAGATAAAAGCAGTAGTTCATGAAAAGAAGCAAGATGAAGATGAAAAGGATGAAGAAGAGTAATTTAGTTCTAAAGTTAATAATAATAGTTGTGGCTGTATCACTTTTAGTGTGCAGCCTTGAAGCTGTTGATTCTCATATAGAACATTGCGATGAAGAAGATTGCTATCATTGTGCAATGATTGTTAATGCTCAATTCATAATTCAAATCATTTTAGCGATTTTTATTTTATTAATATATAAATTATTCAATGATTATTTAGTTTCAAAAATGCATATTATTAATAGTATTTTTATGCATTTTTCTTTGGTAAATCAATCCGTACAATTTAATGAGTAGACTCTCTTAATATTTTTTTAAGTTTTTATTTATATTATAATAATATAGGAGAGTACAATGAAAAAGAAAATATTAATTTTGGTTTTATGTGTGATTATCATTGCGGTAATTACTTTATTTGTGTTAGCTTTTAATAAAAATAAAGCAAATGATAATAATAAAATAAATGTTGTAGTTACTACATTTAGTACATATGATTTTGTAAGACAAATAGCAGGAGATACTGTAAATATTGAATATTTACTAGGACCTGGAGTTGATAGCCATAGTTATGAGCCATCAAGTAGTGATTTAATTAAAATAAAGAATGCTGATATATTTATTTATATTGGTGGAGAAATGGAAAAATGGGTTGATAAGGTTTTAGGAACAGATGTTATTACAAATAAAACAGAAGTAATTCAAGTTACAGAATGTGTAGAAACAGTTGAAGAAACAGAAGTAGATGGAGCAGAAGAAGAGGAACACGAACATGATCACGAAGATGAACATCATGAGGAAGGTGAAGAACATGAAGAAGGTGCTTTTGATGAACATATTTGGACTTCTCCAAAAAATGCAATCAATATGGTAAATTATATAAATAACAAATTAATCTTACAAGTACCAGAAAATAAAGATTTATATAATAAAAATGCAGATGATTATATTTCAAAAATAGAAGAATTAGATAATAAAATTAAAGAAATAGTTAATAATAAAAAACGTGATAGATTAGTGTTTGGCGATAAAATGCCAATGCAATATTTCTTAAATGAATACAAATTAACTGCATCAGCTGCATTTAATGGTTGTTCAACAGAAACAGAACCTAGTACAAAAACAATTACAGGTTTAGTTGAAAGAGTTAAAAAAGATAATATTCCAGTTGTATTATATATAGAATTAAGTACAGGAAAAACAGCAAAAACAATAGCTGCAGAATGTAATGTTGAAGCTATGCAAATACAAACATTACATAATATAAGTAAGACCGATTTTGATAATGGGGAAACATATGTAAGTTTGATGACACGTAATTTAGATGTATTGAAAAAAGCATTACAATAATGAAAAATTATTATTAATTAAAAGAGGCTATTATGAGTGTATTAGAATTAAAGAATGTAAAATTTTCATATACGCAAGAAATTGAAATTTTAAAAGGAATATCCTTTAAAATAGAAAAAGGTGAATTTGTTGCTATAGTTGGTGAAAATGGAAGTGGAAAAAGTACATTATTAAAATGTATTTTAGGTTTAAATAAAGTTACTTCAGGAACATTAGAAATGAATGAAAGAGCAGGATATTTACCACAAATAGATGATATTCAAACTAATTTTCCTGCAACTATAGAAGAAATAGTTTTAAGTGGCACAATAGTAAATAATCCTAATAAGATTTTTTATACTAAACAGGATAAAATAAAAGCAGAAGAAATATTAAAAGAATTAGAATTATTTGATATGCGTAAAAAGTGCTTTAATGAATTATCTGGTGGGCAAAGACAGCGTGTTTTAATTGCAAGAGCTTTATGCTCAACAGAAAATTTATTGATTTTAGATGAACCAGTTAATGGTTTAGATCCTAAAATAGTTAATCAAATATATAAATTATTAGGAAAATTGAATAAAGAGAAAAATATTACTATTATTATGGTTTCTCATGATATTGATAGAAGTTTAAAATATGCTACAAGAGTAATAGAAATAGGAAAAGGTAAAATAATACAAGATGTACCTTCTCAAAAATATTTGGAGGAGGTAAAAGAAAAATGATAGAATCAATTCAAGAAATGTTAAGTTTTGCCTTTATTGATAGAGCTATATTGGTAGGAACTTTAGTAAGTTTATGTGCAGCTCTTTTAGGTGTAAGTTTAGTATTAAAGAGATATAGTAACATTGGAGATGGCTTATCACATGTTGGCTATGGTATCACAACAATAGCAGTTGCTTTTGGGTTAACACCACTTCCTATAGCTATACCTGGAGTTATAATAGTTGCAATAATACTATTAAAAATTGGTGATAATAAAAAGATAAAATCAGATAGTAGTATAGCTTTAATTAGTAGTACAAGTTTAGCATTAGGTGTTGCAATTACAAGTATGACAACTGGTATGAATACAGATGTATGTAATTTTATGTTTGGTTCAATTCTAGCAATGGATATGAGCGATGTTATATTAAGTATAATAGTTAGTGTTATTGTATTAGTATTATATATTTTGTATTATCGAAAATTATTTGCAGTTACTTTTGATGAAGATTTTTCAAAAGCAATAGGATTAAGGGTAAATAGATATAAGAATTTAATAGCGATTTTAACAGCAGTAGTAATAGTAGTAGGAATGCGTATGATGGGTACATTATTAATTAGTAGTATTATAATTTTCCCAGCACTTACTTCTATGAGATTATTTAAATCGTATAAACGAGTTGTAATTTGTTCAGGAATAATTAGTGTTGTAGCATTTTTAATAGGACTATATTTAAGTTATATATTTAATATAAGTACAGGTGCTACAATAGTATTAACAAATTTAGTTATGTTTATAATTTTTACATTAATAGAAAAGATTAAAGAATAGGAGAAAAATAATGAATTCAGTAGTTAAAAAAGTATTATTAGTTTTATTATTAGTTGCCGTAATTGCAGTAGTTGTAATAATAGCAGTAAATGCAAGTCAAGGAAAAAGAGAAGTAACACAAACAGAAGCAAGCGTTCAGAGAACAGATGAATCAGGAAATGCTGTAAATACAACAAATATAACAGAAACTCAAGGAACAGCAGTAAAATTAGGCAATAAACAAGTTGAAATATCTTCATTAGAGGATGGAACTTTATATCAAATAAAAGATGAACAAGTTGAACCAGAAATAGTTATTAAAGATAATTTATTTGATACTCAAGTAACTGATATGACAATTAATTTTGAACAATATGAAGGAAAAACGGTTTCAATAGAAGGCCTATTTTTCACAAATGCTGGATATACTTTTGTTGGAAGATATTCAACAAATAGTATGTGTCCAACATGTCCAGCAGGCATTTCTTATTATGAATATGAATGGCATGGAGATACTCCTATGGAATTAAAAAATGAAGATAGTTGGATTAAGGTTACAGGTACTTTAAAAAAAGGAAATGATGGAATGGAATATGTTTATATTGATGCATCAAGTGTAGAGATAATGAATGAAAAAGGATTAACAACTGTAAATAATTAAAAAGATTATAAAAAATGTTGTACATATTTTGTGTACAACATTTTTTATTATTATTTTAGTAAATAAATGATGATTTTTTCGGAAAAATGTGATTTAATAGTATTATATTTAAATAAGGATTTTTTAAAATGAGTGATGAAGTTAAATGGACAAAAGAACAGAAATTAGCTATTAATCAAAAAGGTAATAATATATTAGTAGCAGCTGCTGCAGGTTCTGGAAAGACTGCAGTATTAGTTGAGCGCATTATTCAAAAAATTATTAAAGATCATGTTGATATTGATAAACTTTTAGTAGTTACATTTACAAATGCGGCTGCATCAGAGATGAGGGAGAGAGTATTAAGTAGTTTATACAAAGAACTTGACAATAATCCAGATGATGAAACTATAAAAAGGCAAATACTATTATTGGGCAAATCTAATATTTGTACAATTCATTCTTTTTGTTTAGACATTATCCGTAATTATTTTTATGAAATAGATTTACCGGCTAATTTTAAAATAGCATCAAAAGAAGAAATGGAGATATTAAAACAAGAAGCATTAGAAGATTTATTAGATTCTTTGTATGAAAAAGAAGATGCAAGTTTTATGAAGTTAGTTGACAATTATGCTTCATATAAAGATGATGATAAAATTAAAAATCTTGTAAATAAAGTATATGACTTTATTCAAAGTAATCCATTTCCTTTGGAGTGGTTAAACGAAAAGATGGATTATTTTAAAAAACAGGATGATGAGGAAGATTATTCTAAAAGTATTTATGGAAAGATTTTAGTATCTAATTTAAATGATACTATACATGATGCTATATTTAATTTAAAAGCGTTAAAAAGAGAGGCTGAAAAAGTTCCCGAGCTTGTTAATACTAATACTTCATTAGGCCTTGATATAGATGAATTGACAAAATTTTTTGATGCCTTGAATATTAGTTGGGATCAAGCATATAGTTTAAAAAATGAGAAAAAGTTTTCTTTACCTCGTTGGAAAAGTGATTCTGGCATTGAACTTTGTGATATTATTAAAAAGAAACGCGGTAGTATTAAGGATAAGGTCGAAGGAGAGATTAATTCTATTGTTAAATATCCTTCAAATATTTCTTATAAAGATAATTATGCAATGTATGATTTACTTGTATGTTTAAAAGATTTAATTATTAAGTATGATTTAGAAATTAAAAAGCGTAAAAAAGATAAGAATATTATTGATTTTAATGATATTGAACATTATGCCTTACAAATACTAGTAAAAAAAGATGAGAATGGAAATTATAATCCAACTGAAGTTGCTAAAAGTTATAAGGATAGATTTGAAGAAATAGCAATAGATGAGTACCAAGATAGTAATCAAGTTCAAGAATATATATTATCTACTATATCAAATGGTAATAACATTTTTATGGTTGGCGATGTAAAGCAAAGTATATATCGTTTTAGACAAGCATGTCCAGATTTATTTATGCAAAAGTATAATTCTTATGAAAACATTACTAATAAAACAGAAGAAGAGTTATCTGCAATTGAAGATAATAATGGTAAAATAATACAATTATTTAATAATTTTCGCAGTAGAGAAAATATTATAGATTTTGTAAATACTATATTTGATAATTTAATGGGAGAAAAGTTTGGTGAATTAAATTATACTAAGAAAGAATTTTTAAATTATGGTTTTACTGATTATCCTCAAGAAGAAAATAGTTTTTCTGATAAAGATTTATCTAAAACCGAATTTATGTTGATTGAAGCAAATAATGACGAAGAAGAGAATGAAGATGACATTTTCTCTTTAAAGATAAATGAAGAAGATGAAGAGAATGAAGATGAGATAAATGATTTGTTAGAAATGCTTGAACAAGAAGAAATAGAAGCATTGTTAGTTAGTAATAAAATTAATGAGATAATTAATAGTAAAATAAAGGTTTATGATAAAGATAAAAAAATATTAAGACCAGTTCAATATAAAGATATAATTATTTTACTTAGAACAACTAAAAATGTTGCACCTATTTTTGAAAAAGCATTAAATAAAAATAATATTCCTGTTTATTGTGATGCTAATAATGAATATCTTGAGACTTATGAAATACAAACAATATTAAGTGTATTAAAAATAATCGATAATCCATTAAACGATATATCTTTAGTAACTGCTATGAGAAGTCAAATTGGTGGATTTGATGATAATGAATTATTAGAAATACGACTTTGTGAAAAGAATGGTTATTATTATAATTCTTTAATAAAAGCTAAAGAGCAATTAGATGGAAATATAAAAAATAAAATAATAGCATTTACTGATTTTATTGATGATTTAAGACAAAAAGTGAAATATAAATCAATAGCAGAGTTAGTTTGGGATATATTTACATATACAGGTTTTTATAATTATGTTTCACTTATGCCAAATGGAATTATTAGAAAGAATAATTTAAAAAAATTATTTGAAATGGCGAAAATGTTTGAAAGTGCTAATTTCAAAGGATTATATAGTTTTATCAAATATATAGAAAAAATAAAGGATAGTTCTGGAGATCTTTCTTCTGCAAAAGTAATTGGAGAAAATGATGATGTTGTACGTATTATGAGTATTCATAAGAGCAAGGGACTAGAATTTCCTATTGTGTTTTTATCTAATTCTAATCGTAAATTTAATGAACAGGATTTAAAAGAAGTTATTTTATTAAATCAAAATTATGGACTTGGACCAGAGTATATAGATAATAAACGAAAAATAAAATATTCAACAAGTAGTAAAGATGCTATTAAAATAGTAAATAGAAAAGAATCATTAGCAGAAGAATTAAGAGTTTTATATGTTGCCTTAACGAGGGCAAGAGAAAAATTATATATTACTGGAATAATAAAAAATTCTTTTAAAGATTTTATAAATAAAAAAGAATTACTAAATATTTATCATAGGGTAGATGAAAAAATAAATCCTATTTTGATTAGAAAGTTTAAGAATTATTTAGACTGGTTATTGCTTGTTTATGCGACAGATAGACTAAATGAACAAGTAAGTATGACAATAGTAAATAAAAAAGATATAGTCTTAAGTAAAGTAGATGATAAAAAAGACGTTAACCAATTTGATTTTAATAGAAAAATAGATGTTGATAAAATAAAACAAGAATTATGTTTTGATTATCCAAATAAAGAATTAATAACTACTCCAATAAAAAGCACAGTAAGTAAAATTAAACAAATGGATAATGAAAAGGTTGAAGCAAAGTTAGTTGATTTAAATGATAATGATGTGACAACAATTGATTTGAATGATAGTCTAAAACAAATAAATGATAATATAATAGATATTTCTAATAATTTGCCTCAATTTATGAAAACTAATTCAAAATTAACAGGTGCACAAAAAGGTACGATTATTCACTATATTTTGCAAAAACTAGATTTTAGTAAAGAGTATAGTGAGCAAGATTTGAATATTTTTGTACAAGAATTAATAGATAATAATAGTTTTACTAGTGAACAAATTAGTCAAATTAATTTGCAACAAATAAGGACTTTTTTGAATGATGATATTGCAAAAGAAATCAAAAATTCAAATAAAGTGTTTAAAGAAAAACCATTTGTTACTAAGTATTTAATAGATGATAATTATATTTTGGTACAAGGTATAATAGATTTGTTTTATCAAAATCAGAATGGAGAATGGATTTTGCTTGATTATAAAACAGATTATGTCTCAGATGGAGATATTAACATGCTTGTTCAAAGATATCATAAACAATTAGATATTTATAAAAAAGCATTGGAAGATATTATTCATGATAAAGTTGCACACACATATATTTATTCTTTAAATTTAGGCAAAAAAGTGGAGTTATAATATTTACAAATACTTAAAAATATAATATAATTATTATGATTTTTATTAAGGGGAATTAACCAAATGCAAAGAATGAAAACGTTTTTAATATACGCGTTATTGTTAGTTGGTTTTTTCGTTTTTTCTAGATTTGCAGAACGCGGTTTTATTGATCAAATGTATCAACCTATTTCAGGAGAAACAAGTGGTACATTAATCACTGCTAGTGGCAATTCTGATTTTGACATTAAAATAGAACAAGCAAGGGCAACTAAACGAAATGGCTATTTGGAAATTGCAATAACTAATACATCAGGCCGTTATATTGAAAGATGTGCTGCAAAGATAGAACTATTTACAAAACGAGGAATACTAGCTGCAACAAATTACGAGATAATTGAAAAATTTCAAGTTAATGAAACGCGAAGATTTAGAGTTAGATTTAATGGTACAGAGATTTCAACTTATAAGGTAACAATGGTTGAAGATGCACCATATAGAGATCCAAATATTGTTGACCTATTTGGTTGGGAAGTTGATTTACGAAATATATTTGGTCTAGATTTATCTGGATTAAAAGATATATTTAATGCTAAGACAATTGGAGAAGGA
>JAEEGL014397604.1_pt1 | contig 13152 bp, 10 predicted proteins | sample 9134231 | NCBI WGS metagenome assembly JAEEGL01 (sample SAMN16246548, study PRJNA631951) | gut metagenome | biome: gut microbiome; feature: rumen; material: fiber-attached | host: Bos | place: Iran: Karaj | collected 2018-10
ACGACTCCGACTACAGTTCAAACAGTAAGAACGTCTTTTTGCGAAAAGGGTTTGGAAGAAACCTTAAGCAGAAAAAAGCGCGAAACCCCGCCTGTTCCGGCAAAAATAACCGGGGATGTGGAAGCAAGAGTAATTGCGTTGGCTTGTAGTAATCCACCGGCCGGGTATGCAAAATGGACTCTGCGCCTTCTTGCCGATCAGACCGTTGAACTTGGATATGTGGAGACGATTTCCTATGTCTCCATTGCACGCATACTTAAAAAAACGAATTTAAGCCTAACCTGAAAAAATGCTGGTGCATTCCTCCGAGCCAGAATGCAGCATTCGTCGCCGCAATGGAGGATGTACTTGAGGTTTACAGCCGTCCATTCAATGAAAAATTCCCTGTAGTATGTATGGACGAGAAACCCGTTCAGTTCTTTGCCGATTTCCGGAAAGGACGACGCTCAAAGAAAACCGGTATACAATATGAAGACTACCAGTATATCCGCAACGGCACAGCGAGCATATTCCTGTTTACTGAACCCCTTGCAGGATGGAGATTTGCTGATGCGCAGGAACATCGCACGCGTCAGGATTGGGCGAAACAGATAGACTGGCTGCTGACCGAACGTTATCCTGCGGCAGAGAAGGTCGTTCTTGTTATGGACAACCTCAATACTCATAATATCGCTTCGCTTTATGCGACTTTCCCTCCGCAGTATGCAAGATCTCTTGCAAGCCGGCTCGAAATCCACTACACACCGAAACACGGGAGCTGGCTGGACATTGCTGAAATTGAACTGTCCGCGCTCGGTCGTCAGTGTATAGCGAATAACCGCATACCGGATCTGAACACTCTTCGGGGTCTGCTGATTCCGTGGTCATCCGAGCGTAATGCCGCACAGAAGGGTGTGGACTGGCAGTTTACCAACGAAGATGCCCGAGTAAAGCTCAAGCATCTGTATCCGGTATTAAAGATTTAGTGGTAACAAAGTACTAGTTGCCGGTCGCTGCGTGAGCTGCGATCACTGGGCTCTTGGCAGTTTGCGAGTGATGCCTCAATGTTTTATTGAAGGAGACGCGGCAGGCTTGGCTGCTTCCCTCGCATTGGATACCGAATCTACTCCACGTACTGTGAATGTTTGTGAATTGCAACATAAGCTTCGAAACAGAGGGGCAATTCTGACAGAGTCTGATATTGTTAGAGACGCAAAATGGAAAAAGTGAGTAAAGAAATCAAAAAAGATTTTGATTGAAAAACCATAGTATTGAAAGTGGGGTATTGAAATGATGAAAGCACAGATTTGGTTACATCGCGACTTTGTTAAAAACAAAATTGACGAAAGAATCTATAGTGCTTTTGTTGAGCACATGGGAAGATGTGTCTATAACGGTATCTACGAACCAAGTCATCCCACTGCGGATAGCAATGGATTTCGTGAAGACGTAAAAGAACTGGTGAAAGAACTAAGAATCCCTCTTATCCGATACCCTGGTGGGAATTTTGTATCAGGTTACCGATGGGAAGAAGGTGTTGGTCCAGCGGAGCATCGCAAAGCTGTGCGTGATGCCGCATGGGCACAAATCGAGCCTAATGCGGTCGGAACAGATGAATTCCACGCATGGGCGAAAGACGTTGGCTCACAGGTAATGATGGCTGTCAATCTGGGTTCCCGTGGTGTTGAAGAAGCAGGGGCTTTATTGGAGTACTGTAATTTGGAGCCGGGTACAACGTATTCCGATATGCGTGTTGCGAATGGTGTTACAGAGCCATACCGTGACAAGGTATGGTGCTTGGGAAACGAAATGGACGGGATTTGGCAGATCGGCGCGCGAAAAGCATCTGACTATGCTGATATCGCTCGAAAAGCAGCATGCTATATGAAGATGCTGGATCCCAATATTCAGTTGGTTGCCTGCGGCAGCTCAAATTACGAAATGCCGACATTCGGCGATTGGGAACAGACGGTGTTGGAAGAAACGTATGAGCACATCGATTATATCTCGTTACACCAATACATAGAAAACTGGGGAAACAACGATGGCGAATATTTAGGTTCCTCGGTAGATATGGACAGGTTTATCCGTACTGTAGTCAGTATCTGCGATTTCATAGGAGGAAAACGACACACGGATAAAAAAATCAACCTATCTTTTGATGAGTGGGGCGTATGGCCGATGTTCACCAAATGTGACAATAATGCCGATCGCTGGACAATCGGGCCGGCTAGGGAAGAGTATCGATTCAGCATGTTGGATTCACTGGTTTTTGCCACTATGATCCATTCGCTGATTCGAAATTCTGATCGAGTTAAGATTGCTTGTTTAACGCAACTAGTTAATGTTTGCTCGCCGATTATGACTGAGGTCGGTGGTTCGGCTTGGGTACAACCCACCTATTGGCCATTCTATTATGCTTCTCGATATGGGCGGGGAGAATTGTTAGAAACTCGCAGCGAATGCCCCGTATATGTTGCAGGTAAACACGGAAATGCTCCTGTTGTTGATAACGTAGCGGTCTTTGATCCAGTTATGAAGGAAATTACGTTTTTTGCCGTTAACCGTTCTCAAGTCGAGGATTGCGAGCTACAGTTAAATCTCACCGGATTTGGAAATTTTTCCGTTCTTGACCACGTCGTTATGGAACACGAAGATCGCCATGCAGTAAATAGCGCGGAGAGGCCGAATTGTGTAATGCCGAATGCTGTTTCAAATCGCGCGAGTATCTGTGGTGAACATGTTCAGGTGAGCGTGAAACCTTTGTCTTGGAATATGGTGAGAATTAGGGCATCTCGATAGAAACGCTAAAGGGTGCTTGACAAAAGAGAACAGCATTTTAACTGATATTTTAGGACATTTGAGAGGTCTGAAGATGAGATTAGGCATAGCGTCGGCGCTTCCGCATTCAAGTGCCGAAGAATGGGGGAAAAAGCACGCTGAAGCCGGCCTTAAGGCCGTGGCATTTCCGTGTTCGTATATCGACGATCAAAAAAGGATTGATGAATATTATAATGCTTGTCGTGAATTCGATTTGAGGATCGCGGAAGTCGGAAGCTGGTGCAATGTTCTGGCGAATGATCCTGATGCCAGAGAAGAGAATATCACACGCTGCATTCGTCAGCTTGAACTTGCGGAGTATCTTAGAGCAGATTGTTGTGTCAATATTGCGGGATCAGCGGGCGGAGTCTATAACGAGCCGTGCCCCGGCAATCTGACCCCCGAAACATACGGACGGGTGATAGAAACAATCCGACGGATCATTGACGCCGTAAATCCCCAAAATACATTTTATACGCTTGAACCATGTTCGTGGATGTTTCCTTACTCACCTGAGAATTATCTTCAGATGATAAAAGACGTCGATCGCAAAGGATTCGCCGTTCATATGGATATCATTAACATGATTGATACACCAGAAAAATACTGGAATTGCGCTGATTTTACAGATCACGCGTTTAGACTTCTCGGGCCGGAAATCAAAAGTTGCCATATTAAAGATATTATGTTTGAAAAGCGGTGTGCGCTGGTGCTTAAGGAAGTTCCGTGCGGTGATGGCGAATTCGATCTTTGCCACTATATCTCGAAAATTGACGAAATCTCTCCTGAAATGACGGTAATAATTGAACATCTGGAAACAACCGAGCAGTATGTGAAATCAGTTTTATATATTCAAAATCTGATGAAAAACGTATAGGGCAAAATTGAACCCATCAAAGGATGTATCAGAATATGGATTATCACGACAATTCTTTTGCGATTATACCACGACCGGAATATCCGCGCCCGCAATTCGTACGCGATACATGGATGAATCTGAACGGACAGTGGGATTTCCTGTTTGATTTTGGCAATTCCGGCTTGGATCGCAGATTATGGGAGGAACAGCCTTTTACTGACGCAATAAAACATTCTTCCATGCCAACGTCCATCACTGTTCCGTTTTGCCCTGAAAGCAGGCTGTCAGGGATTGGCTATACCGACTGGATCGCCGCAGTATGGTACCGCCGTCAGTTTTGCCTTTGTAAAATCCAAACCGTGGGACGCGTTCTTCTGCATTTTGGTGCGGTGGACTATCACTCAGTAGTTTGGATCAATGGCGAAAAAGCTGGAGAACACGTCGGCGGTTACGCTTCATTTACACTGGATATAACAAAGCTTGCCAGAATTGGCGAAAATACAGTTGTCGTTTATGCTGAGGATAACAACCGCAGTGGTAAGCAGCCGTGTGGGAAACAGGCGAGATTGTATTATTCCAACGGCTGTGACTATACCCGCACCACGGGAATATGGCAGACGGTGTGGCTGGAATTCACACCTGCAGAAGCACTGACCGGTATCCGCATTACTCCGGACGTGGAAACTTCCACCGTGATCATTGATTTAAAAACCACAGGTGGGAACTCCGTTGATGTCATCGCTTCTTATAATGGCCGCAAAGTCGGCTGCGCAAAAGTTGCCCTTACCGGGGATCAGGCTCATATTGAATTGCCGCTCTCGGAGTTGCATCTTTGGGACGTCGGTAGGCCGAAGCTGTACGATCTTGCTGTGACGCTGGACACTGGCGATTTGGTGCGGAGTTATTTTGGAATGCGTAGTATTGCTTTATCCAAAAGGGCGTTGCTCATCAACGGCCGACCTGTGTTTATGCGCATGGTGCTGGATCAAGGCTTCAATCCAGATGGAATTTATACTGCGCCTGACGATAGCTTCCTTCGCCGGGATATCGAATTGTCCATGGCGCTTGGGATGAACGGTGCAAGGTTACACCAACGCGTTTTTGAGGAACGTTCACTCTATTGGGCCGACCGGCTCGGCTACCTTGTGTGGGGCGAGTACGCCAATGCCAGTACGCTGAGCGACGGCCGTGGCATTGGATATTTTTTGCCAGAATGGATTGAGACAGTCCGTAGGGATTATTCCCATCCATGTATCATTGGCTGGGCGCCGCAGAACGAATCCTATTGGGCGGACAACTTGGATCCCATTTGCCAGAAAGTGTTTTATGAGGTAACAAAAGAAATGGATCACACCCGCCCAGTGATCGACTCTTCCGGCGGTGTGCATTTTATGACGGATATGTATGATGTCCACGACTATGAGCAGGATCCCGCGAGACTTAAAGATTGCTTTGATAAAATGCTGGAGGATCCGGATTTCGTGCCGAACCCGATACATCAGGAACAGTTGAAACGAAACGTTTACGCAGGACAGCCAATATGGGTATCGGAATACGGTGGCACTTTCTGGAACCCGGATGAACCCGGTGGGTGGGGGTATGGGAATGCGCCGGAATCAGAAGTTGCGTTTCTTGCGCGCTATGAAGGCCTGACGTCCGTGCTGATGCAGAACCCTCGTATCTGCGGCTTTTGTTATACACAACTCACAGATATCGAACAGGAGCAGAATGGCTTGTATAAATACGATCGCAGCAGAAAATTCAGCAATGAGATATATGATGCAATCCGTAAAATAAATATGAAGTCCGCAGCAATTGAAAAGTTGCCGTGTGAAAAATAATGACTGACATGGTAAACATTTAATTTTCCACATAATAATCCTCATGACCACTGAATAGAGAAGTTATTGCTAGGACCCTGATAAAAAAGCTTTTTTCAAATACAAGTTTACAGGAACGAAGCCTATATGTCTTTGACTGAACTGTATTTCGACATCCTATAAATGAGCGCTGTTACAGAGTGCTTTACCGCACTGAACACCATATGTTCTGTAGTATAACTCTCCTTAAAGCAAGTTTAATTAAACTAAATTAAATTAGTAAGAAAAACGCGATTGTTGCCATTCAGTCTCTTTCCCTAATGGTGACTTTCGGAGAAAGGCATGGTTATATATGAAAAAAATAGCTTTCGGCATTCTCGGCGGAACGAGAGGCATGGATATGTACAACCGCATATTGAAGAGTCATCCGTATGCGGAGGTCACATCCATTTGCGAGACTTACGCGCCGCTTGCGGAAAAAATGACACGTGAGTTGGAGATTGGATCTCATCCTATTCATGTTTTTTCCGATTACGACAGCTTTCTTGAAAGCGGGATTGACGCTGTTGTCGTAGCAAATTTCGGGAATGAGCATGCCCCTTTTGCAATCAAGGCGCTTAGAAAAGGCATAAACGTATACAGTGAGGTTATGCCGTGCGAGACACTGTCTGAGGCGGCCGAACTGTGTGACGCTGTTGAAGAAAGCGGTAAACTGTATGCTTACGGCGAAAACTACTGCTATCTTCCGGCGGTTGTCGAAATGAAAAATATGTTCGACAGTGGAATATTCGGCCGTGCTATGTATCTGGACGGAACGTTTATAAGTGACAATTCATTTGCGTGGCATATGGGTACGCGAGGAATCAGAAATCACTGGAGAAATTACGTCCCGTCAACTTTTTACTGTTCGCATTCAATTGGACCAATGCTTTTCGTGTCAGGTCTGAGGCCGGTTAAAGTTATAGGGATGGAAACGCCGCGCATGCCGCATATGGCTGTTGTCGGCGCAAGAAGCGGAAGCGCCGCAATGGAAGTCATGGAATTTGACAACGGTGCCATCGGAAAAAGCTGCAACGGGAACTACCGTCGCAACTTTGCCGCGGAATATCGTTTTATCGCTGAAAACGGCACGATTGAAAACGACCCGTATCACCTTAGCAAGCTTCACTGGTTTGCCGCGAACGAAAAGGACAAGAGGTACGACGAAAAGGTCTTTTTCCCTCAGAATCCTGGTCAAAAAACCCTCGAAGGAGAGTTTTACCATGCAACCGGAAAGGATCTTCAGGATCTGATTTTAAACGATCCGTTTGCTTTTTCTGATATTTACGGTATCAACCTGTTTGTTCAGTCAATAATGGGCAATAAAAACGCTTTGCGCCATCTGAACGATGTTTATAGAGCGCTCGACATGTCTCTCCCGGGGTTGCTTGCTTATCGATCCATTCTCAGCGGAAGTCAGCCAATCGCCGTTCCGGATATGAGAAACATGGAGGAACGAAACATATGGCGTTCGGATAACGTCAGCACAAATCCGTTCAAATCGCATGGTGACGATCTGCTTCCTTCATGCAAAAGCGGCACTCCGGAAGTTGATGATTTCGTTTACGCAGAGGTGCACCAGAGATTCCTCGACCGACCTGTCGTTATCGGGAGTCATTATCTGGCAAAGAAGGAAAAAACATGAAAAGACCGTTTATATGTTTGATGTTTATTTTTGTTATGTCTGTTTGTTTTTTGCTCGGCTCATGTTCAAACACGAAAAAAGCAGAAGAAACATCTGCTGATGGAACAGTTCTAATGCCTACTTCGACAGTTATATCAAGCACTATTACCGATATTATCACCTTTGACGAACCGCTGATACCCGATCCTGAAGGATTAAAATATGCAACTCGAATGGAAACAATAAAGATCACAACTGAAAATCACGATCCGGTTTTTATGTGGAGGCATCGTGATTACACTCCTTACTGGGATTACAAACTTACAGGTGTTGAAGAGCCGCACCTCATCCCGTACTGCATAAAAGACGGGGAAACAAGGCCGTGTGTTATAGTCTGTCCGGGCGGAGCATACGGATACCGCGAGAGCGAATATGAAGGAAGCAAGGTTGCCGAATTCATTAATTCAAACTGGAATATGAACGCTGTCGTTCTTGAATACCGCGTCAAACCTGCAGATTACAGAGCTTCTGTTTCAGATGCGCTTAGAAGCGTCAGGTTTATAAGATATTACGCCGATGAGTTTGGTTCGGATCCCGACAGGATAGTCGTTATGGGCTTTTCTGCCGGCGGTCATCTTGCCTGCATGGCGGCGGAGAAGTTCGATTATGGCAAAGCCGGCGATCTTATCGACAATGTCTCATCGCGGCCAAATGCGGCGATTCTGTGTTATCCAGTTGTGAGTATGTCGGAGGAATGGGCACATGAGGCGTCTGCTCAAAATTTCTTTGGCAGTTATTACAACGATAAATCTCTTCTTGAGTCTTTCTCCGGCGAGAAGGCGCTGCGAGAGGACATGCCGCCGGTCTTTGTGTTTCACGCAAAACAGGACGGAGCAGTAAGTTATCTGAACAGCGAGAAATTATTTGAAGCAATGAACGAAGCCGGTCTGTCGTGTGAATTGCATTTGTATGAAAAAGGAGATCACGGATGCCAGCTCGCGCTTGGCTGGGGTGGAGATATTTCGGGTTGGACGAACGACTGCCGCCTCTGGCTTAAAAGAATTGGCATATTAGATTAAAATCAAATTTTTGCGAACAAAACGAATTCCGGGATTTCATTGATGAGATCCCGGTTTTTAAATAACAAAACGGTTGCGATTTAAATCTGAAAGAACATATAGACCATATTTTTCTCTTGACAAACGGTCGGTTGACCGATATAATAGATGTATACAGCATGAAGGAGGTCGGCCATGAACATTCAATCTATGCTTGAAAAAAAGAACATGACTATGTATAGTCTGTCAAAACTCAGCGGTGTGCCTAAAACAACCGTAATTGACATCTGCAGCGGAAAAAGTTCAATAGATGGTTGTAACGCAAAAACCGTTTTCCGGCTGTCAAAAGCGCTTGGTTGCACTATGGAAGAGCTTATGATGACAGACAATTCCAAATATGACAGAATAACCGGCCTGCCGTTAGACCGTACCTATCTAGAAAAGGGACTTCCAGAGTACCTGCTTATTTCAATTGAGAACATGAAAAAATCGTGGGAGATCGAGGACAGCGGTCAAAGAGATCTTCACTGGGATCTGTACTGGTGCGAACTGTACGCCGATATCAATTCTGCAGAATGTGACCACGTTATTTCACCGGAACAGGCGGATTATCTCCGCAGTGAATATCTGCGAATGAGAAAGGAAGACCAAACCATATGACCGATTTTACGGACCTTCCGCGCCGCAGGAAGACGTATACCGGAGCAAACGGGAGTAAGATTGCGGTTGTTTACAACGACGAGCTATATATGCTGAAGTTTCCAGTTCCGCCGTCGAGAAGCAGGGAGATGAGTTACACAAACGGATGTATATCCGAATATATCGGCTCACATATTTTTAATATTATCGGCATTCCGGCACAGGAGACCGTGCTCGGGACTTTTAAGAAGAAAGGTAATGAAAAGGTAGTCGTTGCCTGCAGGGATTTTACGACAGAAGATACGGTTCTGCAGGATTTTGCATCCCTGAAAAATACTATTATTGATTCGGAGAACAACGGATACGGAACGGAACTATCAGATATTCTGACGGCTATCGAAGAACAGCAGATTATTGACCCATCAGAACTTAAAAACCATTTCTGGGACATGTTTATCATTGATGCTTTAATAGGGAACTGGGACAGACACAACGGCAACTGGGGTTTTCTTTACAATCGTCGCACAGACGAGGTAACCATCGCGCCTGTTTTCGATTGCGGCAGCTGCCTTTTTCCTCAGGCGGATCTGACAATCATGGAAGCCGTTCTGAACGATCAGGCGGAACGGGATCTGAGAGTTTTTCAGATTCCGCTATCCGGGATTAAGATCGACGGGAGAAAGATCAACTATTTCGATTTCATATTCTCTCGTCAGAATTTCGATTGCTGTGAAGCTCTTAAACGAATTTTACCTAGGATCGATATGAAAAAAATAAACGAGCTGATCGACGAAACGCCTTTCATTTGTGACATTCAGAAACTGTTTTACAAGACAATGCTTGCCGAGCGGAAGGAGAAGATTCTGGATAGAACATTCAGATTAATCTGCAAAGCAAAGCGAAATACAAAATAAAGTAATACAAGAAAGCCGATGATCCGTATGGCGCATCGGCTTTCTTGTATCCTGATAATCGAAGATGATGCTCTTTAGCTGAATAGTCTATCAAACAAATCAAATACCATGAGCTTTCATTCTTATGTTTTTTGCTTTGCCTGCTTTCTGTATTTTGCCGGAGTGATTCCTTCTGATTTTTTAAACTGTTTTGTAAAATGGCTTGTATCTGTAAAACCGAGGCGCGCGCTTATGTCGGCTATTTTATCCGGCGTTGTTTTCAGAAGTTTTTTTGACTCCTTGATCCTGAGCATTGTATGATAGTCAGTCAGGGTCATTCCGGTGTTGGCTGAAAAAAACCTCGAAAGATAGCTTTTTCCGTGATGGAGCTTTTTTGAGCAGTCGGTCAAACTGAACGATTCGTACATATGTTCGTTCAGATATTTGATGCATTCAATTGTAAGATCATAATAGAACGAGTTGCTGTTTTCGGAAATGGCGTGATCATACGTCAGAGTGAGAAGATGATATATGTGTTCTGAAACAAAGGATACCGGATAATAACCAGATTCCGAAGATCTGAAAATGTCATCCAGAATGCTGAGGATCTCAGGGTTGTCTGGGATAAAACAGACGGGAAGAGTATCTTCTTTTGCGATAGCATGAGTCGTTCCTCCGCTCAGACAAAGGATCCGATAACAAAAGTGTGATCCTGATAACTTAGGAATTTGGAGTTCTGGCGAAAAAACGGCCAGCATACCGCTTTGCATGTCAATAGGATTTTCATCAGCGAATTTTAACTGGAGAAGACCGCTGATGAGATGAATAAACGCAACCGTCCCTTTGGCTTCGGGCGGAAACTGTGCATCACGGAATTCGCCGTGAAAAATCACTTTATGCAAAAAAGATGCATCATTTGCGGGGGGTGGAGAATAATTCATCATGTGGCATCTTTTAGACTTCCTTTGTTGAAAAAAACACCTGTGCACTGAGCTGTGCGCTTGATACTATTATATCAGTTCATGATTGAAAAGTCAAATGAGGAGGTTGTCGTTGGTTATCGGAGTGAATTTCGCAATGCCTTATATCAACAGATGAAAAAACGTTAAACGATGTTATAAAAAGACGGAAATATTATACAATAAAGTGCGTTGCCCGTGCGTTATAATTTATTCACAGTTGCGGAATGATATGATCCGCACCGACTTATGGCTGTCAAATGTGGTTGACAGTCTGGCACAAACAAAAAGGAGAATGATTATGAAAAAAACACTTCTTGTATCGATTCTTGCGCTTGCGCTGGTGATATCCTGCCTCTCTGTTTCTGTTTCCGCCGGAACGACGGTATACAGCGGTTTGAAGTCAGGAGTTGTTCTTCAGGGCTCTGATTTTGGTTCGACTGACGCGAACGGAAACTACACAATTGATTTTGGATCCAATGGTGATGTTTCTTCAATGGCGTGGCTTACAGATGCTTCCGGCAACGAGATGAGCGTAAAGGATTTCACGTGGGATTTCGATTTCTCGCTAAACGACACGTGGTGCACAATACGTCTCTTTTTCCGTGGAACACAGGATTGGTGCAATGGAGACTACTGCATCTGGATAAACGGAACAGCAAACAACTGGGGTTGCGCGGGCAATGCAGATGGTTATACCGATTGCCGTATTTCGATTACCGAAAATGATAAGCAGGGCGCCAATGCCGTTGCGATTAAGCCGTATTCGTTTGAAAACAACGCGGTATATCATTTTAAACTTCAGGTTGCCGGCAACAAGGTGACTCTCTGGGTCACTCCCGCCGGACAGGAGCAGGGCGAAGCGCTATTTGATGTAACGATTGAAAACCTTCCGGAAGAGGGACGTTTTAAATATGTTGGTTACACTCATGGCGTTTACACGCTCGCCAATTCGACCGTGACGGTTGGAACCGAAGACGCGAGCCCTGACACTGCCGATTATATGATTCCTACGGTTGCGGCTCTTGCTGTCGCTACTGTCGGGATAATCTTCATCAAAAAGAAGAGAAGCTGATTTTTAATTGCCGCTATTACCTTCCACATGAGGCAATAGCGGCATTTTATTACAAATCATTCTCCAAAGCCCTAAAAAAATATACAAATAGGAATAAGGTTGATATTTTTATGCACAAACTAAAAATCGGGCTGGTAGGTACAAGTCAGCACAGTTTTCCGGGAGACAAGGAAACAGCGTACGGGAAATGCGTAAAGGGGATGAAGGAGCTGTCCGGAAAGCTCGGATTCGACCTTGCGGTTTATAATGAAACGGTGATCACCGCGGCGGACGCGGGAGTCGCTCTGAAGTATTTCGAGAGCGAAAAGATAGATTTTCTTATGATACAACACACGTCGTACAGCTCGGGGTATCTCGCCGACGCTTTCGGCAGATGGAGCGCCGCCAACGACGCGAAGATAGGACTGTGGGCAATACCGGAGGGCGTCGATTCGGGCGTCGTGCCGTTCAATTCCATGTGCTCCATAAACATGCATCAGGCGATCCTGTATCACTACTTCAAGGATATGAAAATAAAAGCGAAGTGGTTTTACGGTTATCCGGAGGACGAAAGATTTGTCGCCCGTCTCACGGTCACAGTAAAAGCTCTCCGCGCGATTAAGAACATGAACAGTTCGAAGATAGCCCTCATAGGAGGTATCGCCCCGGGCTTCAACGATCTGTATAACGACGAGCGCCAGTTCTATAAGCTTTTCAAAGGCCTCGAGTACAACCGCCTCGTCGAATATGACGAGATAAAGGCGATCGCTCTGTCGATTCCCGAAAAAGAGGCCGAGGCAAAGGCGTCGGATATGCTTTCCTGCGCCTGCGGCGTTCTTGATATGGCAAAGCCGGCCCTCGTGACAAGCGCGAGATTCTATCTCGCGTATAAGAAGTTTATAGCGGATAACAGCTACGACGCTCTGGCGATCAGCTGTTGGCCTAAGTTCCAGGACGAATTCAGATACTCCGTATGTTCTGTCGTCGGTCAGCTGAACGACGAAGGAACCGTGGCCGGATGCGAAGGCGACGTCCTTTCGACGATAAGCATGCTTGCGCTCAGCTATATGACGGACGACGTGACTATGCTCATGGATCTGACGAAGTTCGACGAGAGCGACGACTCGGTTCTAATGTGGCACTGCGGCCCGGCCGCCTCGAGATTCGGAAAGAAATATACCCTTGGCTGCAATTTCAGCGGCACTGATCACATAAAGGGTCAGCCGCCTGTAGGTCTAGGCGTGGCCCGCGATCTCGTGTTCGATCAGATGCCGGCGACGGCGTTCCGCATCACCGGCGAGTGCGATAAATACTTCCTGCTCACCGGCGAGTTCATGGGCGACGTAAAGCCGAGCATGACCGGCAGTCGCGGCTGGATGAACAGGCTTAAATTCAACGGCAAAGACAT
>JAEEGL014472036.1_pt1 | contig 13152 bp, 13 predicted proteins | sample 9134231 | NCBI WGS metagenome assembly JAEEGL01 (sample SAMN16246548, study PRJNA631951) | gut metagenome | biome: gut microbiome; feature: rumen; material: fiber-attached | host: Bos | place: Iran: Karaj | collected 2018-10
GAAGAAGCGTAATTATATAAAGAAACAAAAACGAGCCCAACGCACATGATCTTCATATACGCTACGGCATCGCCCATGATCTCGGAAGGTGTATCAAGAAATCCCAGAACGGGCCTTGATAAAAAGAAAGCGCCTATACCCACCACAAGCGGAAAAACAAGCATGATATAACCGGTGTTCGCTATACAGCTTTTGACTTCGGAATCGTCGCCCTTTCCGAAAAACTGGGAAGTGATGATCCCTCCGCCGCTTCCTATACCATTGCATAGCGCAAAGAACAAAAATGTCACCGAATTGGTGGCACCTATGGCCGCCAGCGCATCTGCTCCCACATATTGTCCCACGATAACGGAATCCACCAGATTGTAAAGCTGCTGGAAAAGGTTTCCGATGAGCATCGGGATCGAAAACATGATGATAAGGGAAACCGGACTTCCCTCAGTCATATGAAGTACCGCAGATTTTTGTTCTTTCATCAAAACTCCTGCAATTGTAACGGGTAATGCACCATTTAATCTGATAATGCCATTTTAACCGCTCAATATCAACATTTTTATTTTCATATTTAAAGGCCGCGGCAAAAAGAGGCAAAAAAGTATGCTATACTTATATATGGTAAAGCAAAAACAACAAGGGAGGTGCAATTATGTTCAAATTCTGGGGCGACGGCTCTCAGGCCGCCAAAGATCTGGTTGATGCCATTAAGGTACGAAGTACCGAAAATTTCAACTGGACATTTATCTTTATTCTTGCAGTCGTTTTCTATGTGTACTGGTCCGAGATCCACAAAAAGAACTATGAAGTCGTATATGCGGGACTTGCGCTTTACGGCGTTCACTGGCTTTACGAGATCGGAAATGCCATCATCGGACATGTGACGGGTTATCCTCTTTGGTCCGTAAGCAATGAATCCACCACCTTCATTCTTTTGGTGGGTGTATGCTGGGAACTGTCGATGATGTTTCTGCTTGCGGGGATCATTTCCTTTAAGATGCTGCCCGAGGACAGAAACAAGAGGTATTTCTCCAAAAACGGCAAGGGAGGCATCAGCTGCAAGCTTGCGGGAGCCATAAGCATGGCGCTTCTTTTCTCCCTGGTTGAATCCTTCCTGGCGGCTACTTCCAACGGATCCTTTATCTGGGTATATAAATGGTGGGGAGTTCTTCCGGTATTTATCACCACATATATTCCTTTCTTCCTGGCAAGCAACTATGTTCCGGATATGAAGCCCAAGGCAAGAACAAGGTTCCTTGTTATCGAATGGGTTCTGGTTGCGATTCTTCTGGTTGTACTTATTCCTTTGGGGATCATTTAAAGATATTCATGACAGGGCAGTCCAAAAGGGCTGTCCTTTTTTAACAAAAAAAAGGAACGTTTTCACGTTCCTTCATAATTTCAACGGAGAAAGAGGGATTTGAACCCTCGCGCCGGTAACCCGACCTACACCCTTAGCAGGGGCGCCTCTTCAGCCTCTTGAGTATTTCTCCTTACGCTGCAGCTATCCGCTACCAATATTCATTTCGTCTTACGACGCAACAATGATTATATCGAAGGGGTCGGGGTTTGTCAACTATGTGTATTGAGGATATTCAAACAAAACTTCCTCGATCCTTCTTCTTACTTCTTCGGCTATCTCAACCGTGGTCATATCCTTGTATTCATCGTAAAGCATGGGCTTTAAGTAAAAGATCTTAACGCTTACGGGCTTTGTGTGTTTTTCATCGAAGGGCTTGTAACTGTCGATAAGGGCACAGGGTACGATGGGTGCCTTAGCCTTGACCGCGCTCTTAAAGCTTCCGGGCTTCATATCGATCATGCGGTTTCCCTTTTTGCTTCTTGTTCCTTCCGCAAAGATAAGGAAATTCTCACCGTTTTGAACACGCTCGGTCATTTCCCTGATGACCTGCATGGACTGACGAAGATCCTTTCTGTCGATGGGAAGCGAATGAAGGGCCTCAATGACCTGCTTAAGAAGAATAACATTCTCCACTTCCTTCTTTACCACAAAAGAAAAAGGTTCGGGGGTTGCCTCGAAAAATACAAGCACATCGAAAAGTCCCTGATGGTTCGGAAACAATACATATCCGTCCTTTGCCGGAAGGTTCTCAAGACCGTTGACTTCGATCTTTACCCTTCCTGCGTGATTTGCCTTCTTTACACAGAATCTGATCCAGTTGTATGCTTTTTCTTTATCCGCATGCTTACCAAGCCACCATATCCTTAAGATATAAAACGGTGCCACCAGGATAAGCTTAAAAACCATTAATGCGATCCTCATAGGTTCACTCCCTTGCAAATTCCTTTAATGCCATATCGTACAGATTGTTTCCTTCTCTGTCAATAACAACAATGACCGGGAAGTCCTTAACCTCAAGACGCCTTATGGCTTCGGTACCGAGATCGTCGTAGGCTACAACTTCAGAAGAAATGATCGCCTTTGATAAAAGAGCACCGGCTCCGCCCACTGCGGCGAAATAAACCGAGTGATTTCTTATGATGGCTTCCTTAACCGCTTCGCTTCTTCTTCCCTTTCCGATCATTCCCCGAAGACCGAGATCAAGAAGTCTCGGAGCATATTTGTCCATACGGCTTGCGGTGGTGGGACCTGCGGAACCGATGGGACGGCCTTCCCTTGCGGGACTGGGTCCCATGTAATAAATGGTATTGTCTTTAAGATCTATGGGAAGGGACTTTCCTTCGTTTAAGGTTTCGTCCATTCTCTTATGAGCCGCATCACGGGCGGTATATATGATACCGGAAAGATATACGTAATCTCCGGCCTTTAAATCCTTTGTGTTTTCCTCTGTAAGAGGAAGGGTTATATGTCTGTCCATTTTCTTCCTCCTAAATCACTCTGTGCGCATGACGGTTTACATGACAGCAGATGTTTACGCCAACGGGAAGTCCCGCGATATGAGTGGGATAGGTCAGGATGTTTACCGCAAAAGCGGTTACGGTTCCCCCAAGGCCTCCGGGTCCGATACCGGTTTTGTTTATGCGATCCAAAAGTTCCTTCTCCATTTCCGCTGCCCATTCAACCTTTGAATGCTCACCGACAGGTCTGAGCAATGCTTCTTTTGCCAGCTCTGCTGCCTTCTCGAAGGTGCCGCCGACACCTACACCCACTACCATGGGCGGGCAGGCATTGGGACCTGCATCCTTAACTGCGGTAAGTACCGCATTTTTAACTCCTTCCGCTCCGTCCGCGGGTTTTAACATGAATACACGGCTCATATTCTCCGAACCGAAGCCCTTGGGAGCCACAGTAAGCTCAACCTTGTCACCGGGAACGATGCTGTAATGAATGACACCCGGAGTGTTGTCCTTTGTATTAACTCTTTCAAGAGGATCCGCCACCACCGACTTTCTTAAAAAGCCTTCGGTGTAGCCTTCCCTTATTCCTTCATTGATGGCAGCTTCAAGATCTCCGCCGGTAAAATGCACATCCTGTCCGATGCGCGCAAAAACAACAGCCATTCCCGTATCCTGACAGATGGGAATCGTATCTTCGTCCGCGATCTTTAAATTATCCTCAAGCTGCATAAGGATCTTCTTTCCCAAAGAAGATTCCTCTTTTTCGCATCCGTCGTAAAGAGCCTTCTTCATATCGGGGGAAAGCCTGTGGTTTGCTTCCACGCACATTTCTTTAATGGCACGTGTCACTTCCGAAACATCGATCTCTCTCATTAAAGCATCCTTCCTTATTTCTTTTTGTACACTATATCACATTGGGCCAAAAAGGAAAAATCTTAATTTTTTTATGATTTAAAACAGGTTTTCTTAAGAAACGCGAAAGCCTGTTTCTTTTTCCTAAAAGATGCGATATACAATGCTTATAGACCCAAAGGAGGTGTCAGATATGAATCGAAGATCCATGCTTGGAATCTATACGGCTGTATACGCCATTTTCTATTCTTTTTGCCTTTATAAGAATTTAGGAGGCGCAACCTTCCCTTTTTTCGTAATTGGAACCCTTTGCTATATTATGCTGTGTACCAAAGAGTTCGGACTTACATGGAAGAAAGACAGCATTTTTGCGGTGGTGGCGGTAACCCTTATCGGCATAAGCCAGATGCTTACAGGTAACACTTTTATAAGGATCGTAAATGTCTTACTCGTATTTCTTCTTTTGACATATATAATCCTTCATCAGTTTTCATATGATGAGAAGTGGCACATATTAAGGCATTTCGCCAACATTCTGAGCACATTTTTTGCGGGGATCTACAACATCTATGCCCCCGTTTCGGATTTTATGAAATATAAAAACAATAAGAACGCCGAAGGCGAGAACAAAAAGTCCTTCCCCTGGTACATCATCGTAATAACCGCGGTGGTCTGCATTCCTTTTCTTTTTATAGTCATTGCGATGCTTTCTTCCGCCGATGTCGTTTTTGCGAATATGTGGAAAAAGATCCTTGATGCCATCATCATTGAGGGAACCTGGTATAAGCCCGTTATACTTTCGATCTTTGTTTTCTTCTTCACATACGGTATTGTGGCAAAGCTTTTAAAATTCCCTTATTCGGGGGAAGCTTCCGTAATAAAGAAATACAATCCGCTGATCGCAATGACCGCGGGAGTTATGTTCGGATCGGTTTACCTGATCTTTTCCGTGATACAGATCTTTTATCTCTTCATCGGAAATTTCTCTCTTCCCAACGGTTACAGCTACGCCCAATATGCAAGGGAAGGCTTTTTTGAACTGCTCTTTGTCTGCGCTTTAAACCTTTGCATGGTTTTAGTGGGCATCATCTTATTTGATGACAACAAAAAGCTTAAAGTGATCCTTTCGGTTATCTGCGGATGCACATACATAATGACCGCTTCAAGCGCTTTCAGAATGATCCTTTATATCAGATACTATTATTTTTCATTCCTGCGCATTCTGGTCCTTTGGACGCTTTTTGTTATCTTCCTGCTTCTTACCGGACTTACGATACAGATCTGGAAAAAGGACTTTAAGCTCTTTAAATACGGGATCATCGTCTGCTCCGTGTGCTACATCGCCCTTGCTTTTTCACATATCGATGCACAGATCACCGGATGGAATCTGGCAAACTCCGAAAAGAGCAACGAGTTTTTCCTGGCACCCAACACTTATGATGATTACGAATATCTCCACGAGCTTTCAAGCGATGCCATCCCGGCTCTTGTAAAGAGCGGGTTACTGACCAATTCCGAGATAGTATATTTTCAGGAAAAATATGAAGATAAAGAGATCAATTTAAGAAATTTCAATCTTTCGATATATCTTGCCAAAAAATCGCTTAAAGAAGCAAATTTTAAATCAGAATAAAACCTCATATCACATTCCTTGCATAAGGGGAGGGAACCTTCGGGTTCCCTTCTCTTTTTTTACTTTTTTCCTATTAATCCTTGTAAATTGTATGCTTTTTTCGTAAGATAAGATTTTAGTACATCTATATTTATAATATTAAGGAAAGAACTCATGAACTATATCGTTCTGGACCTGGAATGGAATCAGGGAAGTCAGTCACCTTCCGTTTCGGGAACGCCACTGCCTTTCGAGATCATTGAGATAGGCGCTGTAAAACTTAATAATGACAGAGTGATGATCGATGAGTTCAGCGAGCTTATCAAGCCACAGATCTACAAGACCATGCACTACATGACGGGAAAGATCATTCATCTTAAGATGCAGGAACTCAATCTTGCAAAACCCTTTACGGATGTAATGGCACGTTTCCTCGAATGGTGCGGAAAGGACCCGGTATTCTGCACCTGGGGCCCTCTGGATCTTTACGAGCTTCAGCGAAACATGACCTATTACGGATTCAAACCCTTATCCGACAGACCCTTTGCTTTTTATGATGTTCAGAAGCTCTTTGCTTTGGAGCATGAGGAAAACCACAAGCGTCTTGCTCTGGAAACGGCCGTGGATCAGATAGGTATCGAGAAGGACATTCCTTTCCACCGCGCTTTTTCCGATGCATATTACACTGCCAAGGTTTTTGCGGAGATCAAAAGGGATGATACCCTTCGTCACTATTCATATGATGTATACAGTCCTCCGAAAAACAAAGAGGCCGAACAGGTTTTGTTTTTCGGAAATTACGATAAATACATTTCCCGTACCTTCGCTTCCAAAGAAGCCATGCTTCAGGACAGGAAGGTTAAGAACTGCGACTGCTATATCTGCAATCAGAAGGCTCAGAAGATCGTTAAGTTCTTCTCTCCTACGGGCAAGTATTACCTCGGACTTTCAAAATGCGATGTCCACGGATTCATCAAGGTCAAGGTCCGCATAAGAAAGTCGGAAGACGATCGTTACTTCACAGTGAAAACAAGAAAGATCATCACTCCCGCGGAGGCCGAAGAGATCATAATCAGATCAAAGAAATTCAAAAACGGAAAAAGGCTTCCTGCCAAGAAAGAAGGAAAAAAATAATGGAATCATATCTCGTATTTAAGGATCTTGCGATCATCGTTATTTTTGCCAAATTCTTCGGAATACTGGCAAGAAAGTGCAAGGCTCCCCAGGTTGTGGGCGAGATCCTTGCGGGTATCCTCATCGGTCCCAGTATTTTAGGACTTGTGGGACAGACGGACTTTTTAAGTCAGATGGCTGAAATCGGTGTCATCCTTCTTATGTTCAGCGCGGGACTTGAGACCAATCTTCACGATCTCATCAAAACCGGAGTTAAGGCAACATTGATCGCCTGTGCCGGGGTTTTTGTTCCTCTTATCTGCGGAACCGTCTACTATATGTGCTTCTACGGATTTGCCGCTGTGGGAACTCCCGAGTTTTTCTCCGCAGTATTTGTAGGCGTTATCCTTACCGCCACCAGCGTAAGCATTACCGTTCAGGCCCTTCGTGAGATGGGTAAGTTAAAAGGTCTTATCGGAACAACAATACTTAGCGCCGCCATCATCGACGATGTTATCGGTATCATTGTTCTTACCATCGTTATCGGACTTAAGGACGCATCCACCAATGCGGGAGTTGTTGTATTAAAAACTGCATTATTCTTTGTTTTTGCCATCGTTGTGGGATTTTTGATCTACAAGCTTTTCAAGATCATCGACAACAGATATCCTCACACAAGACGAATTCCCATCATGGGACTTGCTTTATGTCTTGCAATGGCATATGTTGCCGAGAAGTATTTCGGTATCGCCGATATCACCGGCGCATACGTTGCGGGTATCATCCTTTGCAATATACGAGATTCCGAATATATCGCAGAAAAGATGGATATCAATTCATATATGTTATTCGGTCCCATCTTCTTTGCAAGTATCGGTCTTAAGACGGATATCGGTGACCTTAATTTTTCGATTCTTTTGTTTGCGGCCGGTTTTGTTCTTGTGGGACTCATCGCCAAGATCATAGGCTGCGGACTTATGGCCAAAGCCTGCAGATTTTCCTGGCCTGATTCCTTAAAGATCGGTGTGGGAATGATGACAAGAGGCGAAGTCGCGCTGATAGTTACACAGAAGGGACTTTCGGTTGGGCTCATCAGCCCGGTATATTTTACCGCAGTCATTCTTCTTATAGTTACATCTTCGATCGCAACGCCCATCATCCTTAAGGTGCTGTACACAAAGATGCCGCCCAAGGAAGATAACGCGGAGGTTATTGCCTAATGATAAACGACCTTGTTAAGATCCCGGAATTTGAAGCTACGATCAGGCTTTATCTTTACGATTTTTCCGAGCATATGTATATGCAGGAAAGGCCCCTTGTTCTGGTCTGTCCCGGGGGAGGATACAATCACCTTTCCGTCCGTGAAGGCGAGACCATGGCATTACAGTTCATGGCAATGGGTTATCATGCTGCGATCCTGAACTACAGCCTTGCACCGGTAACATATCCTACACAGTTTTACGAGATCGGCGCCGCATTTAAATATCTTAAGGAGCATGCATCCGAATATCACATTATTCCCGAGAAGATCGTTGTCTGCGGTTTTTCCGCCGGGGCTCACGTAGCAGGAATGCTTGGAACCTGCTTTAATGACAGCTGTCTCTTAAGCAGACTGAAGGTTGAAAAGAATTACTTAAGACCCGCCGGTCAGATACTGGCTTATCCCGTTCTTACTTCCGGTGAATTTGCCCACCGCGGATCCTTTGAATGTTTACTGGGTGAAAAGTGCAGGGACAAAGATCTCCTTGACAGGGTATCACTTGAAAATTCCGTCGATAAATCCACGGTACCCACCTTCTTATGGCACACCTTCTGTGACGGAGCGGTTCCGTTAGAAAATTCCCTTCTCTACGCAAAGGCCTTAAGGAAAAACAACGTGCCCTTCGAATATCATGTATTCCCTTCCGGAGGCCACGGCTTGGGACTTGCCAATGAAATGACTGTTGTGGATGAACGCTTCATCGAAGCGGATGAATCCGCAGCTCAGTGGATCGGACTTTGCAAGACATGGCTTAAAAGATTGTTTGAATAAAATAATCGGGCTTTCGCCCGATTTTTTTATATCTGATCAAGAATGTACTTTTTGACTGATTCAAGTTTACTTTCTTTCCACTTACCCTCATCTGCAAGAAGTGAAATGGGATAAACGATCTGCATATCCAGAACTTCTTCGGGAACACGACCGCTTCGCAAAGGTTCATAGAAGTTTTCTTTAAAATCCTCTTCCGTTGCGTTATTAAACTTATCAGGTTTCATATATTTAAGCTGGCGCTTCGTAGCTTCGATGAACTGCTTTGCCGCAAGGGGCTCAAGCTTCTCATATTCTTCTTCACAGACATCGGTAAATATATCGGGAAGTTCGCTTCTTACGACCTTTTCCCGATCACGGTCGATCTTAAGTCCCGATGCGTCAAAGGTGAAGTCTTCTTTTGTAAAGTTAAGCTTCAGTAATATGCCAAATTCCGTATTGAACTGAGATCTTTGATAATCCGTATCAAAGATAAAATTTCCGAGAGAATAGAAAATGGCCTTTCCCGGGAAAGTTTCGTAATTCATGGGAACATGGGGATGATGGGAAACAACTATATCAGCTCCCATGGATAAATAGTCCATGTAACGCTTTCTTACATATCGATTGGGAAGGGAAGTAAATTCCTCTCCGCCGTGAGCCACCACGATACACCACCGACAGGTCTTTTTGATCTCCTCGATGGTCCTTTTTATATTCTCCATGTCACTCCAGGAAAAACAACCCGCAGCATCATCTCCCGCTTTTCGACAGGCACGCTGATAACCGACGCCGAACATTCCTATCCCGCCGGCTTCATTTAAGATTATTGGAGCCATGGCTTCACTTAAGTTCATTCCCGCTCCGATGGTCTTTACATTTTTTTCCTTTGCAATGGCAAGTGTATCGGAGAGTCCCTCGGGACCTGCGTCCATAATATGATTGTTGCAGATATTCCAGATATCCGCTCCGTTCTTAACCAGAAAATCCGCAACTGCCGGATCCATGGAATGAATGAGCTTTGCGGCAGCAGGATCCAAAGACGTGTTCTTTTTCCCATCGGAAAGAGGACCTTCCACATTGACGATCAGATGATCGCCGGAACGGAGAAATTCCTTTATCTCTTTGGAAAGCAGCTCCTCGTCGGTCCACTTTCCCGCCATGTATTTGTCAAAACCGAGATCCCCGGTAAAAACAAGGGATGTTTCTTTTTCTGACATGATCGCTCCTTATTTTAAGATCTTAATACCTTTTCTGCAGATAGCGGAATGAGGACAGATGTCACTGCACTCTCCGCACTGGATACATTCACGGTCTCCGACCTTATTTACATCCATTTTACAAAAACGGGTGCAGGCTCCGCAACCGGTACATTTATCTTCGTCGATCTCCATTCTCACAAGGGAGACTTTGTTAAAGAAGGAATAGATCGCTCCCAAAGGGCAGATGAACCTGCAGAAGAATCTGAAGATGAATACCGACAACAGCACTATCACCACAAGCACTGCTGCCTTTACGGAAAACAGGTTTCCGAGCATGGCCCTTACACTCTCATTCCTGATTGAAAGTAAGATCCCGCCTTCCAAAGTTCCCTGGGGACATATGAATTTGCAAAAGCCCGGCTCTTTTAAAAGAATGGGAACAAGAATAACAAGGCCCACAAGGATCACATATTTTAAGTATGAAAGAACGTGGGACCATTTACCTTTTTTAACTTTCTTTCCCGGGATCTTATAAAGCAGTTCCTGAAAGAGTCCGAAGGGACATAAAAATCCGCAGATGAACCTTCCCAGCAACGCCCCGAACAAAAGGAGGGTTCCAAGCATATAATAGGGAAATCTGTATTTTGAAGAAACAAGGGCCTGCTGAAAACTTCCCAAAGGACAGGCTCCCACTGCTCCCGGACAGGAGTAACAGTTAAGACCGGGAACGCAGGCACTTTTTGTTTTTCCTTTATATATCTTACCGGTGGCGAAGCCTGTGAAATTGCAGTTGTAGAGCAAAGCCGTAATGACCTGCACCAGTTTTCTTCTGTATTTTTTCATCCGATACCTATACATTCATAGCAGATACGGATCGCCTTATTAAGTACATCCGTGGCTCCCCCGGTGACAATGCCGATCGCCGTAAGTGTCAGTCCTGCTAAAATGAGTCCTCCGGTTATCAGTTTCTTCTTCATGTTTTACTCCGAAAGTGCTGCGTCGATGGCTGATTTGTATTCTTCGTACTGGGACTGGGCATCGTAAGCTCCGATATAGATATTCTTTATATATCCGTCCTTTCCCACAACAACAGTATAAGGAATTCCGTCCGTGGGATATTGATCCTCGATGCTTCCGTCAATATCGTATGCAACGGGGAAGGTGTATCCGTTTTCGGAAACAAAGGAATCAACGGTATTTTTATCATCCATGCAGTTTACCGCAACGATGGCAACATCATCAGTTGAATATTCAGCGTAAAGCCATTCAAAAGCGGGCATTTCCCTTACGCAGGGTCCGCACCAGGTTGCCCAGAAATTTACCAAAACAACCTTACCCTTAAGATCTGCCATCTCAAACTTACCGCCGTCAACCAGATCCGCAGCAAACCAGGGAGCTCTGTCACCTTCGCTTAATTCAGTATAATCTCCGTAATAATACTCTTCAGGTTCATCCGAAGCTGCAGGTGTGGGATCTTCGGGCTTGGGTTCTTCCGATACGGAGGTTTCATCCTCTTTTTTCTCGGGAAGATTCAATACTACGTGATCGTCTTCTTTTTCTTTTTCCGAGATCTCGGAGGAAACGGAAGTGTTATCACGCTGTACCGATTCAAAGGGATTTGCGCATGCGCCCAGCACAAGTGCACCTGTAAGAACAAGGATCGTCGTCAATTTCTTTTTCATGATAAAATTCTCCTTTACAATCAAAAAAGAGGAGCCTTTATCGGCTCCTCAACGTTCCTGGGCGGATTCGAACCGCCGGCCTTTCGCTTAGGAGGCGAACGCTCTATCCTGCTGAGCTACAGAAACATTTCTCAAATTCAGACATTTGTCCCGGGATAATTGATATATCCCTGAAGCCAGATGTTTCCTTTGAATCTTCTGCCGACTTCGGGCTCGCCCACAAGATCGGCTTTGTTTATGCAAACCGCAATCTTCATTTCGTTGCAGTTAAGCAGCATCTCATAAACAACTTCACCGGTGACTGAATTTTTTTCCTCACGCCACAGCTCGATCTCACCGAGGATCGAATACTGGTCACATTCCACACCGTAAGGCATGAAATAGGTTTCAACGAGAGTATATACATCACAGTATCTGATCTTTCTTGAGATCTGTGAGTACATATCCATATCCTTAAGAGTCAGGGTTTCGATGGCGCTTTCATCACCCTTTTTCGCCGCTTCCATAAGGATGTTCCGGTTTCTTCTTCTTTCCGTTGCTTTCTTCTCCTCTTTGGGATTTTTAACAACGGGCATAACTATAGTACCCTCTAAAGAGAGACCTGTCAACGAAATTGTTGTACCTGATGAAGGAAGTGAATTTGTATTCCGCTTCATCACGTACGGAATGCGGTTTAAGAGATAAAAGATTATGGTGATACCCATTCTTTCATCATCAAAAACTCCTGCATAGGATATCGTTGCCGCATGTCTTTCGATGGTGACCTTCTCGTCTGAGGAGACATTGTCGGCTCTCAAAAAGGGATAGCAGTATTCAAAAACAAACCGGTCTTCCTTATCCATCTCACCGCAGACGGTGAGACCGAAGCCGGGGCCGAAGCTTAAGGTATACTCGGCCAAAAGAACGTCGTCTTCAAGTGTGGTAAAGGAACGTTCTTTTGCGTTTTTTATGGTTAATGCAATTATTGACTGGAGCTTTTCACGACTGTTTATGCCGGAAAAGCCCACAGCGCGCAGATATTTGTGCAATGCTTGTTTCTCCTGATTACCCGAGAACTTTCTTTCCGCCCATGTAAGGCTGCAAAACTTCGGGAATCGTAACGGTTCCGTCGGCCTGTAAGTGGTTCTCTAAAAATGCGATGAGCATTCGGGGAGGTGCAACAACGGTATTGTTGAGAGTATGTGCAAAATACTTGTTGCCGTCCTTATCCTTAACTCTGATCTTTAATCTTCTTGCCTGTGCATCTCCGAGGTTTGAGCAGGAACCTACTTCGAAATATTTCTTCTGACGGGGTGACCATGCTTCTACATCGTAAGATTTAACCTTTAAGTCTGCAAGATCTCCCGAACAGCACTCGATGGTACGAACGGGAATATCCATTGAACGGAAAAGATCAACGGTGTTCTGCCAAAGCTTGTCAAACCACATAGGTGATTCTTCAGGTCTGCAGACAACGATCATTTCCTGCTTCTCAAACTGGTGAATTCTGTAAACGCCTCGCTCCTCAATACCATGAGCACCTTTTTCCTTACGGAAGCAGGGTGAATAGCTGGTAAGAGTCAAAGGAAGCTGCTCCTCGGGAGTGATGGTATCGATAAACTTACCGATCATGGAATGTTCACTGGTTCCGATGAGATAAAGGTCTTCACCTTCGATCTTGTACATCATGGCGTCCATTTCGGCAAAACTCATAACGCCTGTAACAACGTTTGATCTGATCATGAAAGGAGGAACACAGTACTTGAATCCGCGTCCGATCATGAAGTCTCTCGCATAGGCGATAACTGAGGAATGAAGTCTTGCGATGTCGCCCATAAGGTAATAGAAACCGTTTCCGGCAACGCGTCTTGCGGAATCAAGGTCGATACC
>JAEEGL014638997.1_pt1 | contig 13152 bp, 10 predicted proteins | sample 9134231 | NCBI WGS metagenome assembly JAEEGL01 (sample SAMN16246548, study PRJNA631951) | gut metagenome | biome: gut microbiome; feature: rumen; material: fiber-attached | host: Bos | place: Iran: Karaj | collected 2018-10
CCCGGAAACCTTTTCTTTTCTCCGCAGTCTATGCACGCGCAGACGTCCGGATTCTCCGGAAAATCATGCGTTCCGGCCATTCCGGACTGCGCGCCCGTTCCGGCGCCTCCGTTCTGAAGCGTGTATCCCCTGTCGAGAAACTGCAGAAATACCGGTATCCCGCCGTCGGGAACTATCGCGCACTTCTTGCCCATGCGCCTCAGCGCGCTGCAGAGCGCGACGCACGATCCGACGGCGTCTCCGTCAGCGTTCACGTGCGGAAAGAGCAGCACAGAGCCTGCCGCCGCGAATACCTCGCCTATTTTATTCAGAGGATCGTTCCCCTTAGAATTCATCTCCGTCCTCCGTAAGTTCGTCCGACGCCTCTTCCGGCTCATCCTTAGGGATATCCAGCGTATTGAGGATATCCGAGATGTGGCTCGCGTATTCCATAGAGGTGTCAGGCTTGAAGATCAGCTCCGGCATATGGCGAAGCTTGATATTCTTGCTGATCTCGCGCTTTATAACGCCCTTCGCGCTGTTCAGGGCGTCGATAACGCCCTTCTTCTCGGCCTCGGCCGTTTCGGGATCCTTCGACGACGGGAACGTCATAACGTAAACAGTCGCGTAGCTGCCGTCCGAAGTCACCTCCACGGCGGAAATGCTGACCATTCCGCCCGCGAGGCGCGGATCCTTCAGCTCCCTCAGGAGCATTTCGGAAATCAGCTTGCGGATCTCTTCGCCGAGTCTCCCCTGTCTGTATCCTTTACCCATTTCGTTCAAAACCTTTCATTATACGACCGGCCGGCCGGCGTTCAACGCGGCCGGCCGTGATCGGTCAGTCTCTCTTTATCTCTTCCATCGTGAAGCACTCGATAACGTCGCCTTCCTTGATGTCGTTGTAGGACTCGATGCCAATACCGCATTCATAGCCCTGAGCGACCTCCTTGGCGTCGTCCTTGAAGCGCTTCAGCGAGCTGATCTTGCCCTCGTGGATCACTATGCCGTCTCTTACGAGGCGTATCTCGGCGTTTCTGACTACCTTGCCTTCGGTAACGTAAGCGCCGCCTACGATGCCGACGTTAGGCACTTTGAAGGTGTCTCTGATCTCCAGCTTGCCGAGTACGACTTCCTGATATACAGGATCCAGCATGCCCTTCATAGCCGCCTCCACGTCGTCGATTACGTCGTAGATGACTCTGTAGGTACGTATCTGGATGTTCTCGCGCTCCGCCATATTTGTAACGGCGGTGCTCGGACGAACGTTGAAGCCGATGATTACGGCTCCCGCTGTTCCCGCGAGCATTACGTCCGACTCGGTGACTGTGCCGACGCCGGTGTGGATTATCTTTACGCGCACGTTCTCGTTCTGCAGCTTTTCAAGCGACGAAACGATGGCGCCTACGGAACCCATTACGTCGCCCTTTATGATCAGGTTCAGTTCCTTGGTCTCGCCCTCCTTGATCTGGCTGAAGAGCTGTTCCAGAGTCGTGCTCGCGTTTCTCGCAAGCACCTCCTCGCGGAGCTTGATCCTTCTGTTCTCAGCGATCTCTCTCGCTATCCTGTCTTCCTTAACGGCGTTGAACTCGTCGCCGGCCTCAGGCACTTCGGTAAGTCCGAGGATCTCGACCGCAGTAGCCGGTCCGGCCTTGCGGATCGTGTCGCCCTTGTAGTTCGTCATGAGACGGATCTTGCCGGCGCACGTTCCCGCTACGATGCTCTGGCCCGCCTGGAGCGTGCCGTTCATTACGAGCAGCGTCGCGACAGGTCCCTTGTTCTTGTCGAGTCTCGCTTCGATTACGGAACCGGAAGCGAGTCTGTTCGGATTCGCCTTGAGCTCGAGCACTTCCGCCTGGAGCAGTATCATTTCGAGGAGCGAGGTTATGCCTTCGCCCGTCTTCGCGGATACCGGAACGCAGATCGTGTCGCCGCCCCACTCCTCTACGAGGATGCCGTGTTCGGTGAGGTCCTGCTTTACCCTGTCAGGGTTCGCGCCCGGCTTGTCTATCTTGTTTATCGCGACGATGATCGGTACGCCGGCCGCCTTCGCGTGGCTTATCGATTCAACCGTCTGCGGCTTTACGCTGTCGTCCGCGGCTACTACGAGCACCGCGATATCGGTAACGTGCGCACCGCGCGCTCTCATAGCCGTAAACGCCTCGTGGCCCGGAGTATCGAGGAATACTATCTTCTGGCCGTTGATCGTTACTTCCGAAGCACCGATGTGCTGCGTGATGCCGCCCGCCTCGGAGCTCGTTACGTTCGTCTTTCTGATGGCGTCGAGCAGCGAAGTCTTGCCGTGGTCTACGTGGCCCATTACCGTGATGATCGGAGGACGCGGCTTGAGGTCTTCTTCCTTGTCCTCGAACGTTTCGATGCCCTCTTCGGCTTCTTCCTGCTCAACGTTTCCGATAACTACGCTGATTCCGAGTTCCTCCGCGAGGATGAGCACGGTGTCTTCGTCTATGTTCTGGTTAATGTTGGCCATAACGCCCATCTTCATAAGCGCCATGATAACCTGCGACGTCGAGATCTCGGTCTGTTCGCAGAATCCCGCTACCGTGATAGGCACGTTTATGACCTTGGTGCCTGCAGGGAGCGCTTCGAGATCGATAGCCGGCTCTTCTACCTGCTTGGACACCTTCTGGTGCTTCTTAGGCTTAGCCTGCTTCTCGAGCGAACGATCCTGATAATCGTTCTTTCCCTGTCTGCCCTTGCCGCCCTCGAGTCTCGAGAACTTGTCGCGCTGCTCGTGGTCGCGCTGGGACTTGTCGGATTTCTTCTGCGAGCCGCCCTTTGCAGGTGCCGCGCCCGGAGCGGAAGGTCTGTCGAACGAGCGTCTCTCGCCGGCAGGTCTCGCCGGTCTGTCGCCGTCTCTTCTCGGACCCGCGGATGCTCCCGCCGGTCTCGGAGCGCCCGGTCTCGCCGGTCTGTCGCCGTCTCTTCTCGGACCTCTGTCGCCTGCCGGTCTCGCCGGCCTGTCGCCGTCCCTTCTCGGGCCTCTGTCACCCGAAGGTCTCGCAGGTCTGTCACCGGCAGGTCTCGCCGGTCTCTGAGGCTGTGCTGTCCTTGCCGCCGCGGCCTTTTCTGCTCTGGCCTTCTCGGCAGCTTCTATGTCCGCGGCTCTCGCCACGATCTTGAACGTCTGGCCGGTCTCGGCAGGCGCGGATACCTTAGCGTCGTCTTCGGCAGGCTTTGTTTCCGCAGCGGTCTTCGCGGCCGCCTTTTCGGCCTTCTCCGCCTTAGCCGCGGCTTCCTTGCCGTCAGCCGCGGAAGCAGCCTTCGTTTCAGTCTTCTTTGCGGCAGTTTCGTTTACTTCAGGCTTAACATCGGCCTTAACTTCAGGCTTTGCCGCATCCGCAGGAGCAGCTGCCGCCTTTTTCGCGGCCGCGGCCTCTTTTACGGCTGGAGCGGCTTCCGTTTCGGCCGGCTTTACCTTAGGCTCACCCGCGCGTACAGGCTCGGAACCCCTGTTGTCGAGATCCTTCGATACGATAGGCTTTCCTATTGGAGGTCTAGGACGTCCTTCGATGTCCTTCGATACGATCGGCTTTCCGATAGGAGGCCTCTGCGTTACCGGCCGTGTTTCCTTTCTTACCGCCGCCTTCTGCGCCGGCTGAGTCTGCTGTATAGGTTTTGCCGCCGCCTTTACAACGACGCGCGGCTCTTCCGCGGCGCTCGTGTCGACCTTTTTCGGCGTTACCTTTACTATCTTGGATTCCTGTTTCGTCTTGGCACGCGTTATCGTATTGCGAACCGCGATAGCGTCGATATCCGAGAGCACGCTCATATGGCTCTTGGCGTCGATGCCCATCGAGGCGATCTTGTCGAGAAGATCCTTGCTGTTCAGATTCAGTTCTTTTGCCAGTTCATGTACTTTTATCGGCATCCGAACACCTCCCTTTCCGAAGACTCCGCAGGAGTCTCTTTATCCGTTTCTTTTAATATACTTTCAGCAAAACCCCTGTCCGTGACTCCGAAAACTCCGGCTCCGGGATTTCCGGTCACGTGGGATAATTTTTCGATCGTTCCGTATGTCCTGCAGGGAACACCGGCCTTCTGCGCGGCCGACGTCATCTTTTTTACGGTTCCTTCGGCCAGATCGGAAGCCAGCAGCAGGAGAGCTATCTCCCGCTTCTGCATCCTGAAGATGCACGTATTGGTTCCGACCGCAAGTTTGCGCGCCTTCGCCGCGAATCCTAGAAGGCTGTCAATCCTGTCCGGCATACTTCTTCAACTCCTCAAACAGCGCGTCGAGCTGCTCTCCGCTCACCTCGGTCCCGAGTCCGCGCTGTATGGCCTTCTTCTTTCTCGCCAGAGCGAAGCACTCAGGATTCCTGCAGAGGTAAACGCCTCTGCCCTTCGCCTTTCCGGTCTCGTCGAGCGATATCTCGCCCTCGTATCCGGCTATGCGTATCAGTTCGCGCTTGGGTTTTGATTCCATGCATCCGACGCATCTGCGCATCGGCGTCTTCTTCTCAGTCATAGCGGAAAACTCCTATTCGGCGTCCTGCTCTCCGGCAGGAGCCTCGGCCGTATTCTCAGCCGGAGCCTCGGCGGCTTCTTCAGCCGGAGCCTCGGCGGTTTCCGGAGCGGCCTTCTCAGCCGGTTCCTCAACGGTTTCTGCAGCTTCCTCAGCCGGCTCGTCGTCGTAGTACTCGTCCTCATAGCCGCCTTCGTAGAACTGCGTGTGGCTCTTTATATCTATCTTCCAGCCGCAGAGCTTCGCGGCGAGTCTTACGTTCTGGCCTTCCTTGCCGATCGCGAGCGACAGCTGGTAATCCGGAACGACTACAGTCGCTGCTCTCTCGGTATCGCTTAGGTATACCTCCTCGACCTTGGCCGGGCTCAGCACGTTGCTGATCAGCTCAGCCGGATCGTCGCTCCACGGTATGATATCGATCTTTTCGCCGTTGAGCTCGTCAACGACCGCCTGCACGCGGCTTCCGCGCGTTCCCACGCACGCGCCCACAGGATCCACTTCCTCGTCGTGCGCGTATACCGCGATCTTGGTCCTCGAGCCTGCCTCGCGCGCGATGTTCATGATCTCGACAACGCCTTCCTGGATCTCAGGCACTTCGAGCTCGAAGAGCCTCTTTACGAGTCCCGGATGCGAGCGCGACAGGAACACCTGCGGGCCGCCCTTTGTCGTCTTCTTGACGTCCATGATATAGACCTTGAGACGCTGGTTCATATAGTATTCCTCGCCCGGAACCTGCTCGTTCACGGAGAGGATGCCTTCCGTTCTGCCGGTCCGTCCGAGGCTCATGAATACGGTTCCGTTGCTTATGCGCTGGATGATGCCCGTAATGATCTCGTTCTGTCTGCTGATATAGTCGTCGTAGATGACTCCGCGTTCAGCCTCTCTGATGCGCTGAACCACTACCTGCTTCGCGGTCTGAGCGGCTATTCTGCCGAAATCGCGCGGAGTTACCTGATACTCGATGCTGTCGCCGACCTCGTAGCGCGGGTCGATCTCTCTCGCTTCGTCGATCGAGATCTGGAGCATGTCGTTCTCGACCTCATCAACGATCTCCATCTTCATGTAGACGTTGATATCTCCCGTCTCCCTGTCGATGTCCACCCTGACATTGTCGGACGTTCCGTAGTTCTTCTTGTAGGCCGAAACGAGCGCCTGCTCGATAGCGTCAATGAGCAGTTCCTTAGAAATACCCTTTTCCTTTTCCAGGTCAGCTATAGCCGAAATAAATTCGCTGTTCATCCTTTTATCCTTCCTTATCTAAAACACGACGGCGAGCCTGATCTTCGCTGTGTCAGCGAGCTTTATCTCACGCCTTGCGCCGTCTGCGTCCGTAAACGCCACAGTATCCCCCTCGAGCCCTTCGAGCACGCCGGAATACTTTTTCCTGCCGTCCAGAGCCCTGTACAGGCTGATCTCGATCTCATGCCCCGCGAAACGCGCGAAATGCTCCGGTCTTGTGAGCGCGCGGTCCATTCCGGGAGACGACACCTCGAGGTAGTAGTTCTCCTCGACAGGATCGAGCTCGTCGAGCTTTTCCGAAAGATACCTGCTCACAAGCTCGCAGTCGTCCGTGCTCACATACCGCTCTTCGCCGTTTTCCGGCTGTCTGTCGATGTATACGCGCAGGAACCTGTCTCTTCCTTCCTTTACGAACTCAACGTCCCAGAGACCGATACCGCTGTCGGCGGTAAAGCCCTCCATCAGTTCGCGCACGAGTTCGGTCATCTTCTGTTTTGCCATCGCAAGCCTCTGAATAATAATTAAAGAGTGAGCTCCTGCCCACTCTTTGCAATAACTTATCGAACGATTGGATAATATCACACCGAACCGCTCTTTGCAAGCGTTTTCGCCGTTTTTTCAGGCGTTTTCGGTGTTTTTTGAGGCTAAAGCAGCTTCATAGCCGCTTCGTAGTCGCTTACTTTGAGGACAAGACGCGCAACGCCGTTGTCAGAGTAGCCGTACATGTACGAAACGTTGATGCCGTTCTTGGCCAGCTTCGCCAGGATCGAGTTCAGTTCTCCCGGGATGTCCGGAGTCTCCGTGCAGATGACGTCGGTCGTGTTCACGAAGAACTCGTTCTCCTGCAGAGCCTTGAGCGCCTTTTCGGTGTCGTCAACGATCATGCGCATTACGCCGTACTCCTCAGTCTCCGCTACGCACATCGCGTTGATGTTGATGCCGTTCTTTGCGAGGACCGACGTGAGCTGCTCGAGGCGGCCCGCTTTATTCTGTAAAAAGACCGATAACTGTTTGATAACCATTTCATTTCCTCCTTATGACTTACCGATCAGGATCTTCCGAAACGAATCAGAAATCAGATCTTTCTCTTATCAATAACTCTCTTCGCCTTGCCTTCCGAACGAGGGATCGACTTAGGCTCCACGAGGCTGACCTTCGTGTTGATGCGAAGCACGCTGTCGAGCTTGCTCTTTACGCGCTTGCGGATATGCTCGAGCTGGGTGATCTCGTCCGAGAAATAGTCCGGATTCAGTTCCACCTGAACCTCGATGGTATCGAGAGTACCCTGTCTGTCGACGATTATCATGTACTGAGGAGCGACCTCCGGGAATTCGAGAAGCACGGATTCGATCTGCGACGGGAATACGTTTACGCCGCGGATGATGAGCATGTCGTCCGAACGTCCCATGATCCTGCTGAGGCGCGCGTTAGTGCGTCCGCATGCGCAAGGCTCGTGAGTTATCGAGCTCAGGTCGCGCGTACGGTATCTCAGGAGAGGCATGGCTTCCTTTGTGAGGTGCGTGAATACGACTTCGCCCACTTCTCCGTCCGGTACAGGCTGGAGAGTATCCGGGTCGATGATCTCAGGCAGGAAGTAGTCCTCCGCGATGTGAAGACCGTTCTCCTTGTTGCAGGAGCAGGCTACTCCAGGTCCCATGATCTCGCTCAGTCCGTAGATGTCGTATGCCTTTATTCCGAGGCCCGCTTCGATCTTCTGCTTCATCTCCGCGCTCCAAGGCTCGGCTCCGAAGATTCCTATGCGGAGCGAAATATCGTCGGGAGTGTATCCCATATCCCTGAGCGCTTCCGACAGATACATTGCGTAGGACGGCGTGCATGCGAGTATAGTCGCCTTGAAGTCCTTCATCAGCGTGATCTGGTTTACGGTATTGCCGCCCGAAATAGGGATTACGGCGGCGCCGAGATGCGTAGCTCCGTCGTGGAGTCCGAGACCGCCCGTGAACAGGCCGTATCCGTACGCTACCTGTACGACGTCCTTAGGAGTTCCGCCGGTGCAGCAGATCGCTCTCGCTACGGCTTCCGAGAACATCGCGAGGTCTCTCCTCGTGTGAGGAACGGCCGTCGGCTTTCCCGTAGTGCCGGAGGAAGCGTGTATTCTTACGAATTCGCTCGGATCCGCTGAGCAGAGTCCGAACGGATAGTTGTCCCTGAGGTCCTTCTTTGTGGTAAAAGGCAGTTTTACAACGTCGTCCGCGTCTTTGATATCGCCGGGTTCGATGCCCATTTCCTGCATCTTCTTCCTGTAGAACGGCGCGTTGTGGTATACCCTGTTGACCGTTTCAATGAGTCTTTCGCTCTGGATCGCGTGCATGTGGTCGCGCGACATGCATTCCATTGTTTCGTTCCAAATCATTTTCGTTTTCCTTTTCGTGCTTATAATCATGCCGCATTTTTGCGGCCCAATACCGTATGATTATACCATCGCGCCGTGCGGATGGCAACGAAAAAACGCCGCTGCCACGTCAGAACAGGCAGAGCTGATCTGTCTCCGGCAGGCCCTGAAGTACGCCGTAATCGCGCAGAGCCTGTATCGCGGTCTTGTTCACGCCCGCCCTCTGCTGGATCTCCTCGACCGTTTCGAAAGGACGCTCGTCATAGTTGTCGCAGATCGACCTCGCCGCTGTCTCGCCGACTCCTTCCAGCGCGCCGACAGGTATCCTTACCTTCCCGCCTTCCTCCCAGAACTGCATCGCCCTGCTCTTTCCGAGCTCGACAGGCAGGAATTCATAGCCGCGGCACAGCATCTCGTAAACGCACTCGAGAACTATAAGCTCGTTCTTTTCCTTGTCGGAAGCGGTATCCGCGCGCGACCTGATGAGTTCCATACGCATCATTACCGCTTTCTTGCCTCCGAGAGCGGCTGCGGTATTGAAATCCTCTATCTTCGTCGTAAAATACGTCGCGTAGAATTCCGCCGGGTAGTAGACCTTGAAGTACGCCATTCTGAACGACATCATAACGTAAGCGACGGCGTGCGCGCGCGGGAACATGTACTGGATCTTTATGCAGGAGTCGATGTACCAGTCAGGAACGTCGTGCTCCTTCATGACCTGCAGCTGTTCCTCCTTCAGCGGACGGTTCTTGCGGACGTCCTCCATAATCTTGAACGCCGTCTTGTTCTCCACGCCCTTCAGCATCAGGTAGTTCATTATGTCGTCGCGGGTGGATATCACCTCGCTCATCGTGGCGACTCCGCTCCTGATGTAATCCTGCGCGTTGTTCGTCCATACGTCGGTTCCGTGCGAGAAGCCCGACATTCTTACGAGATCCGCGAACCTTCCCGGATGTATGTCGTCCAGCATCCTCCGCGTGAAAGAAGTGCCGAACTCCGGAATGCCGTACGTTCCGTGCGTGAACATATAGTCCGGGTCCTTTATTACAAGCGCCTCGATGCCGTTGAATATGCTGAGGACCTTTCTGTCCGCCAGATCGATGCTCAAAGGGTCCACGCCCGTCATCGTCTGAAGCTGGCGTATCATCTGCGGCACGTCGTGGCCGAGAATGTCGAGCTTCAGCAGGTTCTCGTCGATCTTATGGTAATCGAAATGAGTTGTGACAACGCCCTTGCTGGCGTCGTTCGCCGGGAACTGTACGGGGCAGAACTCATATATCTCGTGGCCGCGCGGAAGGATTACGATTCCTCCCGGGTGCTGGCCCGTGGTGCGCTTTACGCCGGTGCAGTTCTTCGCGAGCCGCTCCGCCTCGTACGGATTAAGCGGCATACCCTGCTCCTCGTAGTATTTCTTTACAAAGCCGTACGCCGTCTTCTCGGCAACTGTGCCGATAGTGCCGGCCTTGAACACGTTCTCGGATCCGAATATCTCTTCTACGTATTTGTGCGCCTTCGCCTGGTACTCGCCCGCGAAGTTGAGGTCGATATCCGGCTCCTTGTCGCCGTCGAACCCGAGGAACGTCGCGAACGGAATGGTGAATCCGTCGCGCTTCATCGGCGTGCCGCACTCAGGGCAGTCCTTCGGCGGCATGTCTACGCCGCAGTCGTATATATTCTTGTCGCCCCACTCTATGTGCTTGCACTTCGGGCAGATATAGTGCGGGTCGAGCGGGTTTACTTCCGTTATGCCGGCCATCGTCGCTGCGATCGATGAACCGACGGATCCTCTGGAGCCTACGAGATAACCGTCCGAAAGCGACTTGTTTACGAGCATCTGCGCCGAAATGTACATGACGGCGTAGCCGTTGTCGATGATCGAATTCAGTTCTTTCATAAGACGCTCTTCGATCTCAGGCGGAAGCGGATCGCCGTACGTGTCGTGCGCGCGCTTCATGCAGGAATCCCTGAGGATCTCCTCGGCGTTCTCGATCTTAGGCGGGAACTTGCCCTTCGGCACCGGAAGCACGTCTCCGATCATATCGCAGACGAGATTCGTGTTCTTTACTACGACGTCGTAGCAGTCCTCCTCGCCCAGATAGCTGAACTCTTCCAGCATCTCGTCGGTAGTCCTGAGATAAAGCCCCTTGTCGGCCTCGGCGTCCTTGTAGCCCTGCCCCGCGAGCAGTATCTGACGGTAGATCGAGTCGTCAGGCTCGGTGTAATGCGCGTCAGTCGTCGCGCAGACCGGCTTGCCGAGCTTTTTGCCGAGAGCCACTATCCTGCGGTTTATATCCTTAAGCGCCTCCTCGTCCGGAAGCGTGCCGTTTTCGATGTAAAACCTGTCGTTTACCAGCGGCTGGATCTCGAGGTAGTCGTAGAACGAAGCGATCCTTTCGATCTCCTCATCGCTCTTTCCGCCTATAACCGCGCGGAAGACCTCTCCGGCCTCGCACGCGGAGCCGATCACGAGTCCCTCCCTGTACTGAGCCAGGATCGATTTCGGGATCCTCGGCTTCTTGTAGAAGAACTCCATGTGCGACCGCGAAACGAGCTTGTAGATGTTCTTCATGCCCTCCTGGGTCGCCGCCAGTATGATTATATGGTTGGTCGGTTTTTTCTTATAGTCGATCGATCCGTCAGGCCTTATGCAGTCGGAGTCCTCCAGAAGATAGCCTTCGACGCCGTAGATCACCTTGAACGGCTGCCCGTCGATCTCTATGCCCTTCGCCGCCTTCGCGCAGTCCGGGAACGACTGAACTACGCCGTGGTCGGTGACCGCCGTCGCTCTCTGCCCCCAGCCCGCGGCCGTCTTTACGAGCTGAGCCGGATCGTTGAGTCCGTCCATGGCGCTCATCTTCGTGTGGGCGTGGAGCTCGACGCGCTTTACGGGTGCCGTATCGGAGCGGTGAGGCAGCTTGGCCTTCTCGATATCCTCAGCCATGAGCACGAGCGAACGCTCGTACTGGTCGATTTCCGTAGTGCCGCGGATCTTTACGTACGTGCCGGATTTGAGGTGCTCCTTGATGTCCTCCGCCTTCTCGCGCATGGTGAAGAGCTTCGCACAGAGCGACGTAGTCTTGTCGGAGAACAGTATCTTTACGACGTACTTCTTGTTCCTGAGCTCGCGGCTTTCGATGCCGAAAACGGTGCCGCCGACAACGACGCTGAGCCCCTCTCCGCGCACGGAATCCATCCTTACAGGCGCTTCCGTAATGCTCTTTCCGAGGATCAGATCTCCGACCACAGGCTGGTATTTCATCTTCCGGAAGCGTCTGTTGCTGCCGCCTTCGCCTCCGAAAGCGAAGGAATCGCCGCTTTTTTTGCCCGCGTCGCCGTTTTTTGCCGCCGCGGCGCTGCTTCTGGACTGCTCCGCCCTTTTCCGGTCGTCTTCCTGACGTTTTCTCACTTCCGCGAGTTCGGCTCTGTCCTGCTCCTCGAGTTCGCGCTTCTTCTTGTCGTAATCGTCCGCGCTGTTCAGGAAAGTTATATCGTAATCGCGCCCGAAATCCCTTTTAAGAATGGCTTCGAACCTCGCCGCGACCGCGTAGTTCAGTATCTCGACGGTCACGTTTCCGAGCGCGTAGATTTCAGCTTTGATTTTGCCGGTACGGGATATCACCCCGCCGGCCTGCGTTCTGTCCACAATTATCGTTTTGGTGTACTGCGCGTATTTGCCGTTGACTTCTTCCGTCATGTAAGGCACGTAAAGTCCGACGATCTCGCTGTCGGTCAGGATCACGTCTTCATACGCGCATCTGATGTTCACATCGCACGCTCCGCCCGCTCTGGAGGCAAAGTACGTCTTCAGTCTGGCCATTTCCTCGTACGGGATGACGTAGTTCAGCCTCAGTTCAATGTCCAGAGAGGCTGTCTCCTTTTCGAAGACAGCCTTCTCTATTTCACATCTGTAAGCGTCGGCCGGGTGTCCCGCGAGCTTCTCCATGGATATTAAATTCTGTATCGCGTTTCTGCCGCTCATTTGTCAGACTCCATGCAGATTTATGGGTATTCCCGCCTATTTCTCGAAGAACGAGTTCGCTTCCGCGCGCCACTTCAGAACGTCAGGGTCGTCGGTCTCGTCCAGAACGATGTTGTGAGCGATCGGTTTGTTGGTGTTCGACTCTACCGTAACGAATGTTATGTAACCCTCAGCAACTTCCTCACCGGTAATAACGTCGTAAACGCCGGCTCTCATAGTCGCGCTCGTCCTGCCTACTCTTACTACCTGACATCTGTAATCGATCGCCTGACCCGGCCATACCGACTTGTTGAAGCTGAACTTGTGGCAGTTCTTGAACAGTACGCCGTGAGGATCGCCGTGTTCTGCGATGATCGTGATAAGAACGATCTCAACCAGCCAGTTGATCGATTTTCCCGCGTAAAGGTTCTGATGATGATTCAGGTCCTCCATCTTTACCGCGTGCATTGCGTTATAAACTCTCATACTCTTTGACCTTCCTTAAAATGATTTTTGATATATCTTCCGCAGGTACGGTTTCGAGAATCTTCCCTCCGGAGAATAACAATCCTTTGCCGTCGCCGCACGCGACGCCGAAATCGGCTTCCGCGGCTTCTCCCGGCCCGTTTACAGCGCAGCCCATCACCGCTACTGTAATACCCGCGAGTCCGCGCTTTCTGCGCTCCTCCTCGAGCGGTCCCAGACCGGCTTCTATCTCGCCTACTATCTTCGCGAGATCAACCTTCGTCCTCGCGCACGTCGGGCACGATACGAGGTTTACGCTTCCCTTAAGAAGCCCCAGAGCCCTCAGTATCTCGCGCGCCAGCACCGGCTCCTGGACCGGGTCGCCGGTGAGCGATACGCGCATCGTATCGCCGATCCCCTCCGCGAGTATCGAGCCTATACCGATCGCGGACTTTATCCTGCCGCGCTCGTTTCCGCCCGACTCCGTAAGACCTATGTGGAGCGGATGATCCGTAAGCCCGGATATTATCCTGTGAGCCTCGGTATTCATCACGATATCGGATGATTTTATCGACACGACTATGTCGCCGAAATCCATATCCTCGAGCAGCCTGACGCTCCGCATCGCGCTCTCGGCTATTCCGGCCGCCGTAACGCCCCCGTCGCGCTGAACTA
>JAEEGL014765439.1_pt1 | contig 13152 bp, 10 predicted proteins | sample 9134231 | NCBI WGS metagenome assembly JAEEGL01 (sample SAMN16246548, study PRJNA631951) | gut metagenome | biome: gut microbiome; feature: rumen; material: fiber-attached | host: Bos | place: Iran: Karaj | collected 2018-10
CGGGGTTCGATTCATCCGTCGTCAGGCCGGCGTACTTGCCGGCGTATTCGGTGTGGCGGCCGCGGTCGTCGACGGGCACGACCATCTCCATGCCGTAGCGGCGGCAGGTCTGATAGTCGTCGGCGCCGAAGCCGGGGGCCGTGTGGACGCAGCCGGTGCCGGAATCCATCGTGACGTAATCGGCCAGCAGCAGGCGCGACGTCTTGGGCAGGAACGGGTGCGTGGCCAGCATGTTCTCGAAGAAATTGCCGGGATGGGTCTCGACGATCTCATAGTCCGTGACGCCGCCCTTGGCCATGACGGTGTCGACCAGCGCCTCGGCCAGGATATAGCTCTCGCCCGAGGCGGTCCTGACGACGGCGTAGCTCTCGTCGGGATGCAGCACGATGGCCAGGTTGCCGGGCAGCGTCCAGATCGTCGTGGTCCAGATGAGGAAATAGAGCCTGCTGTGGTCGAGGTGCGGCAGCTTGCCCAGGTCGTCGTTCATCGCAAACTTGACGAAGACCGTGGTGACGGGATCGTCCTGATACTCGATCTCGGCCTCGGCCAGCGCCGTCTCGTCGTGCGGGCACCAGTACACGGGCTTGAGGCCCTTGTAGATATAGCCCTTCTTGTACATCTCGCCGAAGACCCTGACCTCTCTCGCCTCGAATGAGGGATCCATCGTCAGGTAGGGATGCTCCCAGTCGCCCAGCACGCCGAGGCGCACGAACTGATCCATCTGGATATCGACATACTTCTGCGCGAAGGCCTTGCAGGCGTTGCGGAACTCGGGGATCGACATCTTTTTGCGGTCGAGCTTGTTCATCTTGATGATGGCGCTCTCGATCGGCATGCCGTGATTGTCCCAGCCCGGGACATAGGGCGCATAATAACCGGCCATGCTGTTGTAGCGGTTGATGAAATCCTTGAGGATCTTGTTCATGGCCGTGCCCATGTGGATGTTCCCGTTGGAGAACGGGGGGCCGTCGTGCAGGACCTTGAGCGGCCTGTCCTTCGTCAGCTCCTGCAGCTTTTCGTATGTCTTGTGCTCCTGCCAGATCTTGAGGAAGTTGGGCTCCCGCTGGGCCAGCGAGGCCTTCATCGGGAAGTCTGTCTTCGGCAGGTTGATCGTCCGGTTGTAATCCTTGCCCATGGCGTTATGTATCTCCTTACTGTTGCTCTTCTTCTTTGGCTTTTTTGCCGAAAAACTTCGACAGATCGACGGTGGCCTGCTCCTCGTGCGTGAGCTCGGCGGGCTCGCGCGGCGGCTTCTCCGGCATCAGCTCGATGTTGATCGTGTCCGAGATGGCCTGGGCGACGCGGCGGTCCTCCTCGTCCCAGTCGCTGTCGACGTGGACCGGGGTGCGGGGCTCGAAAGCGCCGGTATCCTCGTCGTCCACGCTCATGATCTCGACGCCCGACATCGCCATCAGCGTGTCGAGGTCGCCGATGTAGCGGTTGAGCAGCGCCCGCAGGCCGTCCGCATAGCGCTCGGCCTCGGCGCGGGCGCGCGTCAGGCGCTTCTCCTCGGCCTCGATCTGCTCACGGATGTCGTTGACGCGGTCCTCGGCCTGGGAGCGTGCGTTCCTGAGGATGAGGTCGGCCTCGGCGCGGGCCTTGTCGATCGTCTCCTGCGCCGTCTGCTGCGCCGCATAGAACGTCTTGCGCATCTGCTCGTCGACTGAGCGGTATTCGTCGATCTTGTCGACCAGCACGCGCATCTTGCCCTTCAGCGTGGCGTTCTCTTTGTATAGCGCGGCATAGTCGCTGTAGACGGTGTCGAGGAAATCCTCGACCTGCTCCTTGTCATAACCCTTGACCGAGCGGACGAACTTGACTTCCTGTATCTCCTGCGGTGTCAGCATGGTTCCAACTCCTCCAATAAATCAGTGAAAAGACGGCAGAGGGACTTCCTGTGCCGCCTTTTATGTTCGATCGTCGATTTTAGATGATCGTCATCAGCACGTCCAGCGCGATCCAGGCCAGCAGGAACGACAGATCCAGCGGGAAGCCCTGCAGGGCGGGGATCTTCGACAACAGCCTGCGGAACGGCATGATGATCGGCTCGGTGATCTGATACAGGATCTCCTGAAGCTGTGAGCCGCGCAGCTGCGGGATCCAGGACATGACGGCCCTCACCAGCATCGCGAGCTGGAGCAGGTTGAGCACCGCCATGCACACGCGCCTTACGAAGGTGTAGATGAGCATCGCCGCCCCTTAGATGTAAAGGCCGTTGTTCTCCAGCTCGTCGATCAGATCGCCGAGGATGTCGACGTTGTAGGGGGTGATCATGTAGGTGCTGTTGGCGACCCGCTTGATCTTGCCCTCCTGCGCGTAGGTGACGCCGCTGAGGAAGTCGATGAGGCGCTTGGCGACGTCCTTGTTGGTCTGCTCGAGATTCATCACGACCGTGCGGCGCTCGCGCAGATGATCGGCGATCTCGGGGGCGTTCTCATACTTGTCGGGCTTGACCAGCACGACGGAGAGCTGGGTCGTGGCGTTGATGTTGACGACCTTGTTGTTGCTGCCGCGCTTGACCTCGGCGCCGGCCGGCTTGTCATCGTCTTCGTGACGAGAGATCCTGGGGGTGGTGAACTCCTCCAGCTCGGCGTCCTCGTCGTCGCCTCTGGCCCACTGCTTCAGGTCATCGAAAAAACTCATGATTCTTTCCTCCCGTTTGGATCGATTTCTGAACGGCCCGCCCGAAGGGCGCAGCCATAAAAACCAATATTACAATCAGTTATCTATATTATCGTATTTTTTTGCCCGCCTGTCAAGAAACAAGCGGCCGTTTCACGCACTTTTTTCGCGATTTCGAGGCCGTTATCCCACGACCATGTTCTGCTGCAGGTTTTTCCCGCGGGTGATGATCTTGTCGTAGAGATAAAGGCCCTTGGAAGAGCTCTCGGCGGGCTCGACGATGTAGTAATCGTCGCCCTGGTAGACCCATTCGATGGGCTTGAACTTGACGACGGCGCCGTTCAGGCAGTAGACGCCCCATTCGCCGTCGCTGAGGCGCAGCGCCTCCTTGGGCACGCGGATGCCGGTGTAGGTGCGGCGGATGACGTCGGCCGTGTCGGACACGGCGCTGAGGAAGCTCTCGTTGACGTAGCCGCAGGAGAGCGCCACCACGGCCGTGTCGTCAAAGTAGGCGATGTGGTAGATCTTGGCGCTGACGCGGTCGCAGACCATGTTGGGAAAATAGAGCTGCACGCTGCTGCGTTTTTCCAGCGCAGCCGCTTCGGCGGCGTCGGTCTCGAAGACGAAATACCAGTCGTAGCTGTCGACGATATAGCCGACGACGTCGTCGTCCGACAGCGGCTCGTCGGCTGCGAGCAGCTCGTGCAGGCGGTCGGGCGTCAGCGACTCGATGTCCCCGGGCGCACAGAGCGAGGGCATGCCCTCGCCGGCGCGGAGGAAGTAGCCCGATTCGTCGCTGTTGAAGGCGACGCCGGAAGCGGAGGCGGCGCGGGCCTCGCTGAGGCGGGCGCGCAGCTCCTCAGTGGCCTCCGCGAGCTGATCGAGCTCGTCGCGCGGGTATTCGCGCGCCACGACGTCGCGCGTCAGCGAGGCGTACAGCGCGTCGGCCTCCCAAACGCGGCCGCGGTCGAGCTGCGCGGCCAGCGCCGCCATATTGCCGAAGATCGCGCGCTCGAGCGTCAGGCCGCCGTCGTCGCCGGTGATCGTACGGTAGGCGCTCTCGGCGCTTTTGACCTCGTTTTCCAGCGAGACGGCCTCGCGGTAGCTCTCGGCGGCCGCGGCCGTCGAAAAGCACACGGCCACCTGCTCGCCCGCGGCGACCTTCTCGCCGTTTTCCGCGAGGTATTCGACGAACCGGCCGTCCGCGCCCGTGACGGTCGAGGCGCTTTTGACGAACAGGCCGCGGCAGGTGATCTTGTCCTCGACCTCCACCACCACGGCGTCGACGGTCTTGATGGTCTCGGTGAGGTTGCTCGTCACCTGATAGCCGATGTAGATCAGAAGCAGGAACAGCACGAGGGCCGACATGATCTTCCGCATAGGGTTCCTCCGCCCCGAAGGGCTCGTTTTTTCTGTAAAGGTTTTTCCTTTACTGCTGCTTTTCCGCCTCTCTTCCCCGCGGCAGTTCCAGCGGCCGCAGCGGGACGATGGTGGAGATGGCGTGTTTGTAGACCAGATACTGCTTGCCGTCGCATGTCAGCAGCACGGTGTAGCCGTCGAAGGCGGCGACCGATCCCTTCTGCTGAAAGCCGTTGGTCATGAAGACCGTCAGCATCGCGCGGGAGCGTCTGGCTTCGTTGAGAAAAGCGTCCTGAAGGCCTGTCCTCGTTTCCATGATAAGTCTCCTTTTTCTTTATGGGATGGCCTTATCATCTTACTCCGTTTTCCCTCAGGATGTTTGTCGATTTTTGTATGATCCGCTCAAGGGGCTCGTCTTTTGCGTAGCGCACCCAGTTGACGCGGGCGTCGCGGCCGAACCAGGTGAGCTGGCGCTTGGCGTAGTTGCGGCTCTTGCGCTTGACCAGCTCGACGCAGTCGGCGAGGCTCGCCTCGCCGTCGAGATACGCTGCGAGCTCCTTGTAGCCGATGGCCTGCGCGGCGGTGTTGACCAGCAGGCCCTGCCCTCGCAGCGCGCGCACCTCGTCGAGCAGGCCGCGCGCCATCATGTCGTCGACGCGGCGGTCGATGCGCTCGTACAGCACGGCGCGGTCCGCGGGCGCGACGCCGATCATCACGGCATCGTAGCGCGGCGGCTGCGCCTGCGTGTCGAGGTTGTGCCGGGTGATGGTCTTGCCCGTAAGGCGGTAGACCTCCAGCGCGCGGATGATCCGCTTGCGGTCGTTGACGTGCAGCCGCGCGGCGCTCTCGGGGTCGACGGACGCCAGCTCGCACAGCAGCGCCTCGCCGCCGCGCGCGTCCCACTCGCGCTCGAGATCGGCGCGCAGCGCGCCGGAGGGATCGTGCTCCATGAAGCCCGCGCCGTGGATCAGCGCGTTGATGTAGAGCCCTGTCCCGCCGCAGACGACGGGGATGCGGCCGCGGGCGATGATATCGTCGACGCAGGCTGCTGCCTCGCGCTCGTAGCGCGAGACGGAATAGCTCTCGGCGACGGAGCAGACGTCGAGCATGTGATGAGGGACGCCCTGACGCTCCGCCATGTCTGGCTTGGCCGTGCCGATGCTGAGCTCGCGGTAGATCTGCATGGAGTCGGCCGAGACGACCTCGCCGCCGTACCGCCTGGCCAGCGCGACGGACAGCGCCGTCTTTCCCGAAGCCGTGGGGCCGCACACGACGATGAGCTTCATGCTACAGCACCCGCTTGAACTGCTTTTCCAGCTCGGCGCGCGTCATCTCGACGGCCACGGGGCGGCCGTGCGGGCAGTTGCGCACGTCGTCGCGCGAGAGCACCTCGCGCGCCAGCGTCTCCAGCTCGCCGTCGGACGAAAAGCTGCCGCCCTTGATCGCCGCCTTGCAGGAGATGCTGGCCAGCAGGTCGCGCAGCAGCTCGCTCTCGGGGCGCGCGCCCTGACAGAGCTTCTGCGCCATCTCGGACAGGACGAAGGGGATGTCCTCCTGCTCGAGATAGACGGGCGCGGCGCGCACCGACAGGCCGCTGAGGCCGTAGTCCTCGAGCTCGAAGCCGCTCCGGCGCAGCAGCTCGAGGTCGTCGAGGCAGGCCTGCTTCTCGCGGGCGGACAGCGCCACCGGCAGCGGCGAAAGGAGCTCCTGCGAATCGACCGCGCCGACCTGATCGACGAGGCGGTTGAAGATCAGGCGCTCGTGCGCGGCGTGCTTGTCGATGAGCCACAGGCTGTCGCCGCGCTGGGCGATGATATAGGTGCCGAACGCCTGCCCGATCAGCCGGACGGGGATCTCCGGCTCCGCTGCGGGCTCCGACTCCGGCGCAGGGGCGGGCTCAGGCGCAGGGGCGGGCTTCGGCGCTTCGGTCGGCGCCGGAGGCGCGGGATCGCGCTTCGGCGCTTTCGGCGGGACGAGCTCGAGCTTGTTGATGCGGAACATCGAGTCGTCGAACTCGTCGATATGGCTGCTCTTCGCCGGCCTCGGCGAAGGCGCGAACGTCTTCTGTCCACTGGCGAACGGCGACGGACGCGCCTGCTCACCCTCGTCCATCACGAGGCCGCCATCGGGCGTGCGCGTGACGAGCAGCTTCTGCTGATAGCCCGTCACGTTGTCCTCCTGCGCCGTCCGACGGCGTGTCTTTTGCTCGAGCGCCATGCGCGGGAAGCCCGGCCCCTCCTCGAGCGCCATCGTGACGGTGTTGTGCACGGCCGAGAAGACCTCCTTCTCGCGCGCGAACTTGACCTCGAGCTTGGCGGGGTGGACGTTGACGTCGACGGCGGAATACGGCAGGTCGATGCGCAGGAAAACGAGCGGATGGCGGCCGGGCATGACGCGGCCCTTATAGGCCCCGTCGATCGCCGCCGTCAGCAGCTTGCTGCGCACCGGGCGGCCGTTGACCAGGAAATACTGCATCGCGCGGGCGCTGCGCGTCTCCGAGGGCCGCGAGACGTAGCCCGTCACCTCGACCTCGGGGAAGCTGCCCCTGACGGGCAGCAGCCCGCCGGTCGTCTCCGCGCCGAAGACGCCGGAGACAGCCTGCAGCATCCCGCCCGCGCCGGTGGTGAAGAACACTTCGCGGCCGTCTTTCGTCAGCTTGAAGGCGATATCCGTGTGCGCCAGCGCGGCGCAGATCACGGCGTTTTCACAGTAGGACGACTCGGTGGCGTCCTTTTTGAGGAACTTCATGCGCGCCGGGGTGTTGTAAAACAGATCGCGCACCACGATGCTCGTGCCCTTGGGGCAGCCGGTGTCCTCCGGCTCGCCGAGCACGCCGCCCTCGCAGGTGATGTGCACGCCGCTGAGCTCGTCGGCCGTGCGAGTGAACAGATCGAGCTTCGACACGGCGGCGATGGCGGCCAGCGCCTCGCCGCGGAAGCCCATCGTGGCGATGCGCGCCAGATCGGAGGGCTCGCTGATCTTGCTGGTGGCGTGGCGCAGGAAGGCCGTGCGCACGTCGTCGCGCGCGATGCCGCTGCCGTCGTCCGTCACGCGGATGTAGGTGACGCCGCCGCTGCGGATGTCGACCTCGATATGGCTGCTGCCGGCGTCGATCGCGTTCTCCACCAGCTCCTTGACGACGGAGCCGGGGCGCTCGACCACCTCGCCGGCGGCGATCAGGTTCGCCATCTGCGGCGACAATACGTTGATGATACCCATATCAGCACTCCTTCGCCTTACTGCACAGCTCGTAGAGCTTCGTCATCGCCTCGATCGGCGTCAGCACGTTGAGGTCGAGCCCCTTGAGCTCCGCGATCAGCTCCTCCCCCGCCATCGCGCCCAGACTGATCTGGCCGTCGCTCTCGCGGACCGGCCGCGGCGCCTCGCGCCCGGCCGTCTCGCCGCGCTCGATCTCGGAGAGGACCTTCCTGGCGCGGCGCACGACGCTCTCGGGCAGGCCCGCCAGGCGGGCCACGTCGATGCCGTAGCTGTCGTTGACGCCGCCGCGGACGATCTTTTTGATGAATACGATCTCCTCGCCGCGCTTTTTGACGACGACTGAGTAGTTCTTGACGCCGTCCACCGTGCCCTCCATGTCGCAGAGCTCGTGGTAATGGGTGGCGAACAGCGTCTTTGCGCCGAGCCGGTGCTTGGATGCCGCGTGCTCGAGCACGGCGCGGGCGATGGCCATGCCGTCGAACGTCGAGGTGCCGCGGCCGATCTCGTCGAGGATCAGCAGGCTGCGCGGCGTGGCGTTTTTGAGGATATCGGCGACCTCGCTCATCTCCACCATGAAGGTCGAGCGGCCCATCGACAGATCGTCGGAGGCGCCGACGCGGGTGAAGACCTTGTCGCACAGGCCGATGCGCGCCGAGGACGCGGGCACGAAGCTGCCGCACTGGGCCATGATCGTGATCAGCGCCACCTGGCGCATATACGTCGATTTGCCGGCCATGTTGGTGCCGGTGATGATGTAGGCGCGGTTCTCGCCGCCGTCGAGATCGGCGTCGTTGGGGACGAAATAGCTGTCCTCCAGCATCCGCTCGACCACCGGGTGGCGGCCGTCGCGGATGTCGATGACGTCGCTGAGATCCATCTCGGGGCGGACGTAGCGGTTCTTCTCGGCCGTGAAGGCGAAGGAACACAGCACATCTAACTCGGCCAGCGCGCGCGCCGTGCGCTGGATGCGCTCGACCTCGGCAGCCGTCTTCTGCCGCACGTCGGAGAAGAGCTCGTATTCCAGCGCCGTGATGCGCTCGCGGGCCGACAGGACCTCGCCCTCGAGCTCCTTGAGCTCGGGCGTGATATAGCGCTCGCTGTTGACGAGCGTCTGCTTGCGTATATAATCGTCTGGCACGAGCGCGCTGTTGGCGCGCGTGACCTCGATGTAATAGCCGAAGACCTTGTTGTAGCTGACCTTGAGGTTCTTGATGCCGGTGCGTTCGCGCTCGCGCGCTTCGATCTGCGACAGGCGTCCCGCGCCGCCGTCGAGCAGCGAGCGCAGGCGGTCGACCTCCTCATGGTAGCCGGGGCGGATGATGCCGCCCTCGCGCACGGAGAACGGCGGCTGGTCGACGATGGCGTCGTCGATCAGGTGATAGACGTCCTCCAGCGGGTCCATCGCGGTCAACAGCGCCGTCATGCGGCGGCCGGAGAGCTGCTCCAGCCGCTGGCGGATCTCGGGCAGCAGCGAGCACACGGCGCACAGCGCGCGCAGGTCGCGCCCGCCGGCGGTGCCGTAAACGACGCGGCCGATGATGCGCTCCATGTCATAGCTCCTGCCCAGCAGCTCGCGCAGCTCGTCCTTGACGAGGAAGTTGTCGACCAGCTCCTGCACGGCCTCGTGCCGGGCGTTGATCTGCCGCAGGTCGACGAGCGGGCGCTCGAGCCAGCTCCGCAGCAGGCGCGAGCCGGCGGCGGTGCGCGTCGAGTCGAGCACCCACAGCAGCGAGCCCTTCTTCTCGCCCGAGCGCATCGTGCTCGTCAGCTCAAGGTTGCGGCGCGCCGTGACGTCGAGCTGCATGAACTGCTCGCCGCTGTACAGCCGCACCGGGCCGAGGTGGCTCAGGTCGTTCTTCTGCGTCTCGTGCAGATAGGACAGCAGGCCGCCCGCGGCGCGGATCACGGCTTCGGGCAGCGCGGAGACGTCCATGCGCTCGCCCATCTGCTTCTGCAGCAGCTCGCGGGCGTTCTCGAACACGAAGCGCCACTCGCCGGCCTGCTCGACGTAGCAGTTCAGCTTGTCGTGCAGATAGGAAGTGAGCTTGGCGTCGGAAAACAGGCGGTCCGACAGCAGCATCTCGCTGGGGGCGAAGCGCGCCGTCTCGGTGACGAGCGTGCGCAGATCGTCCGCCCTGAGCTCGAGGGCGTTCATCTCGCCCGTCGTCATGTCGCAGAAGCAGGCCGCGCCGCCGCTCGTGTCCATGCAGGCGGCGGCGATGTAGTTGTTCTTCGTCTCGTCGAGCATCGAGGACTCCATGACGGTGCCGGGCGTGACGGTGCGGATGATCTCGCGCTTGACGAGGCCGTGGGCCGTGGCGGGATCCTCCATCTGCTCGCAGATGGCCACCTTGTAGCCCTTCTGGATCAGGCGGGCGATGTAGCCCTCGGCGCTGTGGTACGGCACGCCGCACATCGGCGCGCGCTCCTCCTGTCCGCAGTCGCGCCCCGTCAGCACGAGCTCGAGCTCGCGCGAGGCGACCTTGGCGTCGTCGAAGAACATCTCGTAAAAATCGCCGAGGCGGTAGAAGAGGATGGCGTCCTTGTTCTGCTCCTTGACCTCCAGATACTGCTTCATCATCGGCGTGTAATCGGCCATGTTATCTGCTCTCCCCGTCTGCAACGGCCCCGAACAGGGCCCATGTCGAGCTTCTCTCTATGATCGCGTCGACGAACCGGCCCTCCAGGCCCTCCGCTCCCCGCAGATAGACCAGCTTGAAGCCCTCGGTGCGCGACTGCTTGGTGTATTCGTTGTTGTAGCTCTTCTCGTTCTCCTCTTCGCCCACCAGCACGCGCACGCGGCGGCCGACGTATTCGTCGTTCTTCTCGCGCGAGATGCGGTTCTGCACCGCGAGCAGGCGGTCGAAGTTGCGCTGCTTGTTCTCGCGGCTCATGGGGTCGGGCATGTCCCACGCCTTCGTGCCGCGGCGCGGCGAGAAGATGAAGGTGAACAGCGAGTCGAAGCGCACGCGCTCGAGCAGGTCGATCGTCTTTTGGAAATCCTCGTCCGTCTCGCCGGGGAAGCCGACGATGATGTCGCTCGTCATCGTGATGTCCGGCATCACGCTGCGGGCGTAATCGACGAGCGAGAGATGCTTTTCCGCCGTGTAGCGGCGGTTCATCTCGTGCAGCACGCGGTCCGACCCCGCCTGCACCGGCAGGTGGATCGAGCTGCAGATCCTCTCAGAGCGCGCCATGACGTCGAACAGGCGCGTCGAGGCGTCCTTGGGGTGGCTCGTCATAAAGCGCACCCAGAACTCGCCCGGCACCTCGTCGATCATCTCCAGCAGCGTCGGGAAATCGCAGGCCCCGCCGAGATCGCTGCCGTAGGAGTTGACGTTCTGGCCCAGCAGCGTGATGTCCTTGTAGCCCTGCGCGACGAGGCTTTTGAACTCCGCGAGGATCGCCTCCGGCGTGCGGCTGCGCTCGCGCCCGCGGACATAGGGCACGACGCAGTAGCTGCAGAAGTTGTTGCAGCCGTACATGATCGACAGCCAGGCGCGGCGCCCCTTCTGCCGCACGGGCTCGACGCCCTCCAGGATATAGCCGCGTTCGTCGCCCTCGAGGTCGAAGACGCGCTTTTTGCGGCTGATGCATTCGAACAGGAGCTGCGGGAAGCGCGGCAGCGCGTGGGTCCCGAAGACGATGTCGACATAGGGATAGCTGCTGCGGATGCGCTCGGCGACGTGCTTCTGCTGGGCCATGCAGCCGCAGAGCACGGTGATCAGCGCGGGGTTTTTCTTTTTGGCGTGCGAAAGCTCGCCCACGTTGCCGTAGACGCGATCCTCGGCGTGCTCGCGGATGGCGCAGGTGTTGATGAGCACGATATCGGCCTCGTCGACATCCTCGCAGAAGCCGAAGCCCATCTCGGCCAGCATGCCGCGGATGAGCTCGGTGTCGGCCTCGTTCTGCTGGCAGCCGAAGGTCTGGGTCCAGGCCAAAGGCATGCGCCCGCGGAGCGCGTAATGATCGCGCACGCGCGCGGCAAACGCGCGCTGGCGCTCCAGCTCTTCCGCGCTGACTACTCTCGATGTTCTGTCCATAAACGCCTCCGGGATCTGATCTTTAACTGAAATATTATACCACGATCCGACGCTTTCCGCAACCGCAAAAAGCGCCCGTCAGCTCTCCAGCAGCGCGCGGCTCAGCACGGCGAGATCCTCCGGAAGGCCCTCGAGCGCGGCGACCGCAGCCAGCGTCTCCCGCTCGCTCTGCGTCAGCGCGCGGCCTCGGGCGCTCGTCACGAACAGCCGCAGCGCCCCCTCGGGGTCGTCGAGCGCGGAGAGACCGGCCGTGGGGCCGTCCGTCAGCAGCTCGCCCATCATGTCGCTGAGGCAGGCAAACGTCTCGTCGTCGGCGCCGGCGAGCAGCAGCTCCTCCGCTCCGCATTTCTGCCAGCAAGTCAGCGCGGAATACTCCGCCACGTTGTTGCGCCATCCGTCGGTCAGCAGCCAGCGGGCAATCTCCTCGCGCGCGGGCTCGAGCTGCTCGACCGCGTGGATGCGGCCCCAGCCGTGCAGGCGCTGCGCCAGCGCGAAGATCTCGTCGTTGCCGTCGGGCCAATTCTGCATGATCATCATCACGAAGAGCGTGAACTCGTCGCACTGGCCCAGCGTGCGCACCACGGCGCGCAGCGGGCCGCTGTCGACCGAGAGCATCGAGAGCTGCGTCAGCGCCAGCTTGACGAGCTCGCTGTTGTCGGATTCCATCGCATTGCGCGTCGACCAGGTCAGCACGTGCTCCGGCGACATGCGGTCCGCGTGCGCGACGATGTAGTCCTGCATCGGCTCGACCAGCGCCACAGCGCGCACGCGGCGCGTCAGCTCCGCAAAGCGGCGGTCGGCCTCTTCCTGCTTCCCCTCGTTCTCGGCCAGCACGGCGGAGGCCAGCATCGCGCGCTCGGCGTCGAGGAGCTGCTGCGGCAGCATGTGGTAGAGATAGACGCCGTCCTGCGCGCCGACGGCCCAGATCGACTCCTCCTCCGCCCGGGCGGGCAGCGAGAAGCCGGAAGGCAGCCCTTCCTCCGTCAGCGAATCGCGGATCAGCCTGTATAACGATGTTTGTGCCATGTCGCATCCCTCCTTGATCTATTTCATAATGAGATCATACCACAAACCGGCGGGAAAGTACAGCGCGGCGCAACGCCTCATTGTCATCAGGCCCGCGATGTGGTATGATATGATTAGAAGTTTATCATGTGATACGACGACACGCTGCAATACGGGAAAGGAAGAGGATCCATGAAAAAGCTCTTGAGCCTTCTGCTGTGCACGGCGCTTTTGCTGGCGGCGCTGCCCGCGTCATACGCCGCCCCGGCCGCCTTCGATGAATACGACGACGTACCGCCGGTACGCGAGATCGTCCCGCCGGTCGATCAGGACGGCAACTGCCCCGCGCTGATGCGGGACGTCTCCTCCGTGACCGTCACGGTGGCGCTGCCCGAGGGGGCGCGCGCCGGCGCCGGCTCCAATGTCAACGTCCAGCTCTTCTCCGCGGCGGCGCTCGACGAAAACGGCGTCGTGCTGGCCTCGCCCGCGAACCGCGGCGGCCGCGTCGCCTCCTTCGACAACGGCGAGACCGCCTCCGTCACCTTCCCCGACGTGCAGCCGGGCAAATACATCTTGCGCGTCTATCCCTATCTCGACTCGCCCGACGTCGACTCGCGCCAGTATTACTTCGGCGAGAACGGCGCCGCCTCGAGCCAGTTCACCGCCGTCCCCTTCACCGTGGGCGAAGGCGAATCGGTGAGCAGGACCGTGACGCTCGAGCGCGCCGCGTCCTCCGTCAGCGGCACGATCCGCTTCGGGCGGACGCCTGAATCGGATATGCTCATCTGGCTGTTCTCCAACACCGTCGGCAACCCCAGCGTCAGCCGCCGCAGCCGCATCCTGGTCCCGGCCGGGGCGAGCAAGGCGTCCTTCGCCATCGGCATGGGCGCGGAACCGGCCTTCA